>PVML01016976.1_pt1 | contig 299756 bp, 279 predicted proteins | sample 1853371 | NCBI WGS metagenome assembly PVML01 (sample SAMN08533508, study PRJNA380276) | Human gut metagenome, whole genome shotgun sequencing project. | isolation source: participant 1, chromium library | host: Homo sapiens | collected 2017 | reverse complement strand
ACCCCCGTTGATGACATCCGGAATGTTCTCTTGTAAAAATTACGAACTTATGGTACTATTAGCTTGAACAAGCAAGCAGAAAGTTGGTGAACCAATGTCGGAAAGAAAATCACAACAGGAACTGGATTTTGAACGGAAACACGAAGAAGATTTGCAGCGGTTGCGTGGATTGCGTTTGATTGATGACGATTTCATGGCCGCAGTTTTTGAAGATAGCGCCTGTGCCGAGTTCCTTTTGCAGATCATCTTGAAGCGGGATGATTTGACTGTCAAAGAGGTTCACGGCCAGTACAGCATTAAAAACCTGCAAGGTCGTTCCGTTCGTTTGGATATTTTGGCAGTGGATCAGGAAAACCGTGCATATAATATTGAGGTGCAGCGCAGTGACCGTGGTGCGAGTGAAAAACGTGCACGGTATAACAGTAGTCTGTTGGATGCAAACCTGACTGATGCGGGCGATGATTACGATGCGCTGAACGAAACATACGTTATCTTTATCACCGAGAATGACGTATTAAAGGCAGGCCTTCCAATTTATCATGTTGACCGTACAGTCCGGGAAACGGGAACGTTTTTCAACGATCAGGCGCACATTATTTATGTGAACTCACAAATCAAGGACGAAACCGCATTAGGAAAACTGATGCATGACTTTTTCTGTACCAACTCGAAGGATATGAATTATCCCATTTTGGCACGGAGAGTTCGTTATTTCAAAGAAGATACGGAGGGAGTGGCAGCTATGTGCAGAGCTATGGAAAAGATGCGGGATGAAACCGAGCATGAAACATCGGTCAAACACGCATTGGCAATGTTGGCAGATGGTGTGCCTTGTGAAAAGGTGGCAAAGTACACCGACCTTTCAATTGAGGAAGTCCGGGCATTAGCTGAAAAGAAATCTGCCTAACAAAAAGATAAGCCGATTGGAAATGTTGCTGTTTCCAATCGGCTTTTTCATGCGTGTTTTATGGTAGCGGGCAAAAGGATAGCTGCAAAGCAGCGCAAGGAAAATGCAGTTTTCCTTGGGATGGAATCGGGCTGGCGCACAAACGCCAGCTTCGATTTCATCGAGCCGTCTGCAAGACCGCAATTTCACCGGAACGGTGTATAATTGCGCCCTTTATTCTAAAGGGTTTTGGACGTTGCTGCGTTCGTGAACATCATGCACCATCTTTGCAAGAGCCAGCACGACTTCCGGTTGACGGAACGAGATCCTCAAAAGCTCCATCACCTGATCGTCGGTCAGTTCTCCCGGACAGACCAAAAAGCTTTCCAGCATTCCGGCACGAGTGCAAAGGCGATGCACACGCTCTCTCCGGTTCAGCTTTGACATCTGACGTTCAAGGATTTTCTCCCGGTGCTGACAAGAGCGCAGCTTTTGTTCGGCTTTGGATTTTTCGCTGCGGAGGTAGGATAGGCTGTTTTTTGGTTGGGTCAATGGCATCACGCTCCTCTAATGATTTAAAAAAGGAGCAGCGCATCTATGAGCTTTGGAATCTCACAGATACGCTGGTTCTTGAGCTATATAAAAAGATTTATACGATTAGCGAATAGCATCCCATTTCTTAGTAAAACGGTTGTACCTTAGATGGTTGCGCAATACATCTTCAGCATCCTTATTGCCTTTTTCCGCTGCAAGAGAGAACCACTGTCCAGCTTTATTATAGTCAATTGGCACAGTGTAGTAGACGTAGCCTGCTTGATACATTGCATAGACACTACCCTGATTTGCAGCCTGCAAGAGAGAACCACTGTCCAGCTTTATTATAGTCAATTGGCACAGTGTAGTAGACGTAGCCTGCTTGATACATTGCATAGACACTACCCTGATTTGCAGCTTTTTCGTACCAGTAAATTGCAGCTTTGACATCCTTAACAATATAGGCACCTTCATAGTATTTATCTGCAAGGAGTTCTTCTGCATAGATATAGTTTTGTTCAGCCGCCTTTTTTAGCCAACGCTCACAACCAATATACGGATTAGCACCGCCAATAAAGCAAGCATCCCCCATCTCTTTATCAATATAGATTCTGGCAAGTTCATATTGCGCTGCGGCAACTCCTGCACGTGCACCATACTCGTAGTATCGTGCGGCTGCGACGATGTTAGGCTTTTCAAGACCGGCACCAGTTTTACAGCAATAGCCACAGTATATTGTCGCATTCAAATCGCCTTCCCAAACAGCTGCACGGAAAAGTTGAAATGCCTTTTTTTCGTCTTTTTGAATGTTTTTTCCAATCAGGTATTCATAACCCAGCTTACGCATGGCAACAGCGTCACCTGAATTGGCTTTTTGAGTTAAGGTATTGATGTCTTCCATACTTTTTCTCCTTAATCATACATGCTAGAAGTATTGTTGTTATTTAGCCATGCTTCAAGACCAGAAATCAGAATTTCATTGATGGACTCAATATAATTCTTGATTTTAGGATTCTGAGCTTGTTTTAAAGTAATCAGTCGATTTTGGTATTTCTGATTCTGTTCGATTGTATCAACCGCCTGAGTGCATTGGGAGTCTTTCGTAGGCAGATACAACGCATAAATAGCGAAGGAAACTTGTGTCATGGTAAGCTGTTCACCAGTAACAACAAACGAAAGCCACGGATATTTAGCGCTGTCGGTTGCTTCAATATAGACGGAAGGCTCGTACTCTACTTCATTTGAGAGTACTGCACCGCAGTTTTTAATTTTGGTTGTATACAGATCACCAAAATTTTCATGGAGATACTTATCAAGGTAAACTTGCATAGCATCTGTACTCCAGCGAATATTTTTTTGAGGAATTTTCTTGTTCCATTCAGCAACAACCATAGGAAGATCGAGTGTTTTGTCCTCGCTAGTTAAAAGGTTCATATAGGAGTTTATTTCCGAAACTGTCCAAGAAATAAATCGATAATCATATGCAATTTCATTATCACTTGTCTGAATGCTAAATTCCTCTATGCTGTTGGCCGCATTACTAATGTCATTTTGATTAAGATTTTTCAAAAAGTTTAACCGACGATCAATTTGCTCAGTACGAGGAATATTGTTTTTGACTAAAAATTCAAGAACCTTTCTCTCCTGAGAATACATTTTGAGGTAAGCAAAAACTTTCTGAAGTATGAAAAGCTGATCTTCCCAGCTAGATGTACAAATCAGAGGATAATATTCAAGGAACTCATCGAGATTGGTATCAACTTCCTGCGGGCTACCAGATTTCGAAGATTTAATAGATTGAGCAATCAAAAGATCGATTGGCAGGATTTGCTCTGTTGATGCAGAAAAAAAAGGATTATCTTTTCCGACTTTTTCTTTAGCTGTTGAAAGCCGTAAATAATTCATAATAACCGTACAATATGTATCCAAAAGAAGAGCGGTAGCTTCGTCTGTTTCCTCCATAGAGAGACAGAGAATCATTTTTTTCATACCTGCATAAGGAGCAACCTCTTGATCGGCAAAAAGTAAATTGGAAACAGCAGCAACATAGTCTTCCGATTTCAAAATATCTTTCAAAGCTGCAAGCCTTGACAACGGACTGTTGCTTCCAACCATCGCGAGATAATTATCAGAATCATTTTTGGCAGCTTCTAATCCTTCCGCAATGCTGTCGAAATCTGTCAAAAAACTGCAATCGGCATTGTCAACAGGGAAGAAAGCATCATAATGACGATCCAAGCCTCGAATGCTAGGGACAATATCGGCGAAGCGCTGTAAATTGTGAATTGTCTGCATAACAAATCGAATGGAAATACAACACTTTTGATGCAGTTTAACTAGAGCTTCGCAGCATAGATTAACAACATCAGCTGCCTCCTGCTTATAGCTATCGCTGTTCTTCAGTTCATCGCTCAAACTATCCACAGCAGAAAAATCAAATTTTCCGGTATCCTCAAAAGAATCCATCAGAACATCAAAGGCATCATGAATGATAGTATTCTTTTTAGCCGCAAAATAGTTGCTTCTTTCATGCGTGAGCCAGTCTTGATAGAGTTTTTCATTTGCTTCAGCGTTTTGAGCATCGCGCTCCATCATTATCTTAATGAATTTTTCGGTTTCATTTTGATTCATTGTTTCTGTGATAGTTTCCTTTGCGATATCGGCGGCTGCCGAAAAAAGAGATCCGAGTAAGCCCATAAATAATTCCTCCCATTTTAAATTTGATCTAACTGACGGTAGACTTTTTCCAAATCCTGCATAGCTGAAATGACTTCACCTTTTAAGCCGGTTGCTTCCTGTAAGTGGTCATCCAGCTTGTTTACTCCTTTCTCTAATGATTTTCCAACACCTAATGTGTCTAACAGCTTCTTGGTTTGGTCGAGTTTCTTCTTCGCCTTTTGACTATCTGTGATTTCATCGTCAACATTTTGCCGGATTTGTTCAAGGCTCTGTAGATTCTGATTTGCATCCTTCGAAACGTCATAAGCTTTGTTCTCAACATCACGCAGAGAATCGTTAATGCTTTCCATAAGGGTAGCTTGAACAGCTGAATCTAAATTTGAAGAATCCAACGCAAGCCCGGCATCCATAAGACTCTTTTTTTGTTGCTTTAACTCGTCCAGCTTTTGTTTTTTATCTTCAATAGTTTTCTTTACCTCAGTGATTTTCGTTCTGGAATGCTCAATACTAAAATTTTCAGCCATAATAATACCTCATTCTAATTGGCCATTCGAATCAAGAAAAACAACGTTATTTTTGATTTTTTGTTGGAGAGATTCTCCTATACTGCGAATCAATTCATCCAACATCGCTTTTCTTTCGGCTGAAATGAAAAGTTCATTTATCGCCTGACAGTCTCTTCGGTATTGTGAACGAAGTATTACAATCGAGGTGTAAATATTTTCCATGTGCCAATAGAAATCTGTGATTTGAGTGGATGTATGTACGGATGAGTCATATTCGGAGAGTGCACAAAGAGCTTCAACCTCCTTTTTCTTTAGTGATTTAACATTTTCTTTTAGAGTTTCTAGCTTTAGATTTTCTTCTTTTTGCGCCAACTGAAAAAATGCTGGCTTGTGAAGCATAATATCATATAGTTCGTCGTCATTGGGCGTTTCAGAACCATGACCTTTTTGCTCTTGAATTCTGAGTTCAAATGGTCGCTGAAGTCCTTCATAAGACATTAGGGCCTCACCCGGACGATAAACTGCAACATGTTCTAGTTGAATGCCACTAGCAGACATTGTGCTGCCAATCAGTTGTCGATCATCTATAGAGGTAAGTCTATGAATCAGCTTGATATTAGTATTTTTAATAACTTCAGGTGCCATAGCAGTAGGAAGCTGGTCTGCGATGATAATACCTTCGCGTAAAGCACGAACCTCTGCTAACATTTTAACGATATATGCTGTAGCGGCAATTTTAGGATTTGAATCTTGACCAGATGCTACTTGTGCTTCAGGAGCGATAAGGTTATGGGCTTCTTCGATAAAAATGATATGCCGGACAACCTTTTCTTCATCTGCACGAGGAGAGGCTTTCAAAGTTTCTCGAATGAGGGTACATAATAACAACGTAACAAAGTTGGCAGGACCTTCTCCTAACGATTCGAGTTCTACAATGACAGGGTGCTTTAGCCATTCCTCTGGAGAGAATGTAGAGTGTTTTACATCAAAAATGTCCTTCATTTCCCGACGTAGGAGACTGCCAATACGCATTTCCAGAACAGATTGAATATTACCTTGAATTTCGCTGTCATAAGTTGTTTGGCTAAGTTCTTTTTGAAAGCGATCATATAATTCCGACATGGTCGGATATTCTTTTTCCCCGGTGTTAATATCATTGGTATTCCAACCATGTGCTCGATAAATACCTTCGATAGCTTTATCCAATATAAAAGGAGCTGGTGGAGCAATCGGAAAAGCACCCTCAAAAACCTGACACAGTTTAGAGATATGTTCTGAAAGTGTGAGTCCTTTCGGGAATTCGAAGGGATTCAACCTCATAGGAAATTTTGTACTAGCTGAAGGAGAAAGAATAATTAACTCTGGAATATCATACCTAGAAAGTTCTCGATATTCACGCTTGGCGGGTTCCAAAACCAAAAAAGGAATAGGATCACTTTCTTCTTTAAAAGTGACCGACAAATTATCGGTATCATCCTTGATTAGCTTTTTATGATGCCATAGGCTATTAGCGAGATGCAGCATGGTGTTAGTTTTACCAGAGCCGGGAACACCACATATGAAAGCGTGTTTTTTGAAGGATGATGCATCGATAAAAGCGCTCAACCCATTGTTGGTTTGTCCAAGGTAAATGCCAGTTTGCTCCAACTTCGGAGCAGTTTCCTTCTTTATTTCGATATTCTCGCCATCAAATAGTATTGGAAGCCGAAAGAAAGAAGAAAGTTCATCAAGTGTATAAGCGGTTGGCCAGAATGCTAAAGAGGGTGGTAGAAGATTGCAGTAAGGCTGATTTACTTCCTGCAATTCCAACGGTGTGGCCGTACTGGGAATTTCCTGAATTTCACAAGTTCCTTCTTTGATAGCTTCTCCGCAGACAGCATCCATCAAAAAATGCGCACTACTTTTTTGGTTTGCGTAAAGTAAAATGTTGGCAAAAAAACAAGGCGATTTGGCAACATCTGATAAAAACTCTTCGTATATCCGTAGGGTTTCTTCGGCTGAGACATCTCGCGGACGATTTTTGTTATCGGCGAGGGTGATTTGCCCACTACGGCCCAATGCTTTCTCACGTAGAATTGCGATAGGCTTTTGTAAGGCCTGCTGTGCAGTTTTATAGGTGTCACTTCCATAGATTGAAATATGATAAACCATATCCTCATTAAGAGCCTCTGCGGTTTTTTCCATTTCATAAAGACGTGACTTGGGATTGGATTTCCAGCCTTCGACTGTAAATAGCGTATCTCCTGTGGAAAGACGTGTTTGTTCTTGTTTTTTGACTAGAAGAATATTTGTAAATGATTTCCGCAAGCAAACAGGAACATCTTCAATAGGAGCAATCTTATAGTAGTCAGCTAAAGGACTTGCTTGCATAAGCGCATCTATTGATTCAAAGTTTACAGTCTGATCGGAAGAAAATGCCAAGAAAATTTGCAGACGACGCCCTTTTGGACGTTCATGAGTATAGCTAAGGAAAAAATGTAGGGTTGTATGGATTAGAACAGTATTCCTTTGCCATTGACGTAAAAAACGATTATGTCGCTCAAGAATACCATCTATACCTTGTTCACCAAGAGATTGATATTTAACTAGCTCTAAATCGGGAATGTACGGAATCTCATAGAAATGCCACATCATGGGGTACGCCCTCCGTGCAATCGAAGCAATTAGTCTTCATAACTAAGACATCCTTGGCGCTCTCTCGGATAGTAGTAAGTATCATAATGCGAACAGTACTGGCGGCCATTACTATCACGGTCATAAGGGTTCCAATAGATACATCCGTCAGAACAGTTGTGTCCGCAAAAGGCACCCGCAGGAATTTTCACAGAGGTTATATTGTTTTTGTCCATAATGTTTTTCTCCTTTTTATTGTATTAAAGTGTCAGATTCAATTCTTCGGGCGTAATAGAAAGTCCGGATAATTGATCATAAACTGCGAGATAAGGGAAAACTCCAGTATGAGGAATAACAATCGGAAAATACAACTTTTTCACATAAGCATTCATAATTGATCGAATATAGACAATATCCGCAGATGACAAGCATTGACATCCGTGCCCCTCTTTATGGGTGTGAAATATTCCTTTAAAAATAATTCCTTGAGCGTCCCAGTCCGATATTGTTTGATTCAAAAGCAATTCATTGGGAACATACTGGCAAGATTTCCTAAAAGATATTTTTCCTGAATCAACAAAAATGGTATTAATTGTGTTTTTTGATTGCCCAAGCAAGCCACCCATTTCAGGTGGAGCGGATGGAAGGTTGTAGAGCAAGTTGTACAAAGATTCGGTAATTAACACGACAAGACATCCTATAATTACAGTAGTGGAACTTAATATTATAGCTGAAAATAGCATACTCACTTTTGGGTTAGCGGTTGCTTCGAAGTGTTCTTTGAATTTAAAAGGTGTACTTTTTAAAACGATGATATATTTTCGTTGAAACTTCCAATTTCTCTTGAATTAAAGCGAGATTTGTGGCATAATGCCTTATAAAGAGTGAGCTTTGCAAAATTTTGAAAAGTACACCTTTCAAAATTTTGCAAGGAGTTTGCTTAGGTGGACTTTTCAAATTGGATAGATTTCCCATAGAACGTACCTACGGGTAAATCGCAGGTTTCCGCAGCTTCTTTAAGGGTCAATTTCTTATCTCTCCATGCTTTATGCACCTCATAGAAGTTGTCTGGAAGCGGCCGGGGCGGTCGGCCAAACTTCACACCGCGAGCCTTTGCCGCTGCAATGCCCTCTGCCTGCCGCTGCCGGATGTTGGTGCGCTCGTTCTCCGCCACAAAGGAGAGCACCTGCAGCACGATGTCACTCAGGAAAGTGCCCATCAGGTCTTTGCCGCGCCGGGTATCCAGCAGCGGCATATCCAGCACCACGATGTCAGCGCCTTTTGTTTGTGTGAGCAGCCGCCACTGTTCTAAAATTTCAGCGTAGTTTCGTCCAAGACGGTCGATGCTCTTGATATAGAGCAGATCGTCTTTTTTCAATTTCCGCACCAACCGCTTATATTGCGGACGGTTGAAGTCCTTGCCAGACTGCTTGTCCATAAAAATGTTTTTCTCCGGGATTTTCAGTTCCCGCAGTGCGATCAACTGCCGGTCCTCGTTCTGGTCACGGGTGCTGACCCGGATATAGCCATATAAATTCCCCAATAAATTCGCCCCTTTCTGCTAAAAGTGATTTTCATCGTTCTATATAAAACGGGCAAAGCATCCCTCCTGACGCTTTGCCCGTTGCTCTTTATTCTACCATAGTAGATCGGTTATCGCTTTCAGGATGCCCGCACAGGCTGGATAGCCAGCGCAGCGCCCCTAACCTGATACGTCACCCCACCGGCTTCGCCCCTTGCATTTCTCTGGCACACCTTCGGGTGCTGCGATGCAAGGGCATCAAGCTGCTTCTGTAAGGCAGGATTCAGCGTAAACACGCTGTTCGTTCCGTCCTCACTGGCGTAGATCATGGTCTCCAGCTTAAACATCGTCAATCAGTTCTTCCCCCACGGATTCGTCAAAGATGGTCGGTCCCTAGTCCTCGTCCTCCTCGATGTCCTGCATCAGGAGCAGCATGTTGGTGTAGCACTCCATCTCAGCACGGACAAAGTAGAACATCTGGTCGTACCAGTCTGCCAGCGTTTCACACTCCAACTTCCGGCAGAAGTCATACACCAGCTTGTTCTGGTCTGGGTCAACCGTCAGCCCGGCAATCTCGTACAGCCGCTTGCGGGTCAGTTCCAGATCGGCGCAGCCATAGGTGAAGAGCAGCTTCTTTTCTTCAAACGTCAGTTTCATAGGCTTGTACCTCCGTATTAAAAAAGGGCCTGCCCTGTGCAGACCCGATGTAACAAAAAAGACCGCCGTGCGTTGTGCAGGGCGGTCAGAGATGCAATATTGTATCAGACAAAAATCAGCTCAGACTTGATGATTTCCTCGGCGCGGTTTCGGATGCTGTTCATCCGGCGCACCCATTCCAGTTGATCGGCGGCTTTCAGGTCTTCGGTCACGCCCTCGGCTTTCTGCATCTGCCGGACAGTCAACGCAAGCTGTTCCTCGGCCTGCTTGTCCAGCTTGGCAAGATAGCCGCCTAACTCACCGGACAGGAGCAGTTGGTTATACCGGACAGGGTGCTGCTCCTTCAGATACGTCTTATGTAAGCGGCCCCACCGCCCGGTGGGGTACTCTGCCGAGGCTGCTGCGGTCAGGTTCGGCAGATAATGGTCGTTGACAAGGGTGTAGTCCAGACCGTTGGCGTTGTCATGGATGGATTTTTTCATGGTAGTCATGCGGATTCTCCTTTCATTTCTTCAGACGGTTCAAATTGAATGGGAACTGTATCAGCAGGCACCTGTTGAGCCAGCTTTTTATTTTGGGCATACTTGCGGCATTGTTCACGGCCTTTCTGCAAGAGGGCTTCATACTCTGCTGCCGCCTGTGGATCAGTTTTAGCAGCTTCACGCAGAGCAGCACGTTTCTTTTTGCGGTTTTCCCCGGCAGTTTTCTGATATTTCTTACGCTTGGCAAGTCGCTGTTCTGTAAGATTTTTCTTGTCGCCGCGACTAATCTCAATTTGACTAGGGAACGTGTCACCGATAAAATTGAAGTAGATGTCGATTTGCTGCTGACGGTAGATCGTCCGTCCGCCAGATGCGGAATGAATCACCACTTTTTCTACCAGTTCGTACAGCATTTCATCTGTCAGCGTTTCACAGTCCTTGTATTTCCGAATCAGTTTGATAAAGCGTTTCAGATCAACTTTCGTTGTTTCAACGACGTCCAGTTCTTTCTTCAACTCGGCAATGCGAGCTTCGCAGACAGTTTGTTCCTCATCGTATTGCGCCATCAACCGCTGATACTGTCGTTCTGGGATTTTTCCTAAGACGCTGTTTTCATATAGGCTCCGAATCAAAGCGTCCAACTCGTTTATTCTTTTTTGAACTGAATGCAGTTCTTTTTTACTCTCGGAAGATACCTGTGTGTTTTGGCTTTCCCATGCAGCTTGAAGCTGCTCGGCAAATTCATCCTCATTTTCAATAATTTCTTTTGTCATCGCTTTGATTGCATTGAGAATAGCGGCTTCAATGGTTGAGGTTTTGATAAAATGGGATGTGCAGGAAACGTACATATTACGGTATTTGCTGCACTGCCATGAAGAATCCGAATCATACACCACATCAGAATCCCGATGTTTGGATTCGGGGCTGGAAAAACTCATTCGGGAGCCACAGTCAGCGCAGAACACCATCCCGGCTAAACGGTGCGAGTATGTTCCGCTCGGAAGTTTTTTCGGATTCCTCTTGCGCAGACGCTGTGCTTTATCCCATGTTTCTTGGTCGATGATAGCTTCATGGGTATTTTTGAATACAATCCTTTCTTCCGGGGTCGCAGCACGGCGCTTTTTCAGTTTGAAGTTCTCACGGATGCTTTTACATAGCACTGTATGGCCGAGGTATTCCTGTCGGTCAAGAATATAGGTCAAGGTGGTCGTATTCCATCGATAGGGGTCGTGATACGAATGGTTCCGGGCCGCTTCGGGATGATGCTGTTCTTCGTATGCAGACGGAATCAGCACTTTTTCTTCCGAAAGCGTCTGCCCGATTTGTGCAAGACTGGCACCGCTGGCTGCCATATCGAAGATCCTGCGGACAACGGAAGCTGCTTCCTCATCTACATGAAGAGTTTGCTTATCACCGGGAACCCGCTTATAACCGTAGGGTATACTGCCGCTGCACCGTTTGCCATCCTGCATCCGCGATTTGAACACAGCGCGGATTTTATTGCTGGTATCCTTTGCGTACCACTCGTTCATGATATTCAGGAAAGGGGTAAAGTCATTGTCTGTGGGATTGGCACTGTCAACATTGTTGTTGATAGCGATGAACCGAACACCCTTTGAAGGAAACTGAATCTCTGTGTAAAATCCAACTTCCAGATAATTGCGTCCGAAACGGCTCATGTCCTTTACAATGACAGTTGCAATATGCCCGGTTTCAATCTCGGCAATCATGGACTGGAAGCCGGGACGGTTGAAGTTTGTTCCACTGTATCCATCGTCCGTAAAATGCTGGATATTGTTAAAGCCGTTTTTGCGAGCGTAATCTTCCAGATACTTTTTCTGATTCAGAATGCTGTTAGATTCACCTTGCAGTTCATCATCTCTGGAAAGCCTTTCGTACAGTGCCGTGATTTTTCCTTGGTTGGATTTTGCCATAGTTTCACCTTCTTTGTGTTTTTAGTAGGGGGTACGATATGTAACAAAGATACGATATTTTTATCCTCTTGTAAACGCATCTTTGCTTTATCCTTGTTCATTATAGCCCTTGGGATCGGTGACTACATAGGAACTGTGCATCTGCATGAGGGAGGGTTTGACGAAAAAACGGGTCTTGCCGCTGCCACTGCCGCCGATGACCAGGATGTTTTGTTCCGGGCGTACTTGGGATTTTTCGGGCGGCTGGACATGGTGAGCTTTTCCGTCTGGGTTAGAGGGATGTTCCAGTCGGGGATCGGATCGACATAGGGGGCAATATCGGCCGCCGTGCCCCATCGTGCGCTGCCGTACTCAACGCCCTTGCGATATTTCTTTGTATTCTTGCTCTTGGCGTACACCGCCAGCCGGACGATGCCCACCCCGGCGATACCTGCCAGCAGGTCCAGCGGATGCAGGCTTGGTGCCGCATAAGAAAACGCCTCCGTAAAGCCCTGACTCAAATGCAGGAACTTTTCAGAGGCGTCAAGACCGGGCGCAAGGCGCACCGCCTGGCAGAGCTTATCAAAGAGATACACGAACAGCAGATACGGGAGGTTGAGGATGAGAGCCTTCTTCAAGCCAACCGTCATAATTCCACACCCCGGTCTTTGGTTTTGACCTTCTCCCGCTGGCGGTGCTGGGCTTTGGACTGCTGTTTCGCCTGCTCCAGCTCCTTGCGGATAGAGGGCTTTTTCTCTTTCTCCAGGTTCTTTGCGGAGAACTCCCGGAAGGCCGCCGTGATAACGTCGGCATCCCGGCCCTTGAAGAACACCAGGTAGCGGGGAATCTCGTCGCTGGTGTCCTTTTTCAGAGCAAAGTCAATACCGTACTTCTTGGCGGTGGCGGAAAAGGCCCTGATGTTCTGGTCGGTGATCTCGATGTTGGAAACGCCGGTGTTGTGTTTCATAATCTGTCGGAGGGTCTGCTTGCCGTGGTGTAGCTTGGTTTTGTGGCCGGTCACTCCTTTCTGCATCTCGTCCAGCACTTTTTTCATGGCCTGTTGCAGCATTCCGGCGGAGAGTTTGGTGGCCTCCACGCAGAGGGCAACGGTGCGCTGGGTGACTTCTTCCTGCATGGCCTATCATCTCCTTTCTCCGCTGCCGTATAGGTCGTGGTTCACCAGGGACGCATAGTAGCTGTCGATGGTGGCCGAGGCGTTATACAGGGCAGCCAGCAGATATTTCTTGATGTTGCGGACATAGGTGGTGTTCTCCCGCATACGGTCCAACACATACTCGATGTGGGAACTGTTCAGCTTCAGGAACCGGGATTTGACCACCTCCGCCGGATAGTCGTCCCCGGCAATGCGGATCGTCTCCCTGCGGGAACAGACGGTGTCCACCATGAGCTCCACCAATTCATTCAGCATATCTCGGTCCAGCCGGTCATCCCGGCATAGATAGTCATACTCGATATTCTCCAAAATGAGTTCCCGATAGCTCTCTCGCTCCCGCATCCAGTCCCGTCCGGTCCGGTTAGCCCCTGCGGGGGTTTGGGGGCTTGATTGGATAGGATTTGATCCTTCCGTACTTGGTGAATCAGTATTTTGTTCTTCAGGATTTCTTTTTTCTTTATTTAATTGCGGCCGGTTTTCCAGACATGGGTTATCCATATCCGGGTTTTCCGTATCTGGACAAGCCGTATCCGGCTCGTCCTCACACGGCTGGCCCGTATCCGGGGGATGGGGCGTCTCGTAGATGACATACTCCACATCCACGATCTTGCCTTTGCTGTCCCGGAGCCGATTGCGGACTATGTATCCGGCTCGCTCCAGCTCCTTCAGGGCGGAGCCAATGCTATCCGTACCCTCCTTGCAGATTTTAGCCAGGCCCCTGGTGGTGTAGTTCCAGTTCTCCGGCAAGGACAGCATCATGGAGAGAAGTCCTTTGGATTTCAGTGACAGCCCCGCGTTGCGCAGGTGGTGATTGGACATCACCGTGTAGTCGCGGGTTTTCTCAATGCGAAATACCGCCATCTTATCACCTCCTTTCGGCGGTCTGGAAAAGTGTTTGTTTTCGAGGAAAAGACGGCCTCTATGCCGCCCAGATGCCCAAGAGGGGAAAACCTATGGGCGTCGGCCGTCCAGCTGATTGCGGGAGAAAAAAGTGAGATTTTTGACCTATTTCCATTCCATTTTTGTAATATGTATTAAAAATTAAACGAAAAATGTAATCGTGCAAAAACACCATAGGATTACTCCTATGGTGTTCTGGAAGGCAATGGAAAAAGAGATGGTTGTTAGATTTAGGGAACTGTGGTACAATAAATAATAATCTGAAATTTATACAGTCAAAAGTTTATCTTGAGGTGATTGCTATGAAAGTGGTTAATTTCACTCAAATTAAAGACGAATTAATTAATAATATGCGCAGAAAAATGTTAATTCCAGTGATTGGATCCGGGTTTACTAGAGGGTGTGATGCTTACAAAGGTAAAGTCCCATCAGGGAAAGATTATAGTGAATATATGATAAGCAAAATTGCTGCGCAATTATCCTTGGCACAAGCAGAAATTGACTCGCTTAAAAGGGATTCGTTTTCTAATGTTTCGGATATATATCATCGCGCTATCCCCATTTCTTCCCAAAAAGAATATTTAAAATTCAACTTTACCAAAGTAAAACTAGAAGATGTTAAGCGGAAATTTTTGGGACCTTTTTGGCCGTATATATACACGCTTAATATCGATGATGGAATAGAGTTTAACAGTTGTTATCGGCACATTGTTTATTCCAATCGCCCCATTGAGAAGGGAATTTTTGATGATTTTTCTTGTGTAATTAAGCTGCACGGTGATGTGGCAGAAATGCTCACATATGAAGACGCTAAAAGTGAAGTCTTTACACAGAAACAATATGTAAATAGTTTAAAGAGTAATGAATCGTTGCTAAAAAAATTACATCATGATAGCATATATCAAAATTTAATTTTTATTGGCTGCAGCTTAGATGATGAAATTGATTTACTAGCTTGTTCGTCAGAAAACGAGATTGGTAAAGCAAAATATTTTTGCACGATTAAAGAACCCAGTCCATTAGAGCAATTTAAGTATGAGAAATACGGAATAACTCACTGCATTGTTTTCAATTCATACAATGAAATATATGAATGCCTATATGAAGCAGGGCAAGAGGCTGAAAAAATAAGTGTTAATGATTTAGATGAATACAAACATTTCTCGATTATACAATTAGCTGATGACTACGAGAGTAATAAACCGTATCTGTTTTTTGGAAAAAGTTTAATAAGCAAAGATCACGCAATTTCAATTCCCTATTTCTTTATCTCAAGAAAAGTTACAGCTTCTATTTTTGATAATCTTTCAACTCGCCCACTTCAATTTATTGTTGGTTCTGGGTGTAGTGGAAAATCCTATGTCCTTGTTGATATTGCATGTCGGATAAAGAATAGGGATGTTTTCTTCTTTGAAACAAAAGACCGACTGACAGATCAAGCATTTCAAGATTTAACTTGCAAAAAAAACTGTGTAATTCTTGCAGATGACACCTCTCTTTCGGACGATCAGATTGAATATTTTGTTTCCCATATTTCTTTCCTTAAAGAAAATGATGTAAATGTTGTTATCGCCGTTGACAAACATAATAGGGCAGTTAATGGAATCTTAAAACTACACGAGGTACAGGGGGACATTAAATCGGGTGATATTCCTCAAATTCCCATAGGTAACAAGTTAAATAATCAAGAATGGCGACAAATTTCACCACTACTTACAGCGGTCAGCGCAGGAGTATTCAAAGAAACTGATACTATTGTTGATAATATTATTAATTTGAGCAAAGAACTTTCCGAAAAGAACAAGTACTATAATATCGTACCACGCTTTGACTCTGTTCCAGAAATAGCTGCGCTTATAGCTTTGGCGACTGAAAGAAAGATATACTCAGCAAGGGCTACGCAACTGGAATTATACGATGAGTTGGCTATACAATGCAAAGCTACTGTCCCTCTAATAGATCAAGAGTCAACATGGACTTTTGAAACTAGTTTTGATGATAATTCCTCCATAAAATATGTGGTCAATGCTGAATTCTGGCTATGCTATCAATTAGGAATATTTGCTCGTGAAGAGAAAAATCATAAAGCAATAGTAGAAGCTTACAAATACATAATTACAAGAATCTTATCTTTAGAAGGCACACCGAACTTATTGCGTGGCGACAAAAGCAATTCTTACGGTGCATATATACTTTTTGATAGCATTAATAAAATTTTCTATTCAAACAAAACCGGAGGAGAACATGGATTAGGTTTGATTAGAGAAATATACGAGGGACTAAACAAACTTCTTTCACCAGATCCCAATTATATGCATCAACGAGCTAAGTGCTATATTAAATCGGCATACTTCGAAAAAGAGCAAGCCAAAAAATTGGAGTATCTTGACAAAGCATTTAGAGATGCTAATGTAGCATTTCAAGTATTCGATAGTCGTTATAATGAATACCATAACGAAAAAATTTATATTTCGGCTTCACATGTTTTATATACTAAGGCTCTTATTTTGAGTCACAAATGCTATGTAAACAGCTATGCAAGTGTTGAGGATAACACAATAGCCATTCATACCCTACACAATGCATTAAGTTCCCCGTACAATACCTATGCTTTTGCAAAAAAGGACTCCTTTAACTATCTTAATGTAGTTTCCAAAATAATATGTGAAACTATAGCAAGAAAAACTCTTGTATCGTCAGATGCCTATCGCGATCTGGAAGATTTGTTCCAAATAATTTCTGAGTAAAACCGATCTTATAATTGCCATAAAATGTAGTAAGCGCCATCGTTGCAAAGTCGATGGCGCCACTACTGGTTATTAAATTTTTTCCTCTGGTTCTTCCATGGCCAGCCAGTCCTCAAACGACTTCCGAGAAATGCGAATCGCATAACCGATACGAATTGTTTTGAATTCTCCGGAGTTTACCAGCCGGTATGCAGTAGATTTTGCAATGCCAAGGATTGCGGCAATGTCATCCACGGTATAGGTTCTGTTGCTCGGCAGCTTCTTTTCCTGCGATGTACTCATAATTTTGCCTCCCATTTTTCGTAGGCATTTTGACTATGCCTATCTGATTTTCCTTGTGGAGAAGGGGCTTTCTGCCATCATCCGTGCTAAGAATTTGCTAATTTGACATTCTGAACAGGCCATAACGAGGCAGTATTTTACGGATTTTTGTGCAGATTGACCAGTAACCACACGATGCCATAGCGAATCAAAAATAATGGGAAGTTATGATGGGTATATCGTACCAAAAGAAACGCCAAACTCCTAAGCGAAAGGCCGGCGGTTCGAATCCGCCTGAGGACACTATTTCAAAAAATGCGAAGGTCATTTTTCCATGTGAAAGACGATCTTCGCATTTTTCATTTTGAACCTATCACCAAAATTAGCCAGCTAATGCCATTAGCAGAATTTTCGGTTCCAGCTAATAAAATCAGGCTTCTAGCTAATGAAGCCCCATAAAGCACCTTTTGAACTCTGTTTCCCGGCTCTCTGCTAAAATTGGCGAACGCTTTCCTGTAAATCCATGTAAACACAAGATAAACTGTGTAAATCTATTTTCCACATTCCTGCCTGAAACCGTGTAAATCACTTTTCTCCATACATAGCGCGTTCACTCGCTGTTCTCTCGGAACAGAAAGAGGAACGCGCTTTTTTTGTTTTCGGGCTGAACTTCCCGAATCCACCAAAGGAGGGTTTACCGATGAAAAAAGTTCTGACCGTGACGTTTGACAGCTGCAAGCCCCTGCACACAGCTCCAAGCTCCGCACCCTTCTGCGGTGAGATCGTCTGTGCCGACATCGGCATCCGGGACGAATGGCACCCGGCAGGTCTTGCACAGCTTTAAACGCGGAATTTTGCCCTTACAAAAAAGCACTTTCCCTTATATTTGCATTGCAAATAAGGGAAAGTGCTTTTGTCTTGCTCACTATGAGGTTACTATCGCAAAGGATACGGTCAACTCCCAATAGCGAAAAGATAATACGGCAGCCTTCACTTTTTCAGCACTACGCACTCATAGGGGCGCAGCGTGTCGGCGGTGTCGGGGTAGTTACCCAGCAGTTTCTCGGCATCGGTCCAGCCTACGGGCAGGGGCTTGGCAATTTCCCGCTCCCGCAGGTTGCAGAGAACCAGCAGCTCCGTCTCGCCGTCGTACCGGCGATAGGCTAACAAATCCGCGTTGTCGGGGTACAAGAACTCGATTTTTCCCGCACTGATGACCGGCATTTTCTTGCGCAGGGCCACCAGCGTTTTGTAAAAGCTGCGGATGGAATCCGGGGCGTCCATTTGGGCAGCGGCGTTGATGGCCTTGTAGTTGTCGGCAATGCCGATCCACGGCGTACCGGTGGTAAACCCGGCGTTCTCGCTCGCGTCCCACTGCATCGGGGTGCGGCTGTCGTCGCGGCTGCGCTGGGCGATAATGTCCAGCGTTTCTTCCTCGGACTTGTCCTGCTGGCGCAGAATCTTATAGTAGTTGAGGCTTTCCACATCACGGTACTGGTCAATGGATGTGAAGTGCGGGTTCGTCATGCCCAGCTCCTCACCCTGATAAATGTACGGCGTGCCGCGCATAAAGTGGATGGCCACCGCCAGCATCTCGGCGCTTTCCTTCCAGTAGGTCGTGTCGCTGCCAAAGCGGCTGACCGCACGAGGCTGGTCGTGGTTGCACCAGAACAGCGCATTCCAGCCGCCGTGGGCCTGCATCCCCTCCTGCCAGGTCTGGAACAGTTTCTTCATGGCGAGGTAATCAGGCTCCCTCAATTCCCACTTTTGCCCGTCCTTGTAGTCGACCTTCAGGTGGTGGAAATTGAAGCACATCGTCAGCTCGTGGTTGCCCTCAGCGGTGTAGCCGATGCAGTTTTCCAGCGTGGTGGAGGACATCTCCCCCACCGTGATCATGCCGTCGATGCCGCCCGCGGCGACCAGCTCCTTCAGGTACTTGTGGACGTTGCGGCCATCGGTGTAGAAGCGGCGGCCGTCGCCCTCAAAATCGTCCTCATAGACCTCCGGCTTGGAAATGACGTTGATGACGTCGAAACGGAAACCCTTGATGCCTTTCGCCTTCCAGAATCGCAGGATGTCGGCCATTTCCTCCCGCACGGCGGGGTTCTCCCAGTTCAGGTCGGCTTGCATCACATCGTACAGGTGCAGATACCACTTGCCGAGCCATGGTACATATTCCCACGCAGGGCCGCCGAATTTCGACACCCAGTTCGTCGGGCAGCAGTCGGGCGTGCCGTCCTTGAAGATGTAATAGTCCTGGTACTTTTTGTCGCCCGCCAGTGCTTTTTTGAACCACTCATGCTCGGTGGAGGTGTGGTTGAACACCATGTCCAGCATCAGGCCGATGCCGCGCCTGTCCGCCTCGCGGATAAGCTCCTCCAGATCCTCCATCGTGCCGTAGCGCGGGTCAACGGCACGGTAGTCGGCCACATCATAGCCGTTGTCGCGCTGGGGCGAGGGGAAGAACGGCGTCAGCCAGAGATAGTCAACGCCCAGGTCGGCGAGGTAGTCCAGTTTCGCGGTGACGCCCTTCAAATCGCCGAAGCCGTCACCGTTCGAGTCCATGAAGGATTTCGGGTAAATTTGGTAGACAACTTTATCTTTAAAATCATTCATGGTACACACCTCACAAAATCAGGCAACGCCTTTTTTCCTGCCGACGATGACGGTCAGCACAAAGGGGACGACGATGGCAATGGCCATGCACAGCGCAAAGCTGAGCATATAGGCGGGCTGGATTGACAAAATACCAGGGATGCCGCCGACACCGATGGCGTTGGCCGTGGTGGAAGTTGCCACACAGACGACCGCTGCGATGGCAGATCCAATCATGCCGCAGATAAACGGGAAGTGGAATTTCAGGTTGACACCGAACATGGCAGGCTCGGTAACGCCCAGATAGCAGGAGATGCAAGAGGGAACGTTGACTTCCTGTGCGGCAGCATTCTTGCGCTGCAGGTAGATCATGCCCAGCACGGCGGAGCCCTGTGCAATGTTGGAAAGGGCGATCATCGGCCACAGCATGGTGCCGCCAAAATCGGCGATCAGCTGCATATCAATGGCATTGGACATGTGATGCAGGCCGGTGATGACCAGCGGGGCATAAACAAAACCGAAGATTGCGCCAAAGACCACGCGGAAGGAGCCGGAAATGCCGGCGTAGACGATGTCAGAAATGAAGGTGCCGATCTTCCAGCCGATGGGGCCAAGGACAGTGTGGGCGATGATGACGGACAGCACCAGCGAGCAGAAGGGCACCACGATCATGGAAATGACCGCCGGGCAGACCTTGCGGAAGAATTTTTCTAGATAGACCAGCGTGAACGCGGCCAGCATGGCGGGAATGACCTGCGCCTGATAGCCAATCATGTTGATGGTAAAGAAGCCAAAATCCCATTTGGGGATATCTACCGCTGCCGTGGACGCGACGGCGTAAGCGTTGAGCAGCTGGCCGGAAACCAGCGTCAGGCCGAGGACGATGCCCAGGCTTTGGGTCGTGCCCATTTTCTTTGTGACAGACCAGCAGATGCAGACCGGCAGCATATGGAAGATGGCTTCGCCAATCAGCCACAGGAAGCTGTCAACGCCGGACCAGAACTGACTGATGTTGCACAGCGTCTGGGTGCCGTTATTAAAAAAGTAGATGCTGTCAATGCAGTTGCGGAAGCCAAGGATCAAACCGCCGGTGATGATGGCGGGAATCAATGGGGCAAAAATCTCCGCAAGCACGCTCATGACCTTCTGCAATGCGTTCTGGTTCTGCTTGGCCGCGCTCTTGACAGCTTCCTTCGAGACACCGTCGATGCCGGAGACGGCAATAAAGTCATTGTAGAAATCGCTGACCGTATTGCCGATGATGACCTGGAACTGGCCCGCCTGGGTGAAAGTGCCCTTGGCGGATTTCAGTGCCTCGATCTTGGCAACGTCCGCCTTGGCGGGATCGTTGAGGACAAATCGCATACGCGATACGCAGTGGGATACTGCTGCAATGTTCTCCTTGCCGCCAACGTACTCAAGCAGCAGCCGCGCGTCCTGTTCGTATTTACCCATAATGTTTTCCTCCTTTTGCCCGGTAGAGCGGGCATCTTCGAACTTGTTCATACGGGCATCTTCGAACTTGTTCATACAAGTTCTCCTTACAGCCACAGGATACCAGACTTGTTCATACAAGTCAATATGCTTTTGCAAAAAAGCATTGCAGAATGCCTATTTTCGGCACTGCTCACAAGTTACCCCCTTGAAATTTAGCCGAAAAGACGGTATACTAAAGTAAATGTTTGAACAAGTTGCGAGGTACACACCATGCCAAAGGCAAAATATGATGGCATTTATCACAGCATCAAAAAACGCATCGAGGCGCAGGATTACCCCTATCAATCGCTGTTGCCCAGCGAGAATACCTTAATAGAGGAATACGCCTGCTCCCGCAACACAGTTCGACGCGCATTGGCGGAGCTGGTAGCCGACGGCTATGTGCAGACCATGCAGGGGCGCGGCGTGCGGGTCATCTACCAGCCGGTGGGCAAAACGACGTTTACCATCGGCGGCATCGAGACGTTTCCAGAAACCGCCCGCCGCAACCACCTTCGCGCCGTGACGAAGGTCACGAAGTTTGAGACTGTCATCGCAACGGAACAGTTTGCCGCGGAAAGCGGATTTTCTGAGGGCGATGAATTGTGGGCGGTACAGCGTGTGCGTTATCTGGACGGAAAAGCACTGATTCTGGACATCAACTACTTTTTAAAGGAGTTTGTCCCCGGCCTGACACCGGAAATTGCCGCAAACTCTATCTACGATTATATTGAGAACACACTGGGAATGCAGATCATCACCAGCAAGCGCCGCATCACGGTGGAGCACGCCACCGCCCGCGACGAAAATCTGCTGGACATGGGCACCTATGGCTGCGTGGTCGTCGTCGCAAACCAGACTTTCAACGCCGCCGGTCTGCTGTTTGAGTACACCCAGTCCCGCCACCAACCGGACTATTTCTGCTTTCAGGACATTGCCACGCGGAAAAAGTGAGCGGCAGACACCTGGCGCAGGGGGATCCACCTGGGATTTTGCGCTGGGCCGGGGCTCCGGCAAAATGGGTTTTAGGGTGTCCCTGAATCAGAATCTGTTTTATCCACAGTCATCATATATCTTCTTTTGGGCCGAGATCCTTCTAGGGATCCGTTTCAAAATGAACTGCAAGCCGCTATGGATCATCTTGAAAAAATCAAAGGTCTTTTATAATCACTTCAACAAGAAACGCTCCTGCCAGTTTTACACCGACAAGAGCGTTTCTTGTGTTATTCAAAAATATCGGCAAGGGTAAGCAGCTGTACTTCTCCGCGTTCCTGTGCCTGAAGTAGTCCGTCCGTAAATCCGCCTTTCGAGAAAATGTAGTAGTGGTAGTTTGTTCCTTTCCCAAAGACTGCTGCATATTCCCGAATCAGTTCCAGTTCGTCCAAACCGATTTTTTCATTACGGTATTTGCAGGAGCCAATGATATAGTCATTGCCCGCAACCGGCGTTCCGACAATGTCGATCTGGATCTGCTTCTTTTTTTGAGGGTCGGTTCCCCACCACTGCCCGATCTCACTCAACTCGATAGGAAGATCATTCGCATAATAGAGCAAGTAGTCTTGGCACATCTTCTCAAAAATCAGACCCATATAGTCTGGAAAATACTGCTTCACCGCATGGGGGTAGGTCTTTGCGATCCGCCCCGAATCAATGGCACTTGCATTGACCGGCACAAAACGGTACCAAAAACGAAAAAAATTGTCCGCCAGAAGATAGATCGTTTTTTTGCCCGGTTTCTCTGTGATCGGCGTTTCCTTTTTGACGATTCCAAGGTCTATCAACGTTTTGAGGTACTTCGCCACCACAGAGTTTTCTTCACCAACCTTCGTGGTGATATCATTCAGGCGAGAAGCCCCCTCTGCAATTGCCTTGATGATTGCATTATAAATTGCCGGTTCACGCAGCTCCTGCTTTAACAGGTTGGCCGGTTCCTCATAGAGGTAGCTGGAACGGTCAAACAAGTTTTCCATCAGTGCTTCATCTACGCTGTCCCGAACATCCAATTTGTTGATATAATGCGGAACGCCGCCTGTGATGCCATAAATCAGGGCGTTATCTTCCTCAGACAGATTCGGATGGAATACCGCTGTTTCCTTGTAATCCAGCGGCATGATCTTGAATTGCACTGTTCTGCGCCCATACAGAGGGCTTTCTTTGCCCAAGACCTGACTTTCCATAAAACTCATGGACGAGCCACACAGGATCAGGTACATTTGGGAATCTGTCCATTTATGGTCGATGATGTGCTGAAGCATTGCGGAAATAGCGGGTTTAGCCTTTGCAAGATAAGGGTACTCATCAATTACAAATACGATTCGCTGCTCCTTGGAGAGAGCTGTCAGTTCGTCCAATGTTGCATCGTAGGTTGTAAATTCCGGAGATGATTCTGCATTGGGTCGTTCAAAACTCATGATTGCCTTGGACAAGGCTTCCAGATTTTCTTTTCCGGTCGTATTCAAGGCAGAGAAGAAAATGGTCGGTTTGTCCTTGCAGAATTCATTGATCAGCGCAGTTTTTCCGACACGGCGTCTGCCGTAAATGACAACGCATTCAAACTTTCCATTCTCATATCGTTTGTTTAACTTCCGAAGTTCCTCATCGCGGCAGTAAAATTGGCTCATTTTGTTCCCTCCCCAAAGTGTATTTATCGAATTTATATACTCGTAAGTTAGTTTCTTACGAGTATAATACTTCATTTCTTACATAAAGTCAAGAAATATATTTTTGACGGCTCATCGAGAAACAGGAACGATACTTCCTATTTTCCTCAAAAATTGTGAACTCTGAGTTCCTGTTCATTTCGTTCCGCATCGGTTACAATACAGCCATAGCCTCGGCAAGCGTTCAAAGCAGCCCTCAAGCTATCCCGCCCCTTGAAAATTGAACACGCATTCTTCAGTCACGTTCCTGTGATGATGAGCCACGTCCGTAACAAATGCGATGATCTCCCACTGAGGGAATGAGCGGTAGGTTGACGGTAAATACGAAGCCGTTGACCCTATGTGTGGAAAGCGTCAGCATCAATACGTTTCTCCCGGCACGGTTCGTTCGGTTCACAAAATTTTGAGAAGTGCCTTTGAGCAGGCTGTAAAGTGGGAACTTATGGAAAAGGATCCCTGTGTTTATGCCACCTTGCCCAAATACACTGCAAAGAAGCGTGATATCTGGACTGCCGAGACCCTGTTCCATGCCTTGGAAGTGTGTAATGATCCACGGCTCCGGCTCTGCATCAACCTCTCCTTCTCTTGTTCTCTGCGCCTTGGCGAACTGCTCGGTTTGACTTGGGATTGCGTGGATATCTCTCCTGAAAGCATCGAAGCCGGGCGAGCCTCCATTTACATAAATAAGGAATTGCAGCGTGTAGACATTGCTTCGCTAAAAATCTTGCAAAGAACCTATAAACCTCTATACATAAGCAGCGGCAGCTTTCCGATTTGGAAAACCGCCGCTGTTTTACTTTTTCCATGTCTTGCACATCAGTCCCCGACATGATACACTTCTATAAAAGGGGTGGTCGGCATGGAGCAGGTGCACACAATGCGGAAATATGAATATTATGACCGTGATACCCTTTGCAGTATCATTGACGTAGATTTCACCACAAAGCAGGTGCGTGTGGAAAACAAAGTGGATTCTATTCTGGACACCGCTTTCGGGGTCAACACGGAACCCACTTGGGATGATTTTCTGATTTTTTTAGAGAGTCGTTGTATTCCAAGAACTCGCTGCGGGCTTAACTATTACCTTGATGCTGTCGGGGTTTCCGAATATGATCCGATACAGCTAATGGAAAAGACACATGGTCGGATGGCAGAAGATCATAGGATAGCAATTCCTGACCGTATCTTTTTGTTAATAACTATCTCGTTTATATACACACACCGAGTCAAAAGCCGTTTTGCAGAACACTTTACCAGGAGAGTTGACAAACTCGCCGTTTTTGCGTATTATAATAGGAACAAGGGGGTCGTGTGCCCCTTTGGCAAAAAGCGAACAGCCTTGACGAGGAGAGTACGCCCCGCCTGCGCCTGACAGAAAGCCCGAAGGATGGAACCGGGCAGGTGAGCACGGGGTGGAAGATGACCTCTGAGCTGTGGAGGTGAAGCGGCACGCCGCCAAGCCCCCGCCGGGTGCGCCCGTTACCGCGCGGAGGCCGGGTTCATCCCGGCACGCAAGGCCATGCCTGCAAGGGCGCGGCGAAGCAAGGTGGTACCACGGAAGTTCAGCTCCCGTCCTTGTCCGGTGCATTCCGGCAGGACGGGAGCTTTTTTGTGACACAGCCACAACAGAAAGGAAGAATCATCCCCCATGAGCGAACACAACACATTCTACATCACGACCCCCATCTACTACCCCAGCGACAAGCTGCACATCGGCCACAGCTACACCACTGTGGCCTGCGATGCGCTGGCCCGCTTCAAGCGGATGCAGGGCAAGGAAGTCATGTTCCTGACCGGCACCGATGAGCATGGCCAGAAGATCCAGGACAAGGCCGCCGATGCAGGCGTGACCCCCAAGGAGTACGTTGACCGGATCGTTGCCACCGTCAAAGATCTGTGGAAGCTGCTGGATGTCAGCTACGACCGCTTCATCCGCACCACCGATGACTACCATGTGGAGACCTGCCAGAAGATCTTCACCCAGCTGTATGAGCAGGGCGATATCTACAAGGGCGAGTACATCGGCCACTACTGCAAGCCCTGCGAGAGCTTCTGGACCGACAGCCAGCTGGTGGACGGCAAGTGCCCCGACTGCGGCCGCGAGGTCTATGATGCCCACGAGGAGGCCTACTTCTTCAAGACCGGCAAGTATGCCGACCGCCTGCTGAAGTACTACGAGGAGAATCCCCAGTTCATCCAGCCCGAGAGCCGGAAGAACGAGATGATCGCCTTTATCAAGCAGGGCCTGCAGGACACCTGTGTTTCCCGCACCTCTGTCAAGTGGGGCATCCCCGTTCCCTTTGACCCCAAGCACACCATGTATGTCTGGGTCGATGCGCTGAGCAACTATATCTCCGCGCTGGGCTACGGCAACGAGACCTACCACGATTACAACAAGTTCTGGCCTGCTGACCTGCACATGGTGGGCAAGGAGATCCTGCGCTTCCACACCATCCTGTGGCCCGCCATGCTGATGGCTCTGGATCTGCCGCTGCCCAAGCGCGTGTTTGGCCACGGCTGGCTGCTGATGAACGGCGGCAAGATGTCCAAGTCTGTGGGCAACGTTGTGGACCCCGTGGTCCTGTGCGACCGCTACGGCGTGGACTCCATCCGCTACTTCCTGCTGCGTGAGATCCCCTTTGGCAACGACGGCATGTTCACCAACGAGGCCCTGATCAACCGCATCAACAGCGACCTGGCCAACGACCTGGGCAACCTGCTCAGCCGCACCGTTGCCATGTGCGAGAAGTACTTCGGCGGCACGGTCCACAAGGCCGCTGGCACCGAGGCCATCGACACGGAGCTGGAGACCATGGTCAATGATCTGCTGGGCAAGGTCACTGCCGACATGGACAACCTGACCATCCCCCAGTCCCTGATGGAGATCTTTGCCGTGATCCAGCGCGCCAACAAGTATATCGACGAGACCGCTCCTTGGGCTCTGGCCAAGGATGAGGCCAACACGGCCCGTCTGGAGAGCGTGCTCTACCACCTGTGCGAGGCACTGCGTGTGGCAGGCATCCTGCTGAACGCTTACCTGCCCTCCACCGCTCCCAAGATGATGGATCAGCTGGGCCTGTCCACTGCCGACATCGACCTGAGCAAGGCTGCTTACGGCGTGCAGGAGACCTACACCGTCCACAAGGGCGATGCCCTGTTCCCCCGCATTGACGTGGCCAAGGAGATCGCCCACCTGAAGGAAGAGGACGAGAAGCGCAAGGCCGCTGCCGAGGCTGCCAACAAGGCCAAGGCCGAAGCCGAAAAGGCTGCTGCCGCCCCCGCCGCTGAGGAGAGCACCGTTGATTTTACCCACGAGGAAGAGATCGACTTTGACACCTTCTGCAAGGTGGAGCTGCGCGTGGCCGAGGTGCGCGCCTGCGAGAACCTGAAGGAGAGCAAGAAGCTGCTCCACCTGACCGTGTTTGACGGCGAACGTGAGCGCTGCATCCTGTCCGGCATTGCCAAGTGGTTCAAGCCGGAGGATCTGATCGGCAAGAAGATCGGCATCGTCTGCAATCTGGCCCCCCGCCCCATGCTGAAGGGCAAGTATGTCAGCGAGGGCATGATCTTTGCTGCCGACACCGCTGACGGCGGCTGCTCCATCGCCTTCTACGGCGACAACACCCCCGTTGGCAGCCGCATCCACTGAGCCATGGAGACACAGCTGAGCCGCGCCGAAAAGCTGGACCGGCTTTTCGGCACACCGGCCTTTGCCGTTATCATTGCCATCCTTTGCAACGCCATGTGGGGTTCGGCTTTCCCTTTCATCAAGCTGGGCTACCGGCTCTTTGCCATCGACACCGCTGACACGGCCTCCATTCTCTGCTTTGCAGGGGTGCGGTTCATGCTGGGCAGTGTGCTGGTACTGGGCGGCAGCCTGCTGCTGGAGGGCAGGCTCCCCGCCATGCCCAAGGGAAAGATCCTGTTCGAATGCTGTGCATTGGGCCTGTGGCAGACCACAGCGCAGTATGCCTTTTTCTACAGCGCTGTTGCCCTGCTCACCGGTGCCTTTGGGGGCATCCTGAACAGCACCCAGAGCTTTCTGGGGGTCATCTTCGCCCACTTCCTTTATGGCAAAGCTGACCGCATGACCCCGGCCAAGGCGCTGGGCTGCGGCATCGGCTTTGCAGGCGTTCTCATCGCCACGTTGGGCAACCACGGCGGCGGCAGCGCCCGGGGCGTAGCCTACATGCTCATTGCCACCGTCCTCTTTACGCTGGCAGGCCCCTGGAACAAATCCGTCACCCGCCGGGCAGACAGCTTTGCCGTCTGCTTTGTGAACCTGTTCGTGGGCGGTGCGGCCCTGTTCCTGCTGGGCGCTGTTCTGGGCGGACGGCTGGAACACTGGTCTGTGCTCAGCGTGCTGGACCTGCTGGCGCTGGCTTTCATCTGCGGCGCGGGCTACATCGTCTGGGCCCTGCTGATGAAGAACAATCCCGTCAGCCGGATCGCCATCTTCGGGTTCGTGAACCCGGTGGTGAATGTCCTGCTCAGCGCCCTCATCAATGGGGAGCCGCTGTTCCGGTGGCAGTATCTGGGGGCGCTGGTGCTGGTCTGCATCGGCATCTGGCTGGTAAACAAGGCCCCCGCCAAAAAGGAGCGCGCCCGGTAATATGGAATACCCCATCTTTGATACCCACGCCCATTACAGCGCCCGTGCCTTTGACGCGGACCGCTTTGCCCTGCTGGACAGCCTGCCCGGCAAAGGGGTGGTGGGCGTGTGCGAGCAGGCCACCCATTCGGGCGATGCACCCAAGGTGCTGGAGCTGGCCCACAAATATCCCTGGGTGTACGCCGCCGTCGGCATCCACCCGGAGAGCCTGCTGGCCCCGGAGGATTGCGGTGAGGAAGGCCCCGCCCCTACTGTTTCGGTATACGGCGGCGACTGGGCCGCAGAGATGCGTGCCCTTGCCCCCTATTACGAGGACCCTAAGGTGGTGGCTGTTGGGGAGTGCGGACTGGATTACCACTGGCCCGTGCCCAAGGATGCCCAGCTGGCGCTGTTTGAGGCCGAGATCCGGCTGGCGCTGGAACTGGACAAGCCCATCATCGTGCACGACCGCAGCGCCCACGCCGATGTCTACGCCCTGCTGAAAAAGTACCGGCCCAAAGGCATCGTCCACTGCTATTCCGGCAGCGCCGATGACGCGCTCTGGCTGGCAGAGCAGGGGCTCTACATCGGCTTTGGCGGAGCCTGCACCTTCAAGGGGGCCAAGCGGGCCGCCAAGGCCATTGCCGCCCTGCCGCTGGAACGCATCGTCCTGGAAACCGACTGCCCCTATATGGCCCCGGAACCTGTCCGCGGCACCCGCTGCGACAGCTCCCTCATCCGCTATGTAGGCGAGTATATCGCCAGCATCAAGGGTGAGGAACCGGAGCAGGTGTTCCGCCAGACGGCAGAGAACGCCTGCCAGGTGTATAACCTCTCCGTCTGAAACCGGCAGCAGCCGGGCACAGAGGGCAGGCTATCCTTCTATACAACCTATCCGTTATCTACAAAAGCATTATGCTTCTGTATAAATCAAGCAACAAACTACAAATTGTCAATTAAGGAGATATCACTTATGAAAGCTCGTATTCCGCAGCACCGTGAATTCATCATCAACTTCCCCGACACTGTTGACAACGCCAAGGCCAACGAGGGCTGGGCAAAGCTGCAGCAGATCGTGGAGGACTACAAGAAGGACCACAACGGTGCTTCCGTCTACGCACCCAGCTTCATCGAGGACTGCGAGCCTGCCGTCAAGAAACTGCAGGAAGAGTACGGTTTCGAGTACACCGTTGAATACGTGAAGTAAGTTCTGAGTTTTCAGTATATTGCATGAAAAAGAGCAGAGCGTCTGGCCAGCTGGCTGGAGCGCTCTGCTCTTTGTTTTATTCCAGGTACTGCGGCAGATTCCATGAGCCGCGCAGTACACGGTGGATCTTCACCACCTTGACGTTCTCATTGACATGGTAAAACACCAGATACTGGTCTGCCACCAGCTTGCGGTAGGTCGGGTCAAGGGCATAGACTTCACACATCCGTGGGGTATCCCCCAGCTTTGTGATCTTTTCCCGCATTTCTTTCAGCACACGGCGGGCCGTTTGGGGGGAGAAGCCGGACAAATACCGGGCAATGTCATTCAAGTCCTGTACAGCAAGGGGCAGGTATTTGATCTTATACGTCATACTGTTCGTGGAGCGTCTCCCATACGCTTTCATGCTCTGTCCACTGCGTGTTAGGGTCTGCCGCCTGCTGTTTTGCCTTGGCAAGCTCCTCGGCAACATACCGCTGGTGCATGAACTCCTCATACTTGGCGTAGTCCTCAATGTTGATGAGGACGGATTCCCCACGACCATGATTTGTGATAATAACATGATTGTGGTCTTTCAACATCTCTGAAATTTCAGCGTAGTGGTTGCGCAGATCACGGGATGGGCGAACAAATGTCTGCATCATAAGTGACACCTCCTGTCAAAAGCATTGTATCACATTATGACTACATATACAAGGATCATTACAATCGTTTTATTTCAGCTCCATATTGATGGACTTTTCCGTAAAGCCATAGTTCCGGTACATCTCATACGCCTTTTTATTTCTGGCGTTCACCTGCAGTTCAATGGTGTCGCATCCCTTTTCTGCTTTGAGTTGCTTCACCTTATCAAAGAACTGGTGCCCGATGCCCTTCCCGCGATACGCCTCATCCACCGCCATGGTGCTGACGAACAAAACATCCTTTGTTACCTGTGCCGGGCTTTCCACATGCCGCTTAAACACTTCCAGAACACCAACAACGCTCCCATCTGTTTCAGCAACATACCAGTTGTCCCCTTTCAGGAGTTCGCCAAACAGTTCCTTTGTGATCAACGGGCTGGCCGGTTTGTAGACATCTGGCCGCCAATCCACGTGCATCTGCTGGACCTGATCCATAATAGCAGAAAAGCGGTCATAATCCTGCATTTGCGGGGTACGAATCGTAATTTTCATCTCGTTTTCTCCTTGTTGTATCAAAAATACCCTGTCTGACACGGTTTCGGGTCCAGACAGGGTATTTTGAGTTTCTTTTCAGTTGCCCGCTTCCACCTTGCTCAGCAGGATGCGGTCATTGTCCAGGGCCTTGCCGGCGTTCTCGCGGAATTTTTCCAGCAGGTCGTCCACGGTCATCTTACTGCGCTCCTCGCCCTTGACATCGAACACGATGCGGCCGCCGTCCATCATCAGGGTGCGGTTGCCCAGCTCGAGGGCCTGATGCATGTTGTGGGTGACCATCAGGCAGGTGATCTTTTTCTCGGCCACGATGCTCTTGGTCAGCTCCAGCACCTTCTCCGCCGTGGCAGGGTCCAGGGCTGCAGTGTGCTCGTCCAGCAGCAGGAGCTTGGGGGTAACGAGGGTGGCCATGAGCAGGGTCAGCGCCTGCCGCTGGCCGCCCGAGAGCAGGCCCACCGGCTGCTTCATCCGATCCTCCAGGCCCATATTCAGCAGGGCAAGTTTTTCCCGGAACAGCTCCTTATCCTTACGGGAGATGCGGGAGAAGATAGCGTGGGGGGCAGTTCCTGCCCGGAGATAGGCCAGCGCAAGGTTTTCCTCAATGGTCATATTGGGGGCCGTGCCCTTGAGGGGGTCCTGGAACAGGTGGCCGATGACCTTGCTGCGCTCATACTCGGGCGCAAAAGTAATGTCCTGCCCGCCCAGCACGATGCTGCCCTCGTCGGCAATGAAACCGCCGGTGATGGCGTTGAACATGGTGGATTTGCCCGCGCCGTTGGAGCCCACGATGGTGGCAAAGTCGCCTGCCTCCATGTGCAGGCTCACACCGTTCAGGGCCACCTTTTCGTTGACGGTACCGGGGTTAAAGGTCTTGTGCAGGTTGTTCAGCTCCAGCATTTCCATCTCAGTGCACCTCCTTCCGGGCATTGTGCTTGCGCTGCTCAAAGGCAAACTTTGCCCGGATGGCGGGCATCGAGATGGCTACAGCCACGATGAGGGCGCTCACCAGCTTCATGGCGGCGGCGGGCACATTGAAGCGCAGGGCCACGGCCACGATAAAGCGATACAGGCAGCTGCCGAACACCACGCCCAGCACCCGGCGCACCATGGTGCGCTTGCCCACCAGCGTTTCGCCGATGATAAGGGAAGCCAGCGCGATGGTCACCATGCCGGTGCCCACGTTGATGTCGCTGCTCTTCTGGTACTGGGCCAGCAGGCCGCCGGAAAGGGCGGTCAGCGCGCCCGAGATGCACAGGCCCACTGTGATGGTGAAGGCCGGGTTGATGCTGGAGGCCCGCACCATGGCGGCATTGTCGCCAGTGGCGCGGATGGAAAGGCCCAGCCGGGTGCCCAGGAAACCCACCATAGCGGCACAGGCGAGTACAATGACCGCCGCCGCGATGACCAGCTTATACCAGCCGCCCGTAAAGGCCAGTGCGGATTTTGCCAGCGAGAATACCGTATCGGTCTTGACCAGGGACATCGTGGACGAAAAGCCCATGACCGCCAGATTGATGGTGTACAGGCCAGTGTTCACGATGATGCCTGCCATGATGCTCTCAACGCCCAGACGTGTCTGCAAAAAGGCGGTGACAAAGCCTGAACACACACCCGCTGCCATGGCCGCGAACAGGGCCAGGATGGGGTGGCCTGTCAGCGCCACCTGGCAGGCCACGGCACAGCCAAGGGTGAAGCAGCCATCGGTGGACAGGTCGGCAATGTTCAGGATCGAATAGCTCAGAAACAGCGCCAGCGCCACCAGACCGTAAATGCAGCCCAGCTCCAGCGCCGTCTGGATCACGTTGAGCGAAAAGATACTCGCCAGCATGGTTGATGTACTCCTTTTTAGAAATTCTCCTGCGTGGTCACTACCACAATTTCGGTGCAGTAGGGCTTGAAGGCTTCCTTAACGGTGTCGAGGTCAAGGCCCAGTGCCTCACAGCTCTCGGTGTTGATGGTGACGATGCCGTTGTCGAAGGTCTGGTAGGGCAGGTCTGCGGGGGTCTTGCCGCCGCAGAGCAGCTCCACCACCATATCGGCGGTGGCCTCGCCCAGCTGGACGTAATCCACGCCGTAGCCCACAAAGGCACCGTTCAAAGCAAAGCTGTCCGCACCGGTGAAGTGCTGGATCCCTGCCTCCAGGAAGGTCTCATAGATGGACAGCTCGGCGGTCATCACGGTGTTGTCGGTGGGGGTGAACACTGCCTTGACACCGGCGGCCACAAGGGCCTCGGCAGCCATCTGCACCTCAGCCGTGGTGGTACCGTTCTTTTCAATGTACTTGATGCCCTTGCTGTCGCAGAACGCCTTGGCATCGGCGATGGCCTGGGTGGAGGCATCCTGGCTCAGGTCGTACAGCAGAGCGATGGTGTCGATGTCGGGGTTGATGGCAGTGATGAGGTTCATAATGGCCTCGGTGTTCAGAGCATCGGAGGTGCCGGTGATGCCCTCCTCCCCGTCAAACCCGGCGGAAACAGGGTCGGTGACGGCAGAGTAGACCACAGGGATGTCGGTATCTTCCACAGCGGCCAGCATGGTGGCGGCAGTGGGGGTGGCTACGGCCACAATGACATCTACCTGGTCGGCCACGAGGTCTGCACCGATCTGGTTCAGGTTGGACTGGTCAGCCTGGGCGTTGGCGTAGTAATCGGCATAGTCGAAGGTCACGCCCTTCTCCGCGCCCACCTCATCCAGGCGGCTCTCAACAGAGGCCACGATCTGGTTCAGGGAAGCATGATCCACATAGTTGACGATGCCCACCTTAAAGGTCTGGCCTGCTTCAGAAGCGGCGGCAGCGGAACCGGCAGCGCTGGAGGCGGTGCTGGATGCTGCGGCAGAAGAGCCGGAGGAGCCGCAGCCGGTCAGGCCCAGTGCGGATACGACAGCGGCTGCGGCGGTAGCCTTCAGGAAGCTGCGGCGGGAGATCATGTTCATGGTTTTCATAGCGGTTGCTCCTTTCCCGGAGCGGGCGGCCCAAAAAATAAAACCCGCTCCACCTGCGGAACGGGTAAAATAAAAACGGCCCCGTCCCTGTGTGTTCATCCACAAGGACAGAGTCGAGAAATTCGAATCTGCGGTGCCACCTTGCTTGCCTTGCCCGCTTTCCTCTTGAAAGCCACAAAGCCCCTCACGGAGAGCCAACACTCCCCTGCCCTGTAACGGAGGCTTCCGTCCCAAGCTACTAAAGGCACTGCCCTGTTCGCCCGGCCCTCGGCGGCCCACGAACTCTGCCCCGCTCTCTGCCCGTTTTCACCATTCGGGCTCACTGTAAGTGCGCTTGCAGGTCCTCTTCCGCCTCATCGGTTTGTTGATTGCATTATACGCTTTATTTTCATAAAGTCAAGAGGGAATTTTTCATTTTTTCGACCGCAAAGATGAAATGCTTCTTGGATGTTCCGCAGCAGCCCTCCTGCCCGGATCTCCCCGGTGCGGCCCGGGCAGCTCTGCCGGGGCAAAAGGAGCCTTCTTCCAGCCATAGGTCATACTTTCTCTCCGCTCCGGGACGCATTTCCACTTTCAGTATCCCCGTTGCTGCGCACAAAGTTCGCAGTTTCTGCCACAGATTCCACACTATTTTTATTCTTTTCCCGAGTTTTGCTCTAAATTCTCTTCAAAGGGCTTGACAGAAAAATGTTTTTTGCGATAAACTAATTCTATGAAATATTTTCGTTGTATCCAACGATGTCAAACATGCAACTCGGAGAGGACACTACCACCATGTCGATGACCCTGAATCCCGTCAACAAAGCCGCTTTTCAGAAAGCTGTACAGTCTCTGGAGACCCTGAACCGGGCCGCCGTGTTCCACCCCACCGGCACCGGCAAAAGCTGTATTGCCTGGAAGGTGGTGGAGGCTCACCCCCAGACCACCTTTTTCTGGCTGGTGGCCGGTGCACAGCGTCTGGCCCTGCGGCAGGCAGAACTGACACGCTACAACGGCGGTACCCTGCCCGGCAATGTCCGCTTCTGTGATTGCGAAAAACTGGCCGCCGCCACCCCGGAGCAGTGGGTGCGGCTGGGGGAGCAGAAACCCGGCTGCATCGTGCTGGACTGCTACCATGAGTTGAGCGCCGTGTGCTGGGCGCAGTCGGTGCAGAAGCTGCTGCGGATGTGCCCCCAGGCAAAGGTGCTGGGACTGGGTGTGCCCAACGGTGCCCCCGTCTGCGCCGCCGCGCAGGAGCTGTTTGCCGACTGCATCGTCTCCCACATGACTGTGGCCGAGGCCATGGCCGCCGGGACCATGCCGGTGCCCTCAGCCTATGCGGCCCTGCTCTGGCCGCAGGAGGAGGAGCTGGCCACCCTGCGCGCCCGGATCAAAAACCTGTGTATGCCCAAGGGCGACACCTCCCTGCGCGTTCAATATGAAGAGCTGAGCTGGTCTCTGCGTCAGGTGGAGAACCTGACCGTTCTGCTGCCCCGCCTGCTCAGCGATACCAGCGGCCATTATCTGGTCCTGTTTGAATCCGCCGCCTATCAGGAAAAGCTGGGCGCGGAGCTGGAACAGCTGCTGCGCACTGTGGACCCTGCCGTCCGCTTTTACGCTGCAGATCACGCCTGCTTTGCGGATTCTGCCGCCGTGGAGACCTTCCTCTCCGATACGGCCCCCGGCCCCAAGGTTCTGCTCTGCGTCAACGCGCCGGGAGTCCAGCAGCCGCTGGAGGGGCTGGCCGGGGTCATTCTGGTGCGCCAGTCCAGCCTGATGTCCACCTTCAAGCAGATGCTCTGCCGCGCGCTGGTGGCTGCAGGCAGCCGCAGCGTGCCGGTGTTCGACCTTGTGGCGCAGTTCGAGGGGCTGGGCAACGGCCGTACCCTGCAGCGGGACTGCACCGAGGCCATGACCAGGGCCGGCAGCAAAACGCCGGGCTTCCGGCAGGAGCGCCCCATGCAGCAGACCTACCGCCTGTACGGCAAGCTGCGCCGGGAGATGGAGGCCCGCTGGGAGGTGCTGTGCCAGGCCGCCGCCGATGCCGCCGCCAAAGAGGGCACCCTGGAGCTGCCCCGGAGCTATACCATCCACAGCGGCGTGCCCGTGGGCAAGTGGCTCGAACTCCAGCGGCAGGTACAGGCCGGGCAGCGCCCGGGCCGCCTGACGGCTGAGCAGGCCGCAAAGCTGGAAAAACTGGGCATCCGCTGGAACCACCGGCTGGAGGCCGCCTGGGAAAAGGGCTTTGCCTCCGCACAGAAATACCGCACCGAGCACGGTGACCTGCTGGTGCCGGTGCGCTACCGCGATAAAAATGATTTTGCACTGGGCGAATGGATCGTCTACAACCGCCAGCGCTATCTGGGCGGCAACCTGACCCAGAACCGCATCGAGCGGCTGGAAGCCATCGGCATGGTGTGGAGCACCTCCAACGACCTGTGGGAGCAGAACTATGCTGCCGCCACTCAGTATTATCTGGAGCACGGCGATCTGGAAGTGCCCATCAAGTACGAAACGCCCTCCGGCTTCGGTCTGGGGGTCTGGCTGGGGGCCCAGCGCGCCGCTCACAAGGCAGGCGAGCTGCCTCAGGAACAGGTGGAGCGGCTGGACGCTCTGGGCATGGACTGGACCAACCGCAACGACCGCAAGTGGATGTCCCTGTACGATGTTGCCGCCGCCTACTACCATGAGCACGGCAACCTGAACGTCCCCTCGGAGTATGTCACGCCGGACGGAGTACTGCTGGGCAAGTGGGTGGCACGCCAGCGCTATGCCTACCTGAACCCGGACCGTTCCAGCGCCCGGGTCACCCCTGAGCGCAAGGCCCTGCTGGACAAGCTGGGCATGGTGTGGGAAAAGTACGACCCCTGGCAGGAGCGCTATGATCTGGCTCTGGCCTACAAGACAGAGCACGGTGATCTGGAGATCCCCTCTGTCTACAAGACCGCGGACGGTGTTTGGCTGGGCAGCTGGGTCAGCCGCCAGCGGCAGGCCCTGAACTCCGGCAGCAGCGCCCTGAGCAGTGAGCGCCGCAAGCTGCTGCGCATCCTGTTCAAGGGCGAGCGCCGCCCCAGTGATCCCGCTGCTGACCACGGCACCGTGCGCGAGGCCAACTGGGAGCGGAACTTCCGCAGTGCCGCCCGCTATGCCCGCAAGTACAAACATCTGCTGGTCCCCGCCAGCTATGTGGACAGCGACGGTGTCCGGCTGGGCGTGTGGATCTCCAACCTGCGTGCAGCCCGCAAGAACCGCCCGGATTCCTATCAGGTCACGCCCGTCCACATCAAAAAGCTGAACAGCATCGGCATGGTGTGGGATGCCCGGGATGCCAAGTGGGGAACTGCCTATCAGCAGGCCAAGGCCTACTACAAGGCCCACGGCAACCTCCACGCCGCCGCCAACTACAAATCCGACGAAACCGGCTTCTGCCTGGGCGACTGGCTCCGCCGGATGCGGGAGTGGGATACCACCCACGACCCCAAGCTCACCCCTGAGCGCCGCGCAATGCTGGATAAGATCGGGATGGAGTGGAGCGAATAAGAGAAAAAAGCCACCGGTTTTTACCGGTGGCTTTTCTGATGCAGATTACAGCTGATCCAGCTCCTGCTGCAGCTGGGCCAGCGCATTGCGGATGGGCAGATGCTGGGGACAGGCCGCCTCGCACTTGCCGCAGCGGACGCAGTGGCTGGCCTTTTCGGCATCGGGAAAGTGGGCTTCCCACTGGTGCTTGATGGCCTCAGGCTGGCCGAACATCCCCAGCTTGTTCCAGATGCTGAAGTTGTCCGGGATGTCCACCCCCATGGGGCAGGGCATACAGTACCGGCAGCCGGTGCAGCCGATCTTGATGCGGCTGTGCAGGAAGGCGGCGGCCTGCTCCACCGCGGCGGTCTCTGCAGCGGTCAGCGGCTCAAAGCGGGCAAAGGTGGCCAGGTTATCCGTGAGCTGATCCTCGGCGCTCATGCCCGAGAGGATGACATGGACGTTCCGGTGGCTGCCCACCCAGCGCAGGGCCCAGGAGGCATCCGAGGCCTCGGGCCGCAGGGCCTTGAGGGGTGCTTCGGCCTCCGGGGGCAGGTTGGCCAGCGTGCCGCCCTTGATGGGCTCCATAATGATGAGGGGGATGTTCAGCTCCTCGGTCAGCTGATAGCCGCGGTCACCCGAGATCTCCTCGGCACGGTCATCGGTGTCCAGATAGTTATACTGCAGCTGGCAGAAATCCCAGGGCTGATCCCGCAGGATGTGCTCAAGACCCGCCGCGTTGTCGTGGCAGGAGAAACCGAAGCTGCGGATGCGGCCCAGCTTTTTCTGCTCCCACAGCCAGTCCACGATGCCCATTTCCTTGGCCCGGTCGTACCGGGCGGCGTGCAGGGAGTGCAGCAGGTAGAAGTCGATGTACTCCACGCCCAGCCGCCGGAGCTGCTCTTCAAAGATATGCTGGGCCTCCTCCAGGCTCCCGCACTGCCACAGCGGCATCTTGGTGGCCAGATAAAAGCTCTCCCGGGGCCACTTTGCAATGACCCTGCCCACAAAGGGCTCGCTCTGGCCGCCGTGGTAGGGGTAAGCGGTGTCAAAATAGTTCACGCCTGCGTCCCGCGCGGCGTTCAGCAGCGCTTCGGCCCGGGGCTCGTCAATGGCTCCCTCTGGTGTGGTGGGGAACCGCATACAGCCATAGCCCAGCAGGGAGGTGCGGATGCTCTCCCCTGCTCCTTTCTGCTTTTTCCACGTTCTGTATTCCATCTCTTTTGTGCAGCTGGCTGCCGTGTTCCAGCCGCGCCTCCTTTTGCCCCCAGTATACCGGAAAAATCCCGCGCTGACAAGAAAGATGTTCCGCTTCTTGTTCTGCCGCCGGAAATATGGTATACTTATAATCCAAATTTTATCATGTTATCAACTAAATCAGATAGCGCTAAGGAGTATCATGGAACCTTTCAACACCCCTTTGAAGATCAGGGAGATCTCCCTGCCCCACCGGGCAGTGTTCGGCCCCATGGCGGGCTTTACCGATGCCCCGGCCCGGCGGCTGATGGCCCAGCACGGAGCCGGTTTTACCGTCAGTGAGATGGTGTCCAGCCGGGCGCTGGTATACGGCGACCACAAAACCGTCAGCCTGCTCAAGGCCGAACCCAACGGTGCCCCCTACGGCGTGCAGATCTTTGGCGAAGTGCCCGAAATCATGGGGCAGGCCGCTACCGCCGTGGAGCAGTACGCGTTCGATTTTCTGGACATCAACATGGGCTGTCCTGCCCCCAAGATCGTCTCGGGCGGGGCGGGCAGCAAGCTGATGCTTGACCCCGACCGCTGCGGCCGTATTGTGGAGGAAGTGGTCAAAAACACCTCCCGCCCCGTCACCGTGAAGATGCGCAAGGGCTGGGACGCGGAGCACGTCACGGCCGTGGAATGCGCCAAAGCCTGCGAGCAGGCGGGCGCGGTGCTCATCGCCGTCCACGCCCGCACCCGGGAGCAGATGTACACCCCGGGCATCGACCCGTCCATCATTGCGGCGGTGAAGGATGCTGTCCACGTTCCCGTGCTGGGCAACGGCGATATCCGCACCGCCGAGGATGCTGTGCGGATGGTGGAGGAGACCGGCTGCGACGGCGTGATGATCGCCCGGGCTGCTCTGGGCGACCCCTGGCTCTTTGAGCGGGTGAACGCCGCGCTGGAGGGCCTGCCCGCCCCCAAGGAGCCGAACCTGCAGGCCCGGATGAACGCCCTGCGCCGGCAGGTGGAGGAGATGGTGGAGCAGAAGGGCGAGTTCGTTGCCATGCCCCAGGCCCGGGCCCAGACCATGCACTACATGAAGGGCCTGAAGGGGGCCGCCAGCCTGCGGCGCTACTGCTGTGAGCTGAGCCGCCTCTCTGACCTCGACATCCTCATCGACGCGGTGTTCGAGCAGCAGCGCAGGGCCGCGCAGGACCCTGATGACACCCGCGAGGTGCCGTTCCCGTAAGCGGGAAATTTCCGATACTGAAAAGAGGACTGACGCATGACTGCATTTCATTCTTCGCCCCGGATGCTGGGGCAGAAGCAGGACAAGTTCTGGCTCACCGTGGGGCTCTGTGCCCTGACAGCCGCCCTCATCTTCCTGCCGTTCTATCTGCTGGACGGCGGCTTTTTCCACTATGCAGGCGATTTCAACAGCCAGCAGATCAGCTTTTACCGCTACATGAACGGCTTTCTCAAGGGGGCAGGCTACCCCGCCGGATACGGAGGCGTGAAGAATACCTTTTCCTGGGCAACTGACCTGGGCAGCGGAACCATGAACGCCTATTCGTTCTACCTGTACGGCTCCCCCTTCTTCTGGTTTTCCCTGCTCTTCCCGCAGAACTGGCTCCCCTACCTCATGGTGCCGCTGCTGGTGCTCAAGTTCGCGGTGGCGGGCGGCGGCGCGTATCTGTACCTGCGCCGCTACGTCAAAGACCCGAACTTTGCGGTGCTGGGCGCGGCCCTCTACGCCTTTTCGGGCTGGGGGCTGTACAACATCTTCTTCAACCACTTCATTGATGTGCTGGCCCTCTTCCCCTGGATGCTCTGGGCACTGGATGAGACCATCTACGAACACCGCCACGGATGGTTCGCCTTCTGGGTGGCGGTGAACCTGCTCAACAACTACTTTTTCTTTGTGGGGCAGGTGCTCTTCCTTGTCATCTACTTCGTCTGCAAGCTCTCCGCCGGGGAGTTTCGGCTCACGCCCCGCCTCTTCGGTCAGCTGGCCTTTGAGAGCCTGCTGGGCGTGGCACTGGGCTTTGTGGTGCTCTGGCCCACTGTCCTCAGCGTGCTGCAGAACCCGCGCACCATCGATCTTTCCTCCGGCTGGGGCTTTCTGACCTATTCCAAGCCCCAGCAGTATCTGGCCATCCTGCTGAGCTGGGTGCTGCCCCCGGATTCCCCCTATATGACCTCCATCTGGTCTGAGGGCATCATCAAATGGACCAGCATGACAGCCTATCTGCCCCTGTGCAGTCTGGCCGGTGTGGTGGCCTACTGGCGTGCCCGGCAGGGCGACAGCAAAAAGCGGATCATTGCCGTCTGCATGGTATTTGCGCTGGTGCCCATCCTGAACAGCGCGTTCTATGCCCTCAATTCCAGCTACTATGCCCGGTGGTTCTATATGCCGGTGCTCATCCTTGCGGCCATGACGGTGAGCGCGTGGGAGGACCCCAGCCTCGACCTCGCCCGACCCGCCCGGAGCATTGCCTTTGTGATGATCGCCACGCTGGCCTTTGCACTGGTGCCCGTGCAGGATGCCACCACCAAAGAGTGGAGCCTGGGCGTGCTGCAGAATCCGGGCCAGTACTGCGCAGTGCTCGCCTTTGGTCTGGGCGGGCTGGCCGTCTACCATTGCATCTGCAGGCGCTGGCAGCAGCGCAGGGTCTTTGCCCGCCGCCTGCTGGCCGGTGTGCTGGCGTTCAGCTGCCTGTTCGGCATCGTCCACATCGGCATTGGCAAGTTCGGCCAGTGGAACACCGACAGTGACCTTGTGGAGCAGTATATCAACGCGCTGGCCCTGAAGGAGGATCTGCCCGAGGGGGACTGGCGCATTGACACCTACAAGACCCACGACAATCTGGGCCTGTGGCTGGACAAGAGCTGCCTGCAGTATTTCGGCAGCACCGCTGCCCCCAGCATCCTCAGCTTCTATCCGGCACTGGGGGTCAAGCGGGATGTGCGCAGTCAGCCCGAGCTCTCCAACTACGCCCTGCGCGGCCTGCTCAGCGTCAGATACCTGCTGACCACGCTCGCGCATCAGGAGCAGTTCCACGCTGAGGCCGATGAGGGCTGGGCGTATTACGATACCCTGGACGGCTATGTTCTCTACGAGAACCAGAACTACGTTCCCATGGGCTTCACCTACGATTACTACCTCACCGAGGCCCAGTACGAGGACACCGTGACCCCCACCCGCTCCAACCTGCTCATGCGGGCACTGGTGCTCACTGAGGAGGATGCGGTGGCCTACGGGCAGTACCTCACGCCCCTTCCCACGGCAGAGCTCAACGACCTGACCTACACCCGCTACACTCAGGACTGCGCCGACCGCCGGGCCTCTGCCTGCACCGCCTTTGAGATGACCAGCGCAGGCTTCCACGCTGAAGCCACGCTGGACAGGACCAACCTGATGTTCTTCTCCGTGCCCTACGATGACGGCTTCACGGCCTATGTGGACGGGCAGGAAACCGAGATCCTGCGGGTGGACGAGGGCCTGATGGCCGTCCTCTGCCCCGCCGGAACGGTCACCATCGACTTTGTCTATCAGCCGGACGGCATCCGCCTGAGCCGGACTGTCACCCTTGCCGCCCTGCCCGTGTTCCTGCTCTACGCCGGGCACTTTGCCTGGGACGAAAAGAAAAAACGGAAGCATTAAAAAAGCCGCCGCTCCAAGAAGCGACAGCTCAAAGAAAAGCTCAAATGAAAGAAGGTATCCTATGGGCCCCTGGTATTACGAGGTCGTCAGCTTTGACGGCGATTATGTCAACCTGCGCCGCACCGACATTGAAAGCGACGAGCTGAATCCCGTTGCGCTGGCCCTGCTGCCGCCCGAGATCGAGGTGGGCAGCAAGGTCAAGTGCGAGTATTTTCAGTATGAGGTGATCGGCTGAACCTCTCCGTCATCCCGGCGGGATGCCACCTCTCCTAATAGGAGAGGCAAGCCCCCCTATTAGGGGAGCTGGTGCGAAGCGCCTGAGAGGTTCGCCAGCGCCGCCGCCAGCAGCATTCCGATGGGTGCGCTGATCCAGCTGGACATCCAGAAGCCCGCAAAACCGATGCGGGGCACCAGGATCACGCAGGCCAGCAGGTTCAGGGCGATCTGCCCCAGGCTGGAGGCCAGATACAGCCCCATCTTCTGGGCACCGCGCAGGCGGGCCTCGAACAGATGCTTCTGTGCCACAAACAGGTAGGTCACCGACTCAAAGGCCAGCATGGTGCAGCCGTAGCTGGCCGCTGCCGGGTCGGTGGTAAAGAGCCGGAGCAGCGGTCCCCGCAGGCCGATGCAGACCGCCACCACCCCAAGCGAATACACCAACAAGATCCGCCGCCCTTCCCGCAGGCCCTCTTTTACACGGCCTGGCTGAAGGGCGGCTGTGTTTTGCGCAATAAAGAACACTGTGGACTGCACAAAGCCGAACACCGGCATCATCAGCAGGCTGGACAGCTTGCCTGCGCAGGAGAAGCCTGCAATGGCTTCCACACCCAGTCCGCCCAGCAGCCCCTGTTTGACCGTGGTGATGATGGTGCCGCTGGCCTGCTGGACGCTGTTGGGGGCCGACAGCCGGAAGATATCCCTGGCATAGCGCGCCTTGAGCATCCGGGGCGAGAAAGCCGCATCCATCTGGGTGCGGCGCAGAAACGCCACCATGTAGACCGCGCCCGCCACCTGCGCCACCGCTGTGGCAGCCGCCGCACCGGCCACCCCGAAGGGCCCCACCAGAACAAGGTCAAGCACAATGTTCATCACGCTGGTCGCCACAATGACCTTGAGCGGCGTTTTGGAATCGCCGCAGCCCATGACACACTCTTTGCTCAGATCATAGGGCATCAGAAATGGCAGCCCCAGCAGATAGATGCGCCCATAGAGCACAGCGGTATCCAGGATCTCCGCAGGCGTGTTGATCAGCCACAGCAGGGCCGGCAGGGTCACAAAGCCCACTGCCGTGGTCAACAGGGCGATGATCTCATCCACGAACAGCAGGTTGTACAGCAGCTCTGTCATCTCATGCTTTGTGGCAGTGGGCTTGCCCGCCGCCACCAGCAGGCCGCCGCCCAGCTCCATGCCGCCGGAGATGAACAGAAAGATCATCAGCACCGTGGAAGCGTTGGACACTGCCGCCAGCGCATCGGCATCCAGCCGCAGGCCGATGATCATGGTATCGGCCACGGCGTAAAACTGTGTTGCCACCATGCTCAGGATAATGGGCAGCGCGTACCGCAGCAACGCGGGCCGCACTGCCCCGGTCAGCAGAGAATTCTCTTCGTTCACACAAACACCCTCTTTTCACAAAAAAATAAAACCCGCAGGGAACCTGTCACCCAGGCCCCCTGCGGGTTCTTTTTCAGTTGCGCCAGCAGGAGTCGAACCTACGATGGGGGAGTCAAAGTCCCCTGCCTTACCGCTTGGCGATGGCGCACCGGTAAGAATCAGTATAGTAGAATTTCTTTCATTTGTCAAGCAAAAGCATTTTGCCGTGTCTGTGCAAAGTGTTTTGCCACATTTTTACCATGTCTTTACAGTGTCCTTGTCATAATGCGAACCGCTTGCCCATTTTCCGCTTTATTTTCCCAAAAAGTATTGACACCACCCTCATAGCATGATAAGATATCATCGATTTTGAGAGACAAAGCGTGTCAGAGTCTTTTCAAAGCAAATTACCTGGGACCGCCCATCGGGGCTAAGGCCATACGGACAGCCGGGTCCACTGCCGACCGGCAGCGCAAGCTGCCATTATTGATTGAGTTGAAAGCTCAAATTTTATAAGTTGGTTCCTTTACAGCCATGAAATTGCGCAGAACGTGCGCAGACTTGTGAAACGGTCAATAAGAGTAGTAAAAGTGTAATTGCTATATAGACTCTCGTCATCCCGTCTTTTTGAACCATGCGGAGATTTTCCCCAGTGTCACCGGGGCTTTGTCTGCATGTTCAGAACGCTTTTTCAAGCGCAGGTCTGCACCATTGTGGTGGGCCTGCGCTTTTTTGTTGCGCCGGAACCAGGGACGGAGGAGAAAAGATGAGTGAGAACCGTACACGGTTCCGGCTGGATCAGCGCCGCGCGCCCATTTATGAGGCGCTGGAGCAGTTCCGGCAGATGCGTGTGGTACCTTTTGATGTGCCCGGCCACAAGCGGGGCCGCGGCAACCCGGAGCTGACGGCCTTTCTGGGCCAGCAGTGCGTGGGTGTGGACGTGAACAGCATGAAGCCGCTGGATAATCTCTGCCACCCGGTATCGGTCATCCGGGAGGCCGAGGAGCTGGCCGCCGATGCCTTTGGCGCGGCCCACGCCTTTTTAATGGTGGGCGGCACCACCAGCTCTGTGCAGAGCATGGTGCTGACGGCCTGCAAGCGGGGCGATGAGATCATCCTGCCCCGCAATGTGCACCGCAGTGTGCTGAACGCGCTGGTGCTCTGCGGCGCGGTCCCGGTCTATGTGAATCCCGAGGTGGACAAGCGGCTGGGCATCTCGCTGGGCATGAAGCGGGAGCAGGTGGCCAAGGCCATTAAGGAGCACCCCAACGCCGTGGCCGTTCTGGTGAACAACCCCACCTACTACGGCATCTGTTCCGACCTGCGCGCCATCGTGAAGATGGCCCACGAGGCCGGGATGCTCTGCCTGGCCGATGAGGCCCACGGCACCCACTTTTACTTTGGCAACGGCCTGCCCGTTTCCGCCATGGCAGCGGGGGCCGATATGGCCTCGGTCTCCATGCACAAGAGCGGCGGCAGCCTGACCCAGAGCAGCCTGCTGCTCATCGGGCCCAATGTGCATCAGGGCTATGTGCGGCAGATCATCAACCTGACCCAGACCACCTCCGGCAGCTACCTGCTCATGTCCAGTCTGGATATCTCCCGCCGCAACCTTGCGCAGCGCGGGCGGCAGGTATTCCACCAAGTGGCCGACATGGCCGAGTATGCCCGCGAGGAGATCAACGCCGTGGGCGGCTACTACGCCTTTGGCAAGGAGCTGTGCAACGGCAACTCTGTCTTTGACTTTGACACCACCAAGCTCAGCGTCCACACGCTGGACATCGGCCTTGCCGGCATCGAGGTCTACGACATCCTGCGGGACGAGTACGACATCCAGATCGAGTTCGGCGACATCGGCAACATCCTGGCCTACCTCTCCATCGGCGACCGCCCCCAGGAGATCGAGCGGCTGGTCAGCGCTCTGGCTGAGATCAAGCGCCGCTACCACACCGACGGCACCGGCCTGCTGAGCCAGGAATACATCGACCCCGTGGTGGCCGCCAGCCCGCAGGAGGCCTTCTATGCCCCCAAAAAGAGCCTGCCCCTGCGGGAGACCGAGGGCATGGTCTGCAGCGAGTTCGTCATGTGCTACCCGCCGGGCATCCCCATTCTGGCCCCCGGCGAGCGCATCACCAAGGAGATCCTGAACTATATCGAGTACGCCAAGGCCAAGGGCTGCAGCATGACCGGCCCCGAGGACCCTGATATTTTGCACCTGAACGTTCTGGCATAAGGAGGGAAAACAGATGGAGTTTTGGTTTTCGGAATTTCACACCCCCGATGTGAAGCACAGCATCCGGGTGAACAAGCAGCTCTACTCCAAGCAGAGCGATTATCAGCGCATTGATATTTTTGAAACGCCCGAGTTTGGCCGGGTGCTCACACTGGACGGCAATGTGATGCTGACCGAGCGGGACGAGTTCATCTACGACGAGATGATCGTCCATGTGCCCATGGCCGTGCACCGGGAGGCAAAGGATATCCTTGTCATCGGCGCGGGCGACGGCGGCGTGGTGCGGGAGCTGACCCGCTACGACCGGGTGGAGCGCATCGACCTGGTGGAGATGGACCCCCAGGTGGTGGAGGCCTGCCGCGCCTACCTGCCCGGCAACGCCTGCCGGATGGATGACCGCCGGGTGCACATCTATTTTGAGAACGCCCTCAAGTTCATCCGCCAGTGCGAGGAGGAGTACGACCTCATCATCGTGGACTCCTCTGACCCCTTCGGCCCCAGCGAGGGTCTGTTCACCCGTGAGTTCTACGGCAGCTGCTTCAACGCCCTGAAAGAGGACGGCATCATGGTCAACCAGCAGGGCAGCCCCTTCTACGCCGAGGATGCCAACGCCATGCAGCGCAGCCACAAGCGCATTGCTTCCACCTTCCCCATCAGCCGGGTGTATCAGGCCCACATCCCCACCTTTGCGGCGGGCTACTGGCTGTTCGGCTTTGCCAGCAAGAAGTACCACCCCATCGATGATCTGGATGCAACCGCCTGGAAGGCCCTGAACATGCGCACCCGGTACTACACCACCAAACTGCATATCGGAGCATTCTACCTGCCGGCTTTTCTGGAGGAGATGCTGCGAGAAGTGGAGGAACACTGATGCGCCCCAATATTGAAAACTTTATCGGCTGCGACAGCAGCTACCGTGCCGCCAGCATCGTGCTGTACGGTGCCCCCTACGATTCCACCACCAGCTACCGCCCGGGGGCCCGGTTCGGCCCGGCTGCCATCCGGCACGAAAGCTACGGTCTGGAGACCTACAGCCCCTACCAGAACGCCGACCTGACCGATTTTGACATCTTCGACAGCGGCGACCTGGAGCTCTGCTTCGGCTCCAGCGAGAGCGCACTGGCCGACATCCAGAGCCGCGCGGCAGAGATCCTGCACGATGGCAAGTTCCCGCTCCTGCTGGGCGGCGAGCATCTGGTCACGCTGGGTGCCGTGCGGGCCATGGTGGAAAAGTACCCCGACCTCCACATCGTCCACTTTGATGCCCATGCCGACCTGCGGGACGACTATCTGGGCGCAAAGCTCAGCCACGCCTGTGTCCTGCGCCGTTGCCATGACCTCATCGGTGACGGGCGCATCCACCAGTTCTGCATCCGCAGCGGTGACCGCAGCGAGTTTGAGTTTGCGGCTGCCCACACTGAGATGCACAAGTTCGATTTCACGGGCCTTGCCCAGCTCACTGAGCAGCTCTGTTCCAGCAAGGTGCCCGTTTACCTGACCATCGACCTCGACTGCCTGGACCCCTCCTGCTTCCCCGGCACCGGCACCCCGGAGGCCGGCGGCGTGAGCTTTTTGCAGCTGCTGGAAGCCATCCGCACCGTGACCAAGGCCAACATCGTGGGTGCGGACCTCAACGAGCTGGCCCCCACGCTGGACACCACCGGCGTTTCCACGGCCACGGCCTGCAAGGTCCTGCGGGAGCTGCTGATTGCACTGGACAAGGGCTGGCCGGGCTTTCAGGTATAAGGACAGACCGTAAAAAGACAACTTTACAGATAAAGGAGTAACCGATATGAGCAAAGTTCTGATCATCGGCTGCGGCGGCGTGGCCTCCGTTGCCATCCACAAGTGCTGCCAGGTCCCCGAGGTGTTCACCGAGATCTGCATCGCCAGCCGCACCAAGGCAAAGTGCGACAAGCTGGCCGCCGAGCTGGCCCCCAAGACTACCACCAAGATCACCACCGCACAGGTGGATGCCGACCATGTGGATGAGGTCATCGCCCTCATCAAGAGCTACCAGCCCGATCTGGTGATGAACATCGCCCTGCCCTATCAGGATCTGACCATCATGGATGCCTGCCTGGCCTGCGGCGTGAACTACATGGACACCGCCAACTACGAGCCTGAGAACACCGACGACCCGGAGTGGCGCGCCATTTACGAGAAGCGCTGCAAGGAGGCCGGTTTCTCCGCCTACTTTGATTACAGCTGGCAGTGGGCCTACGCCAAGAAGTTTGAGGAGGCCGGCCTGACCGCCCTGCTGGGCAGCGGCTTTGACCCGGGCGTGACCCAGGCTTACTGCGCTTACGCCAAGAAGCACGAGTTCGACACCATCGACACCATCGACATTCTGGACTGCAACGGCGGCGACCACGGCTATGCCTTTGCCACCAACTTCAACCCTGAGATCAACCTGCGCGAGGTCTCTGCCCCCGGCAGCTACTGGGAGAACGGCCACTGGGTGGAGATCCCGGCCATGAGCATCAAGCGGGAGTACAACTTTGATCAGGTGGGCCAGAAGGATATGTACCTGCTCCACCACGAGGAGATCGAGTCTCTGGCCAAGAACATCCCCGAGGCAAAGCGCATCCGCTTCTTTATGACCTTCGGCCAGAGCTACCTCGACCACATGCGCTGTCTGGAGGACGTGGGCATGCTGTCCACCACCCCGGTCAACTTCAACGGTCAGGAGATCGTGCCCATCCAGTTCCTCAAGGCCCTGCTGCCCGACCCCGCCAGCCTTGGCCCCCGCACCAAGGGCAAGACCAACATCGGCTGCATCTTCACCGGCAAGAAGGACGGCAAGGAAAAGACCTACTACATCTACAACGTCTGCGACCATCAGGAGTGCTACAAGGAGGTCGGCTCTCAGGCCATCAGCTACACCACCGGTGTGCCTGCCATGTGCGGCGCGCTGATGCTGCTGACCGGCAAGTGGACCACCAAGGGCGTGCACACCGTGGAAGAGTTTGATCCGGACCCGTATCTGGATGCTCTGGACAAGTACGGCCTGCCCCGCTCCGAGAGCCACGCCCCGGCTCTGGTGGACTGATGCGGCTGGCCGACACCCGCCCGCCCTTTGCGGGGCTGGCGAACCTCTCTGAGGCTGCACTGGCTGCCCTGCCCACCCCCTGCTACCTGCTGGATGAAGCCCGGCTGCGCCGCAACGGCGAGATCCTTCTGGGCGTGCAGCAGCGGACAGGCTGCAAGATCCTGCTGGCCCAGAAGGCCTTTTCCAACTACGACCTCTACCCGGTGCTGGCCCCCTATCTGGCGGGCACCGAGGCCAGCGGCCTGTACGAGAGCCGCCTGGGCCGGGAGGAGCTGCCGGAGAAGGAGAACCATGTGTTCTGCGCCGCCTACCGGGCCGACCAGTTCGAGGAGCTGCTGCAATACGCTGACCACATCGTGTTCAACTCGCCCCACCAGCTGGCAAAGTTCGGCCCGGCCGCAAAGGCGGCGGGCAAGAGCGTGGACCTGCGGGTGAATCCCGAGTACTCCACCCAGGAGGGCCACGAGATCTATGACCCCTGCGCCCCGGGCAGCCGTCTGGGCACCACCCGTGCCCAGTGGGATGCCGCTGCGGCGCAGCACCCTGACCTGCCCGACCTGCTGGACGGCCTGCACTTCCACACCCTGTGCGAGCAGGATTCCGACGCGCTGGCGGCCACCCTGCCCGCGCTGGAAGCGAAATTCGGTGACCTGCTGCCCCGGATGAAGTGGCTCAACTTTGGCGGCGGGCACCACATCACCCGCCCGGATTACGACCTTGCCACGTTGGAAAAGTGCATCACCGGGACGCAGGAAAAGTACGGCGTGCAGGTGTATCTGGAACCGGGCGAGGCCTGGGCGCTGAACGCGGGCTACCTCGTCACCACGGTGCTGGACACCCTGCAGAATGGTCAGACACATCTTGCCATTCTGGATATGTCCGCAGCCTGCCACACGCCGGATGTCATCGAGATGCCCTACCGCCCGCCCCTGCTGGACGCGGGCGAGCCGGGGGAAAAGCCCTGCACCTTCCGGCTGGGCGGCCCCACCTGCCTTGCCGGGGACGTGGTGGGCGATTACAGCTTTGCCGCCCCCCTCACCGAGGGTGGCCGGCTCATCTTCGGCGACATGGCCATCTATTCCACCTGCAAGAACAACACCTTCAACGGGATGCCCCTGCCGGATATCTGGGTGCTGCATGAAAACGGCACCACCCAGCCGCTGGCCCGCTTCGGCTACCACGATTTCAAATACCGTCTGGGCTCTCCCCGCTGAGCGGCCCGGATACACAAACACCCCTCTGCGCTCCTTTCGGAATGCAGAGGGGTGTTTGCTTATGAAACGGAGAACTCAGATCTCATACCACTTGATCTCGTTGGCTTCCAGATGCAGGTCGAAATGGTTTCCATCGGTGGTGTAGACCGTGGTGTCCTGCGGCTCGTAGGTGTTGTTCACCACGCAGTACTTGCCATTTTTCACATAGGCGTGCACTTCCACATTGTAGTTGGAGCTGAACCAGGTGTGCAGCTCCTCCTCGCTGTGGGCGCTCCACAGGATGGCACGGTACAGGGTGCGGCTGTTGGCAAAGCTGTAAGGCACACCGCTGATGTAGACCGCGCGGCCCTTACCAAAGTCGTGGGCCGCCATCTGCACTTCCCTGTTCCGCTGCACCAGCACCTCGGTCCCCTCGAGGGCGTAGATGTTCTTCTTGCCCTCGCCAAAGTCGATGGGCTGGTCGGCATCCTGCAGAATGAAGTGGTCCGGGTGCTCGTCCCAATTGTACTTGTCGTAGTTGAGGGTGAAGCCGTTTTCCTCTTCCACGCCCAGCACGCTGGCCAGCTGGAGGATGTGGCCCTGATAGGCATGACCGGAGGGCTCACCCACGCCGATGAAGCCGCCGCCGTTCCAGACGAACTTCCGGATCGCGGAGGAGATCTCCGGGTCCTCCCACCAGATGCCGCCGGTGTGTGCGGTGTCAGCATCGCCCACATTGATGATGACATCCAGCTCATCCAGCAGGGCGGGGTCCTTCTTGATGTCCTCAAAGCTGATGAACTTCACGTCAAAGGGCGCGCCGGACAGCATTTCGATGACTCCGGAGTAGCTGTAATTCTGCTTGTAGTAGAGGGCGTGGTGCACCATGTGGCAGCCCCAAGCCCGCATCTTGCCCCAGCAGTTCAGCACGGCCACCCGCTTGACGCAGTAGGGCGTGGTGCCCTTGATGTTCTCATACAGCTCACGGAACTCGCTGCAGACGCTCTCCACATAGTCCACGAAGTCCGGGAACTGCAGCGCCAGCTTCAGGTAGCCGCCGTAGCCAATGCGGTCAATGGGCTTGCGCAGGATGGCGCGGCGGGCCGTGACCCAGTTTTCCTTGGCCTCCCGCACCGGGTCGCCGCCCTCGTGGAAAGTGTCCGGGAAGAAGTAGGGCAAAAAGCGGCCCTCGGTGTACTTCACACCCTCGATGTCCGAGATCAGGCGCAGGGTGGAGCCGTTGCCCACGCTGCCCACCACGGCATCCAGGCCGATGGTCTTGAACTCCGGCATAAAGGGCTCGGTGCCGATCCAGTGGTCCCCCAGGAACATCATGGCTTCGCAGCCGCACTCGTGGGTGATATCCACCATCTCTTTGGCAAGCTTTGCCACCTCCCGGCGCTGGAAGGCCTGGAAATCCCGGAATTCCTTGCTGGGCACCCGGTACTGGTTGTTGTAGTAGCCCTGATCGATGATGTACTCCGGGCGGAACTTGTAGCCCACCTCCTGCTCGAACTGCTCCAGGATATAGGGGCTGACCGAGGCGGAATAGCCGTACCAGTCCACAAACTTCTCCCGCTTGAGCTCATCGAAGATCAGGGTAAACTGGTGGAAGAAGGTGGTGTAACGGATGACATTCACATAGGGGTGGTCTGCAATGAACTTCCGCAGGCGCTCCATCGAGTATTTGTGGGTCTTGGGCTGGCGGACATCAAAGGTGATCTGATGCTCGAAGTTGGTCCAGCCGTTAGTGGTGGCGTTGTACATGTGCACCGGGTCCCAGATCAGGTAAGCCAGAAAGCTGACCGTATACTCATGGAACGGCACGGCCTGCACCGTCACGCTGCCGTCGGCGTAGCTCCACAGCTCCGGGGGCACCGGCTGACCGGTGGTTCGGTCCATGACCTCCCACCAGCGGGTGATGTCGTCGTTGGTGTTCACCTGCATCAACTCCGGGCTGATGCCCTTCATCAGTGGAATGGTCACGGTGTCACCGGGGGCGGTGTAGAAGCCGGTCATAATGTAGCACTGCTGCACCTCATCCGGGTTCGCCTTGGCCCACGCGTTGTCCTTGCGGGTGGTATAGTAGGTGGAGTAGATCTTTGCGTCGGCATCCTTCAGCTCCTGCGGAAAGTCGGTGCCGTCGCAGTCGCGGATGGCATCCGCGCCCCACTTTTTCAGGATCTCCAGCGTTTCGGGCACCACGTCCAGATCGGTCGGGATCGTTACGCGCCCGGTCATTCTATTTTCTTCCATGGAAATTCTCCTTTACCTCTCTTCTCCTCAATCCTGATAGGGGGCGTTATAGAGCGCCAGCACAGCCAGCAGCAGCGCCACCCCCAAAAGCATGATGCCAAGACCGGCCAGCTGCCCGGTCATTTTCCAGCCTGCTGTCACCAGCGCGATGGACAGTATGAACAGCACCAGCATCAGCAAAATGCGCAGGGCGGGATGATTTTTCCAGAATGCTTTCATCGTTTGTCACCTTACCCTTTCAGACCGCCCACGGTCATCCCCTGTGTCAGCTGCTTCTGCACGCAGATGTACAGGATCAGGGTGGGCAGCATCACCAGCACCAGACCGGCATACATGGTGCCGTACTGGGCCGCGCTCTGCTGGGCCTGCATCAGATTCAAAAGGCCCACCGGCAGGGTGCGGGGCGCGCTGGTGGAGCTCATCAGCGTCATGGAAATGATGTACTCGTTCCAGAAGGACAGGAAGTTGAACAGGATGATGGTGATGATGGAGGGCTTTGCCATGGGGAAGATGATGCGGGTCATGGTGGAGAAGTAGCTTGCACCGTCGATGTAGGCAGCCTCCTCAAAATCATGGGGCAGGGTGGCAAAATAGCCCGAAAGCAGATAAATGGTAAAGGGCAGAGCCGTGGCTGCATACACCACTGCCAGCACCACCAGATTGTTCAGCAGGAAGCTGCTGCCAAAGTGGCTCTTCAGCCAGACATCTCCGTCCCGCAGCATCAGGAAGATGGGCACCACGATGTAGTTGACATTGATGAACAGACCCGCCATGAACAGGGTGTTCAGCAGTTTGCGGCCCTTGAACCGGAAGCGGGACAGGCAGTAGGCGGCAGGCAGCGCAATGACCAGCAGCAGTACCAGCGCCAATGCGGTCACGATGACAGAGTTGAGCATATACTCGCCCATCTTGGCTCCGTTCCACGCATTGACAAAGTTCTGCCAGTAGAACCCGGCAGGCAGCGCCCACGGGTTGCCGTAGAACTCCGCGTTCTGCTTGATGGAGGCCATGAATACCCATGCCACCGGCACGATGATGATCACCGCCAGCAGGACCAGCACAAAATAGATAAAGAACTTGTAGAGACCTTCCGCCGAGCGGGAAGATCTTTCGGTGGTATTCTGCATCTTCTTCCCTCCTTAGAATTCCAGCGGATCGCGGTCGGTGGCCTTGTTGACACAGGCGGACAGTGCAAACGAGAACAGGAAAATGACCACGCCAATGGCCATGCTGTAGCCATACAGGCCCGCGTCCTTCTGGCTGTACATATAGCTCAGCGCCACATCCGAAGCACCGTTGGGCCCGCCGCTGGTCATGGCCTTGACAAAAAGGAAGGCCATGTTGATGGTGGAGATGATGAAGAAGGTCAGGGTGGTGCGGATGTTGGTCCAGATGAGGGGGATGGTGATCTGGAAGAACTGGGTCAGGCGGCCCGCACCGTCCAGATTGGCGCTCTCGTACAGGCTGGCGGGCACCGAGGACATGGAAGCCATATACATGACCATGTAATAGCCCACGGCCTGCCAGACCATGGCGAGGATGATGGAGGGGATGACCAGCTTTTCCCCCTTCCAGAGGATGGGGTCTGTCATATCCCGGAACAGGCCGATGATGCTGTTGAGCATACCGTTTTCCGGCTTATAGATGGCCGAGAAGATGCCGGAGATGACGACCACCGACAGGATGTTGGGGATGTAGAAGATGATGCGGAAAAAGTTCTGGCCTTTGATCTTCTCCCGGGTGAGGATGGCGGCAAATACCAGTGCAAAGGCGAAGGTGATCAGGGTGACCGTTACCACCAGCAGGATCATATTCTGCATGGAGCGGATAAACTGGGCGTCCCGCAGCAGATGCTGGAAGTTTTTAAGCCCCACAAAGGTCTCGTTGGGAGAATAGGCACCCCGCTCATACAAACTCATGCGGAACACGTTGAGGGTGGGCAGGATCATAAAGAGGAAAAACAGGATGGTAGCCGGTGCCACACAGAGGAATACGAACCGTTTGCGGCTTTTATCCGTTCTCATAGGGGATTGACCGCTCCTTTCTTGATGGTACTGTACAGCCCAAAAAAGCGGAGGCGGTAAAAACCGCCCCCGCTGGGCAGGGCTTAATTACTCGATGATGTTGGCGCGCATCTGGTCGCTGGCGGACTTGATGCCGTCGATCCACTGCTGCTCGGTCATGCTGCCGGACACCAGAGAGTTGACGGGATCGAAGAACACGGTGCGAACTTCCACGCCGGGGATGGCACTGAAGGCTGCAAAGTTGCCCATGGCGGCCTTTGCGCCGTTGTCGTAGATGGAGTAGAACATCTTGTTGTCGCCTTCCAGACTGTCGGCGATGCCCAGCACAGGCTGGATCGCACCGCTCTCGGCAAACAGCTTGCAGGCTTCATCGCTGTACAGGTAAGCCACGAACTGCTTGGCGGCATCCTGATGCTCGGCACCGGCGGGGATCCATGCCTGCTCGAACCAGGTGTAGCTGTAACCATCGCCGCCGGCCTTGACAGCAGGCAGGGCGGTCATGCCCCACTCAAAGCCGTCTGCACGGGGAGCCTCGGCCATCTCGCCCACGATCCAGGTGCCGTTGGGCATGAACAAAGCCTTGTTGTCCAGCACCAGCTGCTGGTTCTGGGTAAAGTCCTGATCGTTGGCCTGTGCGGGGGTGATGGGGTTGGTGTAGGAAGCCAGCTTTGCCACGATATCAAAGCAGGTCTTTGCCTCGGGGGTGTCCCAGATGCCCTCGGTGTAGTGGGTGGCCTTGTTGAAGAACTCCGGGCCGCCGGCAGCGTACATCAGCGCATAGAAGAAGGCGTCGAAGTAGCCGGTGGTGGGGTAGGTGAACAGGTAGGTGCCCTCAGCGGCAGCCTTGTCGCCCAGTGCCCACATCTCGTCCCAGGTCTTGGGCACGTCCCAGCCCTTTTCCTTCAGGAAACCGGCGTTGTAGAACAGGCCGCAGGGGCTGTAGAACATGGGAGCCAGATAGGTTTTGCCGTCGCCGTAGGGGTTGGTCAGGGAGGTGTCGGTAAAGCCGCCGGCGATCTTCTCGCTCACCTTCTTGCTCTCGCCGGGCACGGTCATGCTCAGCACATCGGTGATGTCCGCGATCAGGTTGCCCTTGATGAACTGCTCGGTCAGGGCAGCCTCACGGCCGGTAGCCAGGTGGACCACGTCGGGGTAATCGCCGCCCTGCATGGAAGGTCCGATGACATCCTCCAGCTTCTTATCGGTGGTCAGCTCCACCTTGATGCCGGTCTGGGCGGTAAAGGCCTCGGTGACCTTCTTCCACATATCAGCGCCATAGCCGGTCTCGATGGCGGCGACCTTGATGGTCACGTCCTCAGCAGCAGCGGCAGATGCAGCAGCGGAAGAAGCCGTGCTGGAAGCTGTGGAGCTGGAAGAACCGCCGCAGGCAGCCAGACCCAGTGCAGCGGCACCCACACCGGCCACTTTCAGGAAATTGCGACGAGAAATACGTTTCATAATGTGTCCTCCATCATAAAGTTCCATTCATGCACAGCCGGAGCAAACAGGTTTTGCCCGCGGGGCTGTGTTTTTTTCTGATCCCAATATAGAGGTTTTTACAGTTTTCAACAAGGTCTTTGTTGTTTCATTTTTTAGAAATATTGTTCTTTTATCATTTTCTTCAGCAAAAGCACTAAATTTTGCAGCATTGTTTTGGTACATTTTCCCTGCTTGTAACCAATTTGACACATTTCCGTCTTTCTGTGCAGAGGAAAATATTTACCATACCTAAAAACAGGACTTGCTTTTTTTCTTATTTGCCCCTATAATGGGAAAAAATGCACGAAGCAGTGCGGCGTTTTTCGCATTTTATTTTTAGTATCTTGCTTTTATTTTTATATTTTTTGTGCCTGCTTCAAAAGGAGCCTTTTATGAGTACCGAGCGCTTTGATATCCGCCACGCTCCCGCTCCACGGGAATCCTTCCGGCTGCTGTACATCAGCAAGAGCAGATTTGGCGGCGACTGGAACAGCACGGTCCACACCCATTCCTGCACGGAGCTGTTCTACTGCCTCAGCGGCGAGGGGCAGTTTCTGCTCAGCGGGCAGCTGTTCCCGGTCAAACCGGACGATATGGTCATCGTCAACCCGCAGGTGGAGCATACCGAACTGAGCCTGAATGCCTCGCCTCTGGAATACATCGTGCTGGGTGTTTCGGGCATCGAGATCCTGTTCGGCAAAGCCGATTCCACCTACGCCATCTTCAACTGCCGGGAGAACCGGGAGCGGATGGTAACGCTGCTGCACATGCTGCTGGCTGAGGCAGACCGTAGCCTGGACGGCTGCGAGACCGTCTGCCAGGACCTGCTGGAAGTCCTGCTCATCTGGCTGGTGCGGTGCACCACCCTCTCTTTGCAGGTGGAGGAATCCCCCCGCTCTGACAACCGGGAATGCGTGGAGATCAAGCGGTATCTGGACAACAACTACCGGGAGGACATCTCCCTTGATACCCTTGCTGAGGTCGCCCACATCAACAAGTATTATCTGGCCCACACCTTCCAGAAGGCGTACGGCATTTCTCCCATCACCTACCTGAACCGCCGCCGCATTGAGGAGAGCAAATATATGCTGGGCAACACCGGCTACAGTCTGGCGCAGATCAGCGAGCTGATGGGATTTTCCTCCCCCAGCTACTTTTCGCAGTGCTTCCGCAAGGCGGAAGGCCTGACCCCCAACGAATACCGCCGTCAGGTGCGGCAGGGACAACGCCCTGCACCTGCCAAACGGCATGAAGGATAAGAAATGAGGAACCCAAAATGAAACCTGTTACCGAATCCATTCTCCGCGCCGCCGCAAATGCCTTTGATTTTGGCGGGCCGGTGGTCTACGATGCCCGTCACTACGGCGAAGGCCACATCAACGATACCTTCGTGGTCTGGCGGGCGGATCACTCCAAGCGCTTTATCCTGCAGCGCATCAACACCGACACCTTTACCGACCCGGTTGGCCTGATGGAGAATATCTGCGGCGTGACCCGGCATCTGCGGGAGAAGATCCTTGCCGCAGGCGGCGACCCGGCACGGGAGACCCTGAACGTGATCCCCACCCTGTCCGGTGCGACCTGCCATCTGGATGCCGAGGGCGGCGCGTGGCGTGCCTACGACTTTGTAGAGGACACCATCTGCCTGCAGCAGGTGGGCAGCGAGGCCGACTTCCGCACTGTTGCCGAGACCTTGGGCAAATTCCAGAACCAGCTGGCAGATTATCCGGCCTCTACCCTCCACGAAACCATTGCACGCTTCCACGACACGCCCAACCGCTATGCAAACTTTGAAAAAGCCCTTGCCGCCGATGCGCTGGGCCGTGCCAAGGACATTGCACCGGAGGTCGCCTTCATCCATGCGCGGGAAAAGGACTGCCACACCCTGCTGGATCTGCTGGCGGCTGGTGAGATCCCGCTGCGTGTTACCCACAACGACACCAAGATCAACAACGTCCTGATCGATGCCGCCACCGGAAAAGGCATCTGTGTCATTGACCTTGACACCGTGATGCCGGGTCTGTCGGCCTACGATTTCGGCGACTCCATCCGCACCGGTGCCAACGACTGCGCCGAGGACGAGCCCGACCAGAGCAAGGTCCACTTTGACCTGCACCTGTATGAGGTGTTCGCCAAGGGGTATCTCTCCACCGCCGGGGCTTCCATGAGCCCTGCGGAGAAAAAGAGCCTTGCCTGGGGTGCCAAGCTGATGACGCTGGAGTGCGGCATCCGCTTTCTGACCGACTATCTGGAGGGCGACCACTATTTCCACACCGCCCGCCCCGACCACAACCTTGACCGCGCCCGCACCCAGTTCACGCTGGTGCGCCAGATGGAAGAGGTGTTCGATCAGATGCTGGAGATCGTCAGCTGAACCGGTATCCTCTGACCTGCCGAAGCACCAATGACTCGGGGGCTGCACTGAACCGCCTGCAAAACATCTGAAAACGATGCAGACAAGGCAGTGCAGCCCCCATTTTTTGCGGCTGAGAAAAAGAAAAGCACCATACTTCCTACGAAGTACAGTGCTTTTTTGGTGGAGAATAGCGGGATCGAACCGCTGACCTCTTGCATGCCATGCAAGCGCTCTCCCAGCTGAGCTAATCCCCCACATATTCGGTTGGTGTCCTGCGACGTGAGTTATTATACCAGCCGCGCCGCCCTTTGTCAACCTTTTTTGCAAAGTTTTTTCAGTAAACTGGACCGTGCAGGCACATCGACCGGGCACAGCCCCCTCCACGCAAAACAGCGCATCCCGCAGGCAGGCTCTGCCCGAAGGATGCGCTGTTGTTTTTTGTTCCGGTTACTGCTTGTGCCTGGAACCAAAGCGGTACTCTTTGCCCTCACGGATGCGCTGGATATTGGCCCGGTGCATCCAGATGACCATGCCGCCCATGATGGCAGCTCCCACCACGCAGACGATGAGGTCGCCAGCGGCAAAGCCCTTGAGCAGGCCGTAGATGAGGGTCAGCACCGGATAGGATGCCGCCATTGCAATGCTGCCCAGCGACACCATGCCAGTGGGCACAAGGCAGAGCAGAAAGACGACGGTCAGCACCGGCAGGAGGATAGGCTGGATCGCCAGGATAGCACCTCCCGCCACCAGCACGCCCTTGCCGCCCTTGAAGCCGAAATAAACAGGCTTGGTGTGGCCCACCACGGCCAGAATGGCGGTCAGATACACGCCCAGATAGGGCGAAACGGCGGCATCTGCGGGCAGGAACCCGAAGAGCCAGCGGCCGATGCAGACAGCTGCAACGCCTTTCAGCACATCGCCTGCGGCGGTGAGCGCCGCTGCCTTTTTGCCAAAGGTGCGCAGCATGTTGGTCATACCGGCCGCACCGCTGCCGTGATTGCGGACATCATCGTGGTACAGGTACTTGCTGACCAGGATGCCGGTGTCCACGCTGCCCAGCAGGTAAGCCTGCGCAGCGGCAGCCAGAACGATGAAGAAGGTCATCATCAACAGCCGCCTCCCCTGTTACACATCTTTTGCGCCGACGCTGCCGGTGCCGCGCTCACGGATCACCAGGCGGATGGGCGTGTGTTCCAGACCAAAGTTCTCCCGGATCTGGTTGATCAGATACCGCTGATAGCTGAAATGGAACAGCTGCTTGGAGTTGACGAAGGCCACGAACGTCGGGGGACGGGTGGAAGCCTGGGTCAGGTAGAAGATCTTCAGGCGGCGGCCCTTGTCACTGGGCGGCTGCATCCGGGCGGTAGCGCGGGCCAGCATCTCGTTCAGGACACCGGTGGGCACGCGGGCACCGTTCTGGGCATCCACGTCACGGATCAGCTGCATCAGCTTGTTCACGTTATAGCCGGTCTGAGCCGAAATGAAGATGATGGGCGCATACCCCATGAAGCTGAAGCAATCGGCGTAATCCCGGCGCTGATGCTCCATGGTGTTGGTCTCCTTGCCCTCCACAGCATCCCACTTGTTGACAACGATGATGCAGGCCTTGCCCTGCTCGTGGGCATAACCGGCCACCTTGCTGTCCTGCTCGGTAAAGCCGACGGTGGCATCCACCAGGATCAGGGCCACGCGGCTGCGTTCCACAGCGGCCAGTGCGCGCACGACCATATAGCGTTCAAGGCCGTCAGAAATGTTGCTGCGCTTGCGCAGACCGGCGGTATCGGTAAAGATGAACTTGCCGTAGGCGTTGTCCACGGGGGTGTCAATGGCATCACGGGTGGTACCAGCCTCGTTGGCAACGATCATCCGGTTCTCGCCCAGAATGCGGTTGGTCAGGCTGGATTTGCCCACATTGGGGCGGCCGATGATGGCAACGGGGATGCGATCCTCCTCCACCACGGTCTCGCTGAAATCGAGGTGGGCGCAGACAGCGTCCAGCAGGTCGCCGGTGCCGTGACCGTGCACGGACGAGATGGGCATCACCTCGTCAAAGCCCAGGTTATAGAACTCGTATAGCTCCATGGGGGCCTCGCCGGTCTTATCGCACTTGTTGACAGCCAGGATGATGGGCTTGTGGCTGCGGCGCAGCATGTGGGCCACTTCCTCGTCGGCGGCGGTCAGGCCGTCGCGGACATCCACCACCATGATGATGCAGTCAGCGGTGTCAATGGCGATCTCTGCCTGCTCACGCATGTGGGCCAGAATACCCTCGGTCGCCTTGGGCTCGATGCCGCCGGTGTCCACCAGCATGAACTCGTGGCCGCTCCACTCGCAGTTTGCAAAAATGCGGTCGCGGGTGATGCCCGGGGTATCCTCCACGATGGCCAGACGCTGGCCGCAGAGCTTATTGAACAGGGTGGACTTGCCCACATTGGGGCGGCCAACCACTGCTACGATGGGTTTGCTCATAGGGGGTTCCTCCTTTCGTTATGCTCTTCTTCTTCTCGAAATATGCAGGCCGGTGCGGAGCAGGGCTTTTGCCTCATCGCCGCCGCTCACCGGCAGCACCTCGACCTTGACCCCCAGCCGTTCACCCAACTGGGCAATGGTCACATCATCGAGGAACGTATCTTTTTCTTCCCGCAGCATGACAGCGGGGATGCCCAAAGTTCCGCTTTCCAGCTTTCCCTCACACTGGGCAATGATATCGGTGGCGGTGACAAGCCCCGCCACGCCCACGTTGCCGCCAAAGAAATTATTCTTGACAACGTGAACTTTTACATCGATCATGGGGTACTGGCGGTGGAGCTCGTCCATCATCTCAGTGATAAGGGGGCCTGCCATGGTACCGGTGACCACATCGATCTGCTTGGTGCCGTAGATGCGGTGGGGCCTGTCCAGCTCTGCCCGGAATTCATCCTCGAACAGGCGCATCATACCCACGCCGTTTTCCAGCTGGTCAAAGTCCTCATAGAACTCCGCCGGGGGGATGGGCCGCCCCGCCTTGAGATACCACTCATCGCTGGGGTAGATGATGCGCTTGCCGTGGCGGCGCTTGCACTCATCGCCAAACTCCTCCATAATGTCGATGACAGCGGCGCTGGTCTCGGCATCATAGGGGGTCTGCTTGAACAGATTCTGGCGGTAATCCGTCACACCGCAGGGCACAGCGGCAATGCTCTGCACCATAGGGGTCAGCTCCAGCAGGTCGCCCAGGGTGCGGCGAAGCTCTTCACCATCGTTGATGCCCCGGCAGAGCACCAGCTGACAGTTGACGGCGATGCCGCCCTCCACCAGACGGGGCAGGTACTTGAGCACCTCGCCGCCCCGCTTGTTGGCCAGCATTCGGACACGGAGCTGGGGGTTGGTGGTGTGCACCGAGATGTTGATGGGCGAGATATGCATCTTGATGATGCGGTCGATCTCGTGATCCTGCATATTGGTCATGGTGATGTAGTTGCCGAACAGAAAGCTCAGCCGCTCGTCATCATCCTTGAAATACAGGCTCTCGCGCATCCCGGGGGGCAGCTGGTCGATGAAGCAGAACATGCAGTGGTTGGAGCAGGAATGCTTCTGGTCGCCCAGATAGGTGGAGAAATCGCAGCCAAAGGGGCCGCGCTCCGCGCGCCGGACATCCCACTCCCGGATGCCGTCGGCAACCTTTGCCTTCAGGTGAAAGCTGCTGCTGTCGGTATAAAAATCATAGTCCAGCGTATCGTTCAGCTCATTTTCGTCCACGCTCAGCAGCTCATCGCCGGGCTGCAGGCCCAGCGCCTCGGCTTCACTGCCCGCATCGATGCGGTCGATCTTGATCGCCATTGCATTTCACCTCCAGACAAAGAAAGAAGGGGAAGGCATTGCGCCATCCCCTTCTCAACATAACACCAATGTGCCACCAATTTTGCGCAAATTAGGCCTTCTTGATGACTTCCTCGCCCTTGTAGTAACCGCAGTTGCCACATGCCTGGTGGGGGAGCTTCAGAGAGCCGCAGTTGCTGCACTTGACCAGTGCGGGGGCCTCCAGCTTCCAAACATTGCTGCGACGCTTGTCGCGGCGGGCCTTGGAAAGATGTCTCTTAGGTACTGCCATATTTTTGCACCTCCTTGATGGGTTTCTCAGTTCAGCAGTGATTTGAGGATTGCGAGCCTTGCGTCAACAGGAGCGGCTTTGTCTTCCTCCGGCGGGCAGGTACAATCTGCCCTCTTCTTGCCGCACCGGGGGCATAACCCCGGGCAGTCGGCGCTGCAAAGCAGCACCGTGGGGATCTGGAACATAAACTCCTGGGCAAGCCATTCATCCACATCCAGATGTCCTTTTTCGTCCAGCGGAAGCTCGAAATCCGGGTCATCCAGATCCCGCTCCTTTGCTGTCCACTCCGCTTCAACTGTCTCTTCCCGCTCAACCGGGTCCAGACAGCGGGCGCACTCTCCGTGCACCAATGCTTTTGCCCGCAGTGTCATCCGGACCTCGTCGCCATCCGGTTCAGCGGTAAAGCTGGCCGTCACGGGCTGTTCGATCCTTGCACCGGCAAAGTCCCGTGCAGACAAATCACAGGGAAACTCTGCATGGTAAGGCTGTGTGCCGGTTGCGATAAACTTTCTCAGGTCAAATTGCATAGTACACCTCATAAAAGGCTGCTTTGTTAGTATAGCGCCAAAGCCAACCTTTGTCAACACCAAAACAGGCAGAAAACCGAAAAAATTTTGATTTTCCGGTTTCCTGCCCGTTGGAATGCGCTCAGTTCAGAAAATTACAGGTACTTTTTCACGTCGTGGGGCAGAGCAGCCTCGTCAGCACTGACAGTAACAGTGACCTTGACGGAATCGCCTGCAATGGCGGCCATCTCGTCCAGCACAGCGCCCAGACGGTTGATATCGTGATCCAGCACCTTCAGGATGCCGTCGATGTACAGGTCGGTGATATCGTAGTTGCTTGCCATCAGGCCAGCAACAAAGCCGTACAGCATCTCGCCGCCGGCGATCTTATACTCATCCAGATCGATCAGACGTGCAGCGGGGGCGATGTCGTAAGTCAGCTTCATGCCTTTTTCCACGACGACGACGTTGCCCTTGGAGGTCTTGACCGCGTCATTGATCTGGTCGATCATTGCCTTGGTCTTGCCGGAGCCCTTGGTACCAACAATCAGTTTAATCATAGTTCTGTCCTCCTGTATTTTCCACGCCTTGCGGCGGGAGATCATTTTTTGTTTCCTGCTTACTTCAACTTTGCTTCCAGCTCGGCGGTCAGGTTCTCGTAACCCGGCTTGCCCAGCAGAGCGAACATGTTCTTCTTGTAGCTCTCGACACCCGGCTGGTTGAAGGGGTTCACGCTCAGCAGGTAGCCGCTGCATGCACAGGCACGCCAGAAGAAGTAGATGAGGTAGCCTACATTATAAGCAGTCAGGTCGTCCACCTCGATCAGCACCTCAGGCACGCCGCCGTCGGTGTGGGCAAGGATGGTGCCCTCCATGGCCTTGCGGTTGACCACGCTCATATTCTGGTCCGCCAGGAAGTTCAGGCCGTCGAAGTTGCCCTTCAGCTCTTCGATGAACAGATCCTGCGCAGGCTTTTTGACATCCACGATGGTCTCGAACATGATGCGGGAGCCTTCCTGGATGAACTGACCCATGGAATGCAGGTCGGTGGAGAAGATGCAGCTTGCGGGGAACAGGCCCTTGTTGTCCTTGCCCTCGCTCTCGCCGAACAGCTGCTTATACCACTCGTTCATCAGGGTGAAGTTGGGCTCGTAGCACTCCAGGATCTCAACAGCCTTGCCCTTGCGGTACAGGATGTTGCGGATGGCGGCATACTTGTAAGCGTCGTTGTCCGGGCTCAGCACGGAGAAGCGCTCCATGGCATCGGCTGCGCCCTTCATCAGCTCGTCGATGCTGATCCCGGCGGCAGCGATGGGCAGCAGGCCCACAGCGGAGAGAACGGAGTAGCGGCCGCCCACATCGTCAGGAACCACGAAGGTGGGCCAGCCCTGCGCGTCAGCCAGCTGCTTCAGGGTGCCCTTGGCACGGTCCGTGGTGGCATAGATGCGCTTGTTGGCTTCCTCAACACCCATCTCATCCTCCAGCAGCTTGCGCAGAACACGGAACGCCAGGCTGGTCTCGGTGGTGGTACCGGACTTGGAGATGACATTGATGGAGAACTTCTTGCCCTTGCACAGAGCAATGATATCATTCAGATAGCTGGGGCTGATGCTGTTGCCGCAGAAGTAGATCTTGGGGCCATCCTCCAGCTCGTTGTGGTACAGGCCCTTGACGGCCTCGATCACAGCGCGGGCACCCAGATAGCTGCCGCCGATGCCGGCAACCACCAGCACCTCGGAGTCCTCACGGATCTTCTTGGCAGCTTCCTTGATGCGGGCAAACTCTTCCTTGTCGTAATCGCGGGGCAGGTACATCCAGCCCAGGAAATCATTGCCGGGGCCATTCTTGGCTTCCAGCTGGTTGTGAGCCGCTTCCACCTGAGGATAAATGGCCTTATATTCCTCTTCGTTGATAAAACTGGAGAGGTGCTTTGTATTCAGAACGACGCTCATTCTATCAGAACCTCCAAACGTTTTTACGGGACGTGCTCCCTGAGGGTTTTGTTAGTATAAGTGTACCGTTCCAATCGTGCAAAGTCAAGGCCAAAATCCCCGGATTTCATACAATTTTAATAGTGTTCTTTTGGCTGTCCTGACATCTTTTGTTCAGGCCCGCCAACGCTGCTTTGTTTCTGCTAACCGCTTTTATTCGGTGATGTGTTTCTTTTGCCCGCTATGCTCCCAGCAGGCACTGCCACAGCAGCTCCAGCGCGCCGCCAAAGGTCAGCAGCGGGACATCCGCAACCGCTTTTACTTCGTATTCATTCAATAAGGTATCATCCTGAAAAATGCTCACCTTTCCCACTGTCTGCCCCTTTTCCACGGGGGCTTCCAGCGCCTCGGGCAGGGTCAGCTCAGCCCGCAGGGCAGAGGCCGTTCCCTTCTCTATCAGGATCGTCTCGGGCAGAGCGGCGTAATCCAGCGGCACGCTGTCCTCGGCGCTGCCCTTTACGGCCAATTCCAGCGGGCGCTCCGGCAAAGCGGGCAGCGGGGCGGCGGCGTAGTTGGCAAAACCGTAGTCCAGCAGGGTGGTGGCGGAGTGGAACCGGTCGGCGCTGGAGGGTGACCCCAGCACCACGGCAATCAGGGTCAGGCCATCCCGGGTGGCGCTGGCGCTGATGCAGACCCCCGCTCCGCTGGTGGTGCCGGTCTTGAGCCCGGTGATGCCGCTGTACCGGCGCAGAAGCTTGTTGGTGTTCACCAGCTGGGTCTGGCCGTTCCGCAGGCTGTCCGTCCAGATGCCGGTATAGTGCAGCAGCTCCGGGCAGGTATTGAGAAGGTACCGGCTCAGAACGGCAACATCCCGCGCCGTGGAGAGATGGCCCTCGGTGTCCAGCCCGCAGGCGTTCCGGAATGTGGTGTTGGTCATCCCCAGCTCCGCCGCCCGGGCGTTCATCTGTTCCACGAACACCGGCTCGCTGCCGCCCACCAGCTCGGCCACCGCCACAGCGGCATCGTTGGCTGAGGAAACGCAGATGGCCCGCAGCATCTCATCCAGCGTGAACTGCTCCCCGGGCTCCAGCCAGATCTGGCTGCCGCCCATGTGGTAGGCGTGTTCGCTCACCGGCACGGGGGTATCGAGGGTCAGTTTTCCACCGCGGATGGCCTCAAAGGTCAGCAGCAGGGTCATCAGCTTGGTGATGGAAGCAATGGGCATCCGCTCATCCGGTGCTTTCTCGTAGAGCACACGGCCTGTCTCCGGTTCCATGAGGATTGCCGCCCGGCATTCCAGCTGCAGCCCGCTGTTGGCCGGAGCCGCCGCCAGCACCGCCGGGGCATCCGCCTGCACTGCCGGTCCCGTTCCCCCAATGGCCACCCGCAGCCCGGCCCCCTGTGCCGTACCCACAGCCAGCGCAAACAGCCAGAAGCAGAGCACCCCCGCGCAGAGCAGGGCCAAATTTCTCCGTTCCATTCCTCGTACCTCCCCGCGTAAAGTCTCTGGTTGCATTCTATGCAAAAAAAGAGGGGTCAATGCCCTTTTCTACGGGATGAAAATCTGCTATAATAGGAGAGTTTATAAACACTTTAGCTGGCTCACCCTCTCAGGCCGCTTCGCGTCCAGCTCTCCCAAAGGGAGAGCTTTTGACAAAACCAGTAACTTTGCATGGATTGCCAAAGCCTCGCCCTTCGGGAGAGGTGGCAGCGCGTCAGCGCTGACGGAGAGGGTGAGGCCGTTCATCTGAGAGGATCTTTATGCGAGTTTGTTTTTATACCCTTGGCTGCAAGGTCAACCTGAACGAGACCGGCGCGCTGGAGCAGATGTTCCGGGGCGCTGGCTTCACCATCGTGCCGGAGGGCGAAGAAGCGGATGTTTTTGTGGTGAACAGCTGCACCGTGACCAACTTCGGTGACCAGAAGAGCCGCAAGTGGCTGCGCCGCGCCAAGCGCGAAAATCCCGGTGCCGTGACCGTGCTCACCGGCTGCTATCCTCAGGCTTTCCCCGAGGAGGCTGCCCAGTTCATGGAGGCTGACCTCGTCTGCGGCAACGGAGACCGCAAGGCCATCCTGGACAATGTGCTCAAGCTGCTGGACGGCCACGAGCGCATCGTTGCCGTTACGCCCCACCAGCGGGGCGAGCTGTTTGAGGAGCTGCCCGTGGAGCGGTTCGAGACCCACACCCGCGCCTTTATCAAGGTGGAGGATGGCTGCAACCGTCAGTGTGCCTACTGCGTCATCCCCCGCGCCCGCGGCCCGGTGCGCAGCCGCGCCGAAGACAGCATTCTGAAGGAGCTGCGCCAGCTGGCCGCCTCCGGCTACCGCGAGGTCGTGCTCAGCGCCATTTCCCTGCCCAGCTACGGTCTGGACACCGGGACCAATCTGGTGGAGCTGGTGGAAAAATGCGCTCAGGTGGAGGGCATCGAGCGGATCCGTCTGGGCAGCCTGGACCCCGACATGCTGACCCCGGAGTTCATCACCCGGCTGGCAGCGGTGGAAAAGCTCTGTCCCCAGTTCCACCTCAGCCTGCAGAGCGGCTGCACCTCCACCCTGCGCCGGATGCGCCGGGTCTACACCGCGGAGCAGTACGCCCAGGTGGTGGACCAGATCCGCGCCGCCTATGGGGAGCGCCCTGTCAGCTTTACCACCGACTGCATCTGCGGCTTCCCTGGTGAGACCCAGGCCGACTTTGAGGAAAGCTGTGCCTTCCTCAAAAAGATCGGCTTCCTGAAGGTCCATGTGTTCCCCTACTCCCGCCGCAGCGGCACCCCCGCCTATGATTTTCCGGCGCAGGTGCACGAGCGGGAGAAGCAGGCCCGCAGCCGCGAGATGAACGCGCTGGCCGAGGAGATCCGCCGGGAGGTACTGGCCGCGCATGTCGGCACCGAGGACGAGGTCCTGCTGGAAACGCCCCTCTCCGAGACGCTGTTCACAGGCTACACCCGGCTGTACATCCCGGTGGTGGTCTCTGCCCCCGGCCACAAGAGCGGCGAGATCGTTCACGTCAGGCTGGGCGAGTACGATGGCGAGCGCGTCCGTGCAGCACTCTGCTAAAAAAGTTCGTTAAATCTTGTGCGTCCTGTACTATTTGCTAATTCTTTAACATATTTGAAATTTTCTCTTTTCACGCAGGCCCGTTTATGTTAAAATGAAACTGGATATCTGGGACGGAGCGCCGGTTGCAGCGGTGCGGTACCAGCCGGCCCGGAGCAAAGCAAATTCCGCCTGCCGCAGTCCAGTGTAGGACGGGATGTTTTCTGTTTCTGAACAAGGAGAGATTGGAATGAGTTTTCGAGGAATCAATACCACCGTCATTCAGATCCGCCGTCAGGTGTTTACCGAGGTTGCCCGCATGGCTTACGCCAACGTCAAGGGCGAGCAGGCCAACCACCTGATGCGCAAGATCCCCTACACCATCATCCCCGGTGAGGAAGGCAAGCTGCGCAAGGACATTTTCCTGGAGCGCGCCATCGTCGAGGAGCGTGTCCGTCTGGCCATGGGCCTGCCCACCCGCCGCATGGATGAGCACAACAGTGTGGTCTCCGGCCTGGAGGATGCTTCCATTGCCGATAAGTACTATGATCCCCCGCTGGTGAATGTGATCAAGTTCGCCTGCAACCGCTGCCCCGAGAAGCTGGTCAAGGTCTCTGACCTGTGCCAGGGCTGTCTGGCCCACCCCTGTATGGAAGTCTGCCCCAAGAAGGCCATCACCTGGGAGAGCGGCCGTTCCACCATCGATCAGGAAAAGTGCATCAAGTGCGGCCGCTGTGCCACTGTCTGCCCCTACAACGCCATCGTCAAGACCGAGCGTCCCTGCGCCGCTGCCTGCGGCATGGGTGCGATCCACTCTGACGAGCTGGGCCGTGCCGAGATCGATTACAGCAAGTGCGTATCCTGCGGTCAGTGTCTGGTGAACTGCCCCTTCGGCGCTATTGCCGACAAGGGCCAGATCTATCAGCTGATCCAGGGCTTCAACCGCGGCGACCGCATCTATGCACTGGTCGCTCCCGCCTTTATCAACCAGTTCCCCTCTCTGGCTTCCACCGGCAAGCTCAAGGCTGCCCTGAAGGCCATCGGCTTCTGTGATGTGGTGGAGGTTGCCATTGGTGCCGACCTGTGCACCGTGGACGAGGCACACGACTTCCTTGAGGAAGTGCCCGAGAAGCTGGACTTCATGGCTACCTCCTGCTGCCCGGCATGGAGCATGATGGCAAAGACCGCCTTCCCCGGCCTTGCCAAGAACATCTCCATGACCATGACCCCCATGGTGTTCACCGCCCGCATGATGAAGCAGGCCGACCCCGAGGCCCGTATGTGCTTCATCGGACCCTGCGCCGCCAAGAAGCTGGAGGCCTCCCGCCGCACCGTCCGCTCTGATGTGGACTTTGTGCTGACCTTTGAGGAGCTGGCCGGCATCATCGAGGCCAAGGATCTGGATCTGGATAGTCTGGAGGTGGATCCCGCCGAGATGGATCTGTGCTACGCTTCTGCTGCAGGCCGCGGCTTTGCACAGTCCGGCGGCGTGGCCAAGGCCGTTGCCGATAAGATCAAGGAATGGCGGCCCGACATGGAGGTGAAGATCGCCTCCGCACAGGGTCTGGCCGAGTGCAAGAAGCTGCTGATGCTGGCCAAGGCCGGCAAGTACAACGGCTACCTGCTGGAGGGCATGGGCTGCCCCGGCGGCTGCATTGGCGGTGCCGGCACCATTGCCGACCCCGTGCGCACCGCAGCTGTGCTGAACAAGTATGTGAAGGAGGCCGAGTTCGCCGACCCCGAGCAGAGCGCCTTTATGACCAACATCCACATGCTGAAGGACGACCCCAATTTTGAACTGTAATCTCTCCGTCACCTGCGGCTTGCCTCCCCTATTACGGGATCTGGCACAAAGCGCCTGAGAGGTTTTACAATATCCGCTTCCCGCACAGGGGAGCGGATATTTTTTCTACTTTTAATTTCATAAGTGAAACTTTTTTTGTGAAAAGCTCACAAAGCAGATTGACATATTATCGCTGGCGTGATATTTTAGCGTTGACAAACCCTGTGTTCTGCCCCAACAGGACACCAGAGCAGGCCGCACACGCGCGGCCAGGAAAGGTTGATCTTTATGAAAAATACATTCAAACGCTCCGGCGCAGCGCTGATCTCGCTGGTGCTGCTGTTGGTGCTGGCCGTCAGTGCCGGTGCCGCCAGCAGCCAGAATGTCGGTGTGAAATTCTGGAAGGAACGCTCCGATAAGGAATCCATGGCCAACAGCGGCATCGATCCCGATCGCACCGCCACCCTCACCCGGCAGGCCAACGGCACTTACACCCTGACCCTGCCGGTCATGCAGGTATCCAAGCTGGGTGTCACCGGCTATCTGTCCGGCCTGACCATCGGCGATGTGACCTACGACGGCACACTGACCGGTGATTTCAACAAGGCCACGGCGGTGCTCACCATCAAGAACCTGCCCGCCTCGGTGCTCACCGGCAGCGACGTGAACAAATCGGTCCTTGTGACCTGCAACATTCAGATGGACCTGCAGGTCCTGGGCGAGATCAACACCAGTGCCCGGATGTGTATCTGGAACCAGAAGTAAATGGCAAGCAAAAAGGCAGAGCCCGCGGGCCCTGCCTTTTTGTTTTTCCTCACAGATCCATCCTGCGCTCCACGAGATCCGTGACCATGGTATCCAGCTGGCTCATGGCGCGTTCCGCGCCCTTGGCCAGCTTGCGTGCGGTGCGCTTGACCTGCCGCTGGTTCTGTGCCATTGCCATGGTGCCCACGGCCCCCAGGGCCGCGCCTGCCGCCATGCCCAGCAGAACACTGCCGGAGGAAGGCTGACGATTTGTGTTTTTCATGTGGCTCTCTCCTTTCCGCTGTGTGATTTTTTGCCGCTGTGGCTAGTATTTCCTGTAAAGAATCCGGTATGCGCTTTTTTTGTCCCGCAAAATGTGGTATACTGTATCATACGCTGAGAAACTGGGCCCTGTGCGGCCCGTGGATGGCGCAAAGGAGGATCCTTTTTGTTGAAACCGACTGAACCGAAAAAAATTCTCTGCATTCACGACCTCTCCGGCATGGGCCGGTGCAGCCTGGCGGTCATCCTGCCGGTGCTGTCCGTTATGGGCTGCCAGCCTGTGGCCCTGCCCACTGTGGTGCTCTCCACCCACACGGGCGGTCTGGGCACACCGGCACGGCTGGACGGTGCCGCCTACGGGCTGGCCGCTCTGGAGCACTACCGGGAGCTGGGTGTGGAGTTTGACTGTATCTACACCGGCTACTTAGGCGGCGAGGAGCAGGTGGCGCTGGCCGAAAAGGCGTTCGATCTCTGGCCCGCTGCCCGCAAGGTAGTGGACCCTGTGATGGGGGACAACGGCAAAGCCTACTCCACAGTGACCCCGGCTCTCATCGACCGGATGCGCGGGCTCTGCCGCCGGGCAGACCTGATCCTGCCCAACGCCACCGAGGCCGCCCTGCTGCTGGAGCGGGAGCCTCAGACCGACGCATTCGATGACGCTTCCGCTCAGGCGCTGGCCGACGAGCTGCTGACGCTGGCCCCCAGCGCGGTGGTCACCGGCCTCGCACTGGGCAAGTACATCGGCTGCGCAGGCTCCGGCCGCGAGCGCTTCGTCATCAAAAAACTGCACATCAGCCGCAGCTTCCCGGGCACGGGTGACCTGTACGGTGCCGTGCTCATTGGCTCGCTGATTCAGGGCAACGCCCTGAGCGCCGCTGCCGACAACGCCGCCGAGTTCGTCTCGCTGGCCATTCAGCAGACCCCCGCCGATCAGGACACCCGGTACGGTGTCTGGTTCGAGCCCCTGCTGCCCCGGCTCTGCCCGGTGAGCTGGAATGACTGAGGAGGCCACCATGAGCGAAAAACCGACCCTGAACATCGTTCTGGTAGAGCCGCGTATCCCCCAGAACACCGGCAACGTGGCCCGCACCTGTGCCTGCACGGCCTGCCGCCTGCATCTGGTGGGGCCCATGGGCTTTGCCGTCGATGACAAAAAGCTCAAGCATGCCGGGCTGGATTACTGGCACTACCTCGACATCAATTACTATGATGGGCTGGAGGATTTCTTTGCCCGGAACAAAGGCCCGTTCTACTACTTTACCACCAAAGCGCCCCAGCGCTACACCGACATCCAGTACCCGGACGGGGCCTACCTTGTGTTCGGGCGGGAGGATGCCGGCCTGCCCGAGGCACTGCTGGCGGCCAACCAGGAGCACTGCATCCGGATGCCCATGCGGGATACCTGCCGCAGCCTGAACCTTTCCAACAGTGTGGCTGTGGGTGTGTACGAGGTCCTGCGCCAGTGGGATTTCCCGGAGCTGCTGGATCATGGCCGCCTGCGAGAATACGAATGGAAATGAGGGACATTATGAGCAAGATCGCGATCCTGACCGATTCCTCCTGCGATATCCCGCAGGAGCTGGCCGAGAAGTACGGCATTGATATTATGAGCTTTCACATCCTGCTGGATGATGTAGACTATATCGAGCGTGAGAGCTGCACCAATGAGGAGTTCTACGAAAAGATGCGCGCCGCCAAGGGCATTCCCTCCACGGCTGCCATCACCCCCATCCAGTTCTGCGAAAAGTACTGCCAGTATGTGGACGAGGGCTACACCGATGTGATCCATGTGCCCATCAACCGCAGCGGCTCCTCCACCTACAACAACGCCGTGATGGCCCAGGGGATGCTGCGGGAGGAGCGCCCGGAGCACCACCTGCGGATCCATCTGCTGGACCCGCACACCTACTCCATGCCCTTTGGCTGGTATGTCTGCGAGATGGCGCGCAAGCTGCAGAACGGCGCGGAGATCAGCCACGTCATTCAGGAGTTTGAGACCCAGATGGACAAGATGGAGATCGTCCTCGGACCTTACAGCCTGAAGCAGATGAAGAAGAGCGGCCGCATCTCTGCCGCCGCCGCTGTCATGGGCGAGCTGATGGGCATCCGCCCCATCATCACCCTGATCGATGGAAAGACCAAGGTGGAGGCCAAGGTGCGCGGCGATGACAAGGTCGTGCCCGCCATGGTGGAACTGGCCAAAAAGCGCAGCGAGGGTGTGGAGGACTTTGATTATATGATCGGCCACACCAACATTCCCCAGAAGGATGATCTGATCAAGGCCTGCCGCAAGGCGTTCGGCAAAGACCCGCTCATCACCTTCCCACTGGGCGGCGTTGTTTCCGCCAACACCGGCCCCGATACCATTGCTCTGGTCTACGTTGGCCACGCACGCTGAGTTTTTCTGAGAACTGCCCGCCGCGGCAGTTCTTTTTTGTTTGCAGGCCGTTGCATTTTGCGGCAATTTATGCTATACTCCCTTTTGCTGTGCTTTTGCGCGGCAACCTGAAAGAGCAACTTAGGATTTTAGGCTCCCCGGCGTGTCTCGAACCATGCCGGGCCAAACCCATAGGGCTGGCGGTCCCTGTGCGGTCAAAATTCATCCGCCGGAGTATTGTTATGAATCAGAATTTCACTGTCCGCAAACTGGCCCGCTGCGCTGTGGTCGCAGCCCTCTATGTGGTGCTCTGCATGGCGCTGCAGCCGTTCTCCTACGGTGCGGTGCAGGTGCGTGTTGCCGAGGCCCTCTGCCTGCTGCCCGTGTTCGGTGCCGAGTACATCGTGGGCGTAGTACTGGGCTGCTTCCTGGCAAACCTGCTGGGCTCCACCATCGTAGACGTTATCTTTGGCACCCTGGCCACCCTGCTGGCCTGTGTTGTGACTTACAAACTGCGGAACGTCCGCTTCAAGGGTCTGGCCATCGTGCCTTCCCTGCCGCCCGTGCTCTTCAATGCGGTCATCATCGGCATTGAGATCGCCGTCATGTTCCCCGATCCTTCTTCCTCCGCTCCGCTGTGGCTGGCCTGCATCACTAACGGCATCTCCGTCGGTATCGGTGAGCTCATCAGCTGCACCGTGCTGGGCGTGCTGCTGGTGAAGATCGTGGAGACAAACACCTCCCTGCGCAAAGTGTTCCTGGAAGCCTGATCGAGCAGGCAGACAAGGCAGATTCATGAGGCAAAGGCTTTTCCGTTGCTCGGCCTTTTTGCCCATAATATAGAAAGACCTCCTCTGGCCGTTTTCCAGAGGAGGTCTTTGTTTTTATCCGATCACTTGTGCTCCTGCAGCCAGCGCAGGGCCATATAGGCATAGGCCGCGCTGCCCTCAAAGAGGACGCTGTCATCAAACTTCACCTTGGGGTGATGCTGGCCGTAGGTGTAGCCCTCGTTGGCGTTGCCCGCCGTCAGGAACATGCTCACGGTGGGCACCTCGTGGCTGACAAAGGCGAAATCCTCGCTGCCGCCGCCGGGCTTGCCGCCGGTCATCGGGGTCATATCCATTGCACCCTTGCCCAGCAGCTCACCCATATAGGTCAGGGCGTTGCCGGCAAGCTCCTTGTCCACCACCATGCAGGGGCAGTAATCACTGAAGGTGATCTCGGCGGTGCAGCGGTAGGCCGTGGCCACCCCCTGCACGATCTCGGTCATCCGCTTGTGCAGCAGCTCCGTCACTGCGCCCTCGGGGTCGGTGGTGCGGATGGTGCCCCACATCTCCGCGCTGTCCGGGATGACATTGGAGGCCGCGCCTGCCTGGAAGCGGCCGGTGGTGAACACGCCAAAGCTGTGGGCATCCAGCTCCCGGCTGTTGATCTCCTGCAGGGCAATGTGGATGTGTGCCGCCGCCGTGATGGGGTCGATGCACTTTTCCGGCATGGAACCGTGGCCGCCCTTGCCGTGGACGATGATGTGATACTGCTCACAGCTTGCCATGGTGATGCCGCCGCAGGCAGGCACCAGCACCACACCGGCGGGAATGGGCATTCCGCCCAGCACATGGAACATGACTGCTGCATCCACGTTGGGGTTTTCCAACAGGCCGTTGGCGATCATATCGGGCGAGCCCTGGAAGATCTCCTCGGCGGGCTGGAACTCCAGCTTGACGGTGCCCTCGATCTCGTCCTCGTGCTCCTTGAGCAGCTGGGCAGCACCCAGCATCATTGCCGTGTGCATATCGTGGCCGCAGCCGTGCATCTTGCCCGGCACCTCGGAAGCGTAATCCACACCGGATTCCTCCTGAATGGGCAGGGCATCCATATCGCCCCGCAGCAGGATGGTCTTGCCGGGCTTTTTGCCGCCTGCCAGCGCAATGACACCGGCCTTGCCGCAATCCTTGGGCTCGTAGCCCATGTCGGTCAGGGCCTTTTTCACCAGTGCCTTGGTCTGGGTCAGATCAAAGCCCACCTCCGGGTGACGGTGCAGGGTGCGCCGCCACTCCACCAGCTGGGGTTCCAGCGCCTGGGCACGGCCCAGCAGTTCTTTTGCAGTCAACATATCAGTCAGCTCCCGTTCTGTTTGATTTTCAGCCTGCATGGACAGCCTGTTCAATGGAATTTTCCACCAGACTGTTCAGACTCATATTGTGGGCCATTGCAAAAATGACCGCCTGCTTGTGCAATTCCGGGGAAATGCGGACATTGAAGCTCCCCTTATAGGCACGTTCCGGTTCGGTGTGTTTTTCCTCGCACAATGCCAGATAATCATCCACTGCACCGTGGAAATCATTTACCAGCTCTGCAGCGGTGCTGCCCTCGTAAGAGATCAGAGCCCGGATCCCCATGACCTTGCCATAAAACAGGCCATCTTCCTCCGAGAACTCCACACTGCCAACATAGCCCTTGTACTCCATCGTGTTATTCACAGAAGTCCCTCCTGTTCCAGAATTTGAATCAATTGCTTGACCTGATATTCCAGCAGTTCTTTTCGGGGATGGGGTTTATGCATCAAAATCGGTGGATACTGTTCCGATACGAACACAATGCGGGAACCGCTGGTACGGCCCTTGTTGGAGCGCTCATACCCAAAATATCGCAGCAGGCTTTCGGCATCATCAAAGGTAAAAGTCTTTGGCTTGGCCTTCAGCCGCTCGATCAGCTTTTCTTTCTGCCCCATATCCTCATCCTACTTCCAGTATAGCACGTTTTTCTTTATTTGCAACTATTTTTAGTTACCAACTCAGTTTTCCCCGCCGTTGCTTCCTTCGGGGTGATACTGGGCGCAGGTGCACTTTTTCCACTTGAGACCGCTGCCGCAGGGGCAGGGGTCATTGCGGCCGATCTTGATGACCCGGACAGGCTGGCCCTTGGGGGCACTCTTGACACCGGGCGCACCGTTGCCGGGTACAAAGCCCTCACCGGTGGGCTTGGCCACCTGCTCCCGTTTGGGGGCTGCACCGGCCTGCCGCACCTCGATGGTCAGCAGCATCTTGATGCTGGACTCCCGGATGGAATCCACCATCTGGTCGAACATGTCAAAGCCCTCGATGCGGTACTCCACCACGGGGTCCTTCTGGCCGTAGCCGCGGAGGGCGATGCCCTGCCGCAGCTGGTCCATGTTGTCGATGTGATCCATCCACATCCGGTCCACGCACTTGAGCAGGCAGATGCGCTCCAGCTCACGCATGACCGGTGCGCCGTACCGCACCTCCTTGGCCTGCAGGATCTGCATTCCGCGGTCGTAGAGCAGATCGGCGATGCCCTTCTGGGAGAGGCTGTCGTAATCGGCCACAGTGTAGTGGAAGTCGGCATCGGTGGTCAGCCAGCCCTGATAGTGGCGGCGCAGGGCACCAAAGTCCCACTCGTCCTTCACATCTCCGGCCAGGAACTGCTTGCAGCTGGAATCAATGTTCTCCCGCAGCATGTTGTGCATCTCGGTGCTGATATCCTCACCGTCCAGCACTTTGCGGCGCTGGCCATAGATGATCTCGCGCTGCTGGTTCATCACGTCGTCGTACTTCAGCACGTTCTTACGGATCTCAAAGTTGCGGCCCTCCAGCTTTTTCTGGGCGCTCTCCAGCGTGCTGGTGATCATCCGGTTCTCAATGGGGGTATCCTCGTCCAGCTTGAGGGTATCCATCAGGCTGGAAACGCGGTCACCGCCGAACAGGCGCATCAGGTCATCTTCCAGGCTCAGGTAGAAGCGGGACGCGCCGGGGTCGCCCTGACGGCCTGCACGGCCGCGCAGCTGGTTATCGATGCGGCGGCTCTCGTGCCGCTCCGTACCGATGATGAACAGACCACCGGCCTTGCGTACTTCCTCTGCCTCTGCGCTGATGGCCGGCTTGTACTGGGCATACAGCTCCTCAAACCGTTTCCGCACCGCCAGGATCTTTTCATCGTTGGTGTCGCCGTGGCCATCGGCCTCGGTCAGCAGGAGCTCCACCGCATTCGGGTCAGCATCCTGCGGTTTTTCGGGGTCGAGCAGGTTCTCACAGAAGTGTTCCCTGCGCATCTGGGCCTTGGCCATGAACTCGGCGTTGCCGCCCAGCATGATATCAGTACCACGGCCTGCCATGTTGGTGGCAATGGTGATGGCACCCTTTTTGCCGGCCTGCGCCACGATCTCAGCCTCGCGCTCGTGGTTCTTGGCGTTCAGGACATTGAAATCGCGGGTGTACTTCTGCAGCATTTTGGCCAGCGTCTCGCTCTTTTCCACGCTGACGGTACCCACCAGAACCGGCTGGCCGTTCTTGTGGCATTCCAGCACCTGCTCGATGACAGCCTTGTACTTGCCGTTGACGGTCTTGTAGACCGCGTCCGGGTAATCCTTGCGGATGTTGGGGCGGTTGGTGGGCACGGTGACGATGTTCAGGCCGTAGATCTCGGTGAACTCGGTGGCTTCCGTCTTGGCGGTACCGGTCATACCGGACAGCTTCTTGTACATGCGGAAATAGTTCTGGAAGGTGATGGTCGCCAGCGTCTTGCTCTCAGCGGCGATCTTCACGCCCTCCTTGGCCTCAATGGCCTGATGCAGGCCCTCGTTGTAGCGGCGGCCGATCATCAGGCGGCCGGTGAACTCGTCCACAATGATGACCTCGCCGTTCTTCACGACATAGTCGATATCCTTCTGCATCACGCCGTAAGCCTTGATGGCCTGATCGATGTGGTGGGCCAGGGTCATATTCTCAGCAGCGGCCAGGTTCTCGACCTTGAAGTATTCCTCGGCCTTCTGGATGCCCTTGGCAGTCAGGGTGCAGGTCTTGTGCTTTTCGTCCACGACATAATCGCCGTCGGTCTGCTCATCGGTCTCCACCTTATCTTCCAGCTCGACCACCACACTCTTGTGCAGGGTGCGGACGAAGCGGTCCACCTGGGTGTACAGACTGGAGGAATCCTCGCCCTTGCCGGAGATGATCAGAGGGGTGCGGGCCTCATCGATCAGGATGGAGTCCACCTCATCGACGATGGCAAAGGCGTGGCCGCGCTGCACCATGTTGTCCTTATAGGTCACCATGTTGTCGCGCAGGTAGTCGAAGCCGTACTCATTGTTGGTGCCGTAAGTGATATCGGCGTTGTAGGCATGGCGGCGGGCATCGCCATCGATGCCCTGCACGATCAGGCCGACATTCAGGCCCAGCCAGCGGTAGAGCTTGCCCATCCACTCGCTGTCGCGCTTGGCCAGGTAATCGTTGACGGTGACGATGTGCACGCCCTCGCCGGTCAGGGCGTTCAGGTAGGCGGGCAGGGTGGCCACCAGGGTCTTGCCTTCACCGGTCTGCATCTCGGCAATGGAGCCGCGGTGCAGGGCAATGCCGCCCATGATCTGCACAGGGAAGTGCTTCATGCCCAGCACACGCCAGGCAGCTTCGCGGCAGACAGCAAAGGCATCGGGCAGGATATCATCCAGCGTCTCGCCGTTTGCCAACCGCTCTTTCAGGGCCGGGGTCTGCGCCTGCAGCTCGGCATCGGACATCGGCTGATACTTTGTTTCCAGTGCCAGCACCTTTTTGGTAATGGGATTGATCTTTTTCAGCTCCCGGTCAGAGAAGCTGCCAAAGAGTTTTTCAGCAAGGGACATTGTTACACCTCATCTATCAAAAATCGGGGCGGCAGGCCGCCCAACAGCGGAAAAACCACATACTGTTTATATGATACACCAAAGCTGAAAACCCGTCAAACCCGATGGATAGATTTTATCCGTTTTTTGGGTGAACTTTCTGTTAATTTAGAAAAAAAGACCCTCTCCGGCATTGCGCAGCAATGACGGAGAGGGTCGGTCCTATACCAATGTCGCCCCCGGGCGGGGAACGTGCTCCGTCAGCAGAGCGCGCAGCTGTTCCGGCAGGGCGTAGAAATTGCCGTTGGTATATTTCCACGCCCCCACCGCAGCAAGAGCCGCCAGCAGAGCCAGCACCAGCAGCGTCATGCACACCCGGCGCAGGGGATGCCGCTTGGGTTGGGGGCCGGGCGAAACGTCCTTCTTTGCAGCCCTGCGGGCAGGCAGGAAGCCTGTCCCCTCAGCCTGAGGCTTGTTTGCCGCCGTGCGCCGGATGATATCCAGCAGCCAGAGGGCGGGGTTTTCCCCCGCCGGGACGGTGCGCAGAAAGCAGCCCTTCCTGCAGCTGAGCACCAGCACACAGTCACTTTCCCGCTCGGCACAGGCGGCGGAGAGATCCGCCCCCACCACGCGGCGGGCAGCCTGAGCCCGGGCCAGTGCCTGCCGGAGCGGGTCGGTGCAGTCTTTGGGCAGGCGGGCACGGGCACGCTTTTCGATCAGCGGGCCGGTCTTGGGGTTGGCATAGCTCACCGCACCAAAATCAAAGACCTTCTCGGCCCCGGGCAGGTTCTCGAACCGGGCTTCCAGCAGGGCACCGGCGGCAGCATCCGCACAGATGAGCAGCTTATCGTGCCGTTCCAGCGCCTCCACCACGGCGGCAGGCAGAGTGGTCTCTCCTGCCCCGTACAGGTCTGCCGAAAACGCCTGCCGCAGGGCCTGCGCGGCCTTTTTCAGCCCGGAAGGGCTCTGCGCCTGCAGGGCCACCAGCGTTTCCGCGCCCCGGCTCTTCCACTGGGCTGCGGCCCGCCACTGGGGCGGAAAGTTTTCCACCGTTTTGCCCACCGCTGTGGACTGCGCACCGAACAACCGCAGCACACACCCGGTCTCCTGTTGCTGTGTCAACCTGCATTCCCCCTGCCTTTTAGTGGCCCAGGAACACCTCGTTCAGCTTGTCCAGCGCTTCGGCGCTGTGCTGTGCGTCCCGGGCAAGGGGCTCTGTGCCTGCAGGAACTTTTCCCTGTGCCAGCCGCAGGGCCAGCTCCAGGGCGGCCTGCGCGGCACGGGCACGCACCAATGCACGGTCGGGCCGGGAGACGGACAGCTTTTTTACATACACCGTCTCGCCCCGGGCCGCGCCCAGATACACCGTGCCCACCGGGCGGAGGGCATCTCCACCGGTCGGCCCGGCCACGCCGGTCACGCTGATGCCGATCTCAGCACCGGCGGCCTGTGCGGCCCCCAGCGCCATCTGGGCGGCCACGGGGGCCGACACCACATTGTACTTTGCAATGACATCCGGTTCCACGCCCACCAGCCTGGCCTTGGCGGCCTCCCAATAGGTCACAAAGCCGTAGCCGAACACTTCACTGGAGCCCGGCACCGAGGTGATACGCTGTGCGATCAGCCCGCCGGTGCAGCTCTCGGCGGTGGAGAGGGTGAGCCCCTTTTCCTTTAAGGTGCGCACCAGTGTCTCCTCCAGCCCGGCCACATCCTCATCATACACCGCATCGCCCAGCAGATCATAGAACTTTTTGGCATATTCCCGGCACATTTTTTCGCCTTCCGCATCGGAAGCAGCCCGGGCGGTGATGCGGATCTCGCACTCACCGGTCTTGCAGTAGATGGCGGCAGTCGGGTTGGCGTTTTCCAGCAGATCACGCACCTGATATTCCAGGCTGCTCTCGCCGCCCAGCACCCGCAGGGTGACAGAGTGCAGGGTGCAGTTCTGACGCTTCATCAGCAGGGGGCGGACGCTCTCGTTCCACATGGCCTTCATCTCGCTGGGCACGCCCGGCATCAGGACAGCACAGCGGCCCTCCTGCTCAAACCATGCACCGGGGGCGGTGCCGTGGTGGTTGATGATCTTATGCCCCTTTACAGGCACCATGGCCTGCTTGCGGTTGTTGGGGGTGGTCACCCGGCCGGAGCGGGCAAAATAACCGGTGATCTTCTCCCACTCGCTCTCGTCAAAGACCAGCGTATCGCCATAGCAGGCGGCAACGGTCTCCTTGGTCAGGTCGTCTGCCGTGGGGCCCAGACCGCCGGTGAATACCAGCAGGTCACAGCGGTTCTTTGCTTCGTTGACGAAGTCCGCCAGCCGCCCCTGATTGTCGCCGATGGTGCTCTCCCGCTGGACCGTAATGCCCAGCTCAGCAAGCTCCCGGCTCAGGTACTGGGCGTTGGTGTTGAGGATGTTGCCGAGCAGCAGCTCGGTGCCCACACTGATGATCTCCGCTGTCATGCCGCTCACCCCTCAAACTCGATCTCGTCCGTAATGCGGATGCGGATCCGCTCGGTGTTCTCAGCAGCTTCGGCCTCCAGCTCTGCCAGACCGGGCATGGCGGCTTCTGCCTCCAGGATCTCTGCCAGCTCGGGGCGGATCTTCGGGTGCGGCGGGGTGAAGATGGTGCAGCAGTCCTCATAGGGCAGGATGCTGGTCTCGTAGGTGCCAATGTGGCGGGAGGTCTCGATGATCTCGGTCTTGTCCATGCCGATCAGCGGGCGCAGGATGGGCAGATCCTGGGCGGCATCGGTGCACTGCAGGGCCTTGACGGTCTGGCTTGCCACCTGAGCCAGACTCTCGCCGGTGATGAGGGCCTCGCAGCCCTGTCTGGTGGCAATCCGATTGGCAATGCGCATCATGCTGCGGCGCATCAGCACCGTGAACAGCACATCGGGGGCATTGTCCCGGATATACTCCTGCGGCTTGGTGTAGGGCACCACAAACAGGTTGGAACTGCCGGTATAAGGGGTGATCTTCTGGGCCAGAGCTTTAACTTTCAGTTTTGCGCGCTCAGAAGTATACGGAGGGGACGCAAAATGGATGTGATCCAGGGCCAGACCGCGCTTTGCCATCCGGTAAGCGGCCACCGGGCTGTCGATGCCGCCGGAGAGCATATTCAGGGCACGGCCGGAGGTACCCACGGGCAGGCCACCCTCTCCGGGTATTTTCGGGCCATGAATATACGCACCGTAATCGCGAATCTCCACAATGACCTTGAACTGGGGGTTCTTCACATCCACCCGCAGGTAGTTATGCAGCCCCAGCAGGTAAGCGCCCAGCTCCCGCATCAATTCAGGGCTGGTCATGGGGTAGGTCTTATCCGAACGGCGGGCCTCCACCTTGAAGGTCTTGATGCCGTGCAGGCTGTCGCCCAGATACTCCTCCGCAGTCCGGCAGATGGTATCAAAGTCCTTTTCGCAGACCACTGCACGGCTCAGCGCCGCCAGACCAAACACGGTGCGCACCCGGTCAAAGGCCAGATCCATGTCCACGTCCTCTTCCTCGGGCTCCATATAAAAGGTGGACTGGGTGCAGTACACCTTGAACTTGCCCACGGTCTTGAGCCGGTAGCGCAGGATCTTCATCATGGCCGACTCAAACTGGTTGCGGTTCAGGCCCTTCAGGGACATCTCACCCTGATAGCCCATAATAATTTCTCTCATCTTTTATCTCCTGATTCTTTGTAAGTGCTTCATTCCGTCCTCGAAGGCGTTGAGGAACGCGTCCACATCCTCGGGGGTGTTGTCCGCACAGAAGGACACGCGGATGGCCGTATCAATGGCCAGCGGGTCCCTGCCCATGGCGGCAAGGGTGTGGCTGGGCTGCCCCCGGCCGCAGGCACTGGCCGAGGAGACATAGACCTGCTGCTGTGCCAGATGGGCCAGCATGGTCTCGCTCTTGATGCAGTTCTCGCTGAAGTTCAGCACCTCGGGCACCGCATTGTCCGGGCTGTTGATGACCACCTCCGGAAAGGCTTTCAGCCCTTCCCGCAGGCGCAGGTTCAGGGCGCGCACAGCAGCATCCCGGCTCTTCATGGTCTTGTTCAGGCGGGTGGCCGCGGCAGCAAGGCCCAGCGCATAGGGCAGGTTCTCGGTGCCGGGGCGCTTCTCCCGCTCCTGCTCGCCGCCCAGATAGGGAGCCTGGAACGCCTGATACAGGCTGTCGCTCAGGTAGAGCGCACCAATGCCCTTGGGTGCGTGGATCTTGTGGCCGCTGACAGCCAGCGTGTCGATGTTCGCCAGCTTGATGGGCACCCGCATCCAGGCCTGCACGGCATCCACATGGACGATGGTGCGGCTGTTGCGGCGCTTGACCTCGGCGGCCAGACGCTCCACATCGTTCCGGGTGCCGACCTCATTGTTGACCATCATGCAGGCCACAAGGATGGTGTTTTTGTCCACATGGTCCAGCATCCGGTCGATGTCCAGCGTGCCGTCCGGGCCGGGGTCCACCACGGTCACATCATAGCCCATAGCGGCCAGACGCTCCAGCGGCTTCTGCACGCTGGGGTGCTCAAAGCCGGACACCACGATGCCCTTGCCGAACCTGCGGGTCAGGGCCGCGCCCAGCAGGGCCATGTTGTTGCTCTCGCTGCCGCAGGAGGTAAAATAGAGCTCCCGGCTCTTGCAGCCCAGGGTGCGGGCCACGGCAGCGCGGGCGGCGTTCAGTGCTTCCTCGCTCCGGGCACCGGGGGCATACAGACTGGACGGGTTGGCCCAGTGCTCCCGCATGGCCTTGTTGATGACATCCGCCACTTCCGGGGCCACGATGGTGGTGGCGGCGTTGTCCAGATAATGCAATTCAGGGTTTTGCAGCATAAATTTTGATTCCTGCTTTCTCAGTTATGCCAGCGGCACCCGCCGCCGACAGGATTTCATACTAAACCATGATGATTATACCACAAAGCATCTGCCGCCGTAAAGTAGCACGGCCCACTTGCACGGCCCCGCCGGGTGCTGTATAATGAGGGTAACAAACACAAAGAAAGCCGGGTGTTTTTATGGCCGATTATCAGGAATACCGCCGCCGCATCCTGCGCAAGCGCTGGCGCAGGAATTTTGCCGTTGCCGGGCTGCTGGTGCTGCTCATCCTGCTCAGCGCCGTGGGCCTGCTGTGGAAGCGCCTCCACCGGGAGCAGAGCCCTGCCGCCGTGCAGGGCCCGACCATCTTCCAGCAGGAGCTGCAGAGCAGCGAGTGGAACACCATCAGCTACACGCCCGCGCGGCGGCTGACCGTGCAGACCACCTCTGCCGGGTCCACCGCCATGGATTTCCGGCTGGCCGCGCTGGACCGCACCACCGCCGTGGACCGCAGTTATTTTGCCAACGTCTGTTTTCTGGGCGACAGCCTGACGCAGGGGATGCAGATCTATTCCAGCGGCCTGCCGGAGGCCTCTTTCTGCGCCTACCGGGGCACAAACCCCAGCGTTGTGGTCAATGGCACCACCTGCAAGCGCTCCGATGGCGGCACCGAGGTCCCCATGGAGGTGCTGACAGCCCGGCAGCCCCCGGTGCTGTATATCCTGCTGGGCACCAACGTGCTCAACCGGGACGGGGATTATTCCAGCTTCCTCACCTACTACCGGCTCATGCTGGATATGATCTCCCAGGCCCTGCCCAACACGCAGATCTACGTGCAGTCCATCACGCCTGTCCGGCCCGAGGTGCGCAGCAGCCATCCCGGCCTGTACAAAGAGCGGCTGTGCGAGATCAACAATGAGCTGGCTGCCATTGCGCTGGAAAAGAACTGCGCTTTTCTGAACCTGTGGGAAGCCCTTGCCGACGACAACGGCGACCTGAAAGCCGAGTACGCGCAGCCTGACGGCATCCACATCAAGCCCGAGGGCTACCCCGCCTGGGTGGAATATCTCGCCACCCACACCGTGGGACAACAGACGGCTTAAGCTGAATACTCACATAGAAAAACCGCCCTTCCGGCATCAAACTGGAAGGGCGGTTTTGTCATATAAACAGGAACGGGGAACGGCATCTAAACCGTTCCCCATCGATTGGTATTTGGCAGGCGTGGCGTTCTCCTGCATCTCTCAGAGCCTAAGCCCTTGTCGTTACCATCGGCGTGTGGCTGCCACGAAATTGACCACCTCAAATACCTTTCTTATCCTATGTTTAGGATACCACATTTATCCCTTTTTGTAAAGTATCTCACTCTGACGCAAAAGACGACGGAAGCGTTTCTGGCTGATGCTCCACATCGTGATAATAGAATTTTTGTATTCTTCCGGATCACTGGAAACTTTCAGCCTCAGAATAATTTCTGCATAACATCTTATAGTTGATTTGTATATAGAAAAGGGAGAGTGGCCTAACACAGGGATTTCATTGAATGGTATTTTGATTTGCCAAACAATAAAACTAAAACTTTTCATTGTTTGACCAGGCCAAGGCAATCAAGTAAGATTTCCGTTATATCTTTTGTTGCTATCGCCGGTTTGTCACTCATAATTTCCCAAACAGGGTCATTGCTACATTCTCCAGAAAAATATTTTCGGGCGCATTCTACTACACCCTTTATATTTTTTGTGTTCAACATAACATCAAAAGCTTCATCGAAAAGAAGCATATCATATTTTGTAGGTTTCTCTTCTTCAAGGTCAACCTCAAAAAGTCGAATTTGCGCTCTCTCTTCTTCCGATTTCTGAGCCCAGCCAGCTTCATATAACACTTTATAATATTCAATATTGTCGAAATAGTAGCTGCAATTTAAACGGTTTGGAAGAAAAGAAAATTCGGTTTCTCTTACAAATTCAAAGATTCCTTCAACACACCACTTTACATATTCACGCCATTCATCACCTTGCAATTTCATCGACGCAATCGTTGTTTCGAGACACTGTTCAGATTGTTCTAATGTGCTGATAACCTCTCTACAACGAATTTCATTTCTCTTGTATCCAGCTTTTAATTTATCCCCAACTTGCAGTGTCTGACTCATGTGGTAAGCTTTCATCTTTTTCTCCACCGCTTCCGATTTGTTGAGCTAAAAAGTCCCATACCCAGCACCTTAACGGTGCGGACATGGGACTTCATATTTTTTCAATCAGAACAGCCCTGTGATCTTGCCTTCGGCATCCACGTCGATATTGACGGCGGCGGGCTTCTTGGGCAGGCCGGGCATGGTCATAATGTTGCCGCAGATGACCACCACGAAACCGGCACCGGCGGCAAGGCGGACTTCCCGCACCTCCATGGTAAAGCCGGTGGGCGCACCCGTCAGCTTGGCGTTATCGCTGAAACTGTACTGGGTCTTGGCGATGCAGACCGGCAGGTTGCCGTAGCCCAGTTCGGTCAGTTCGACCAGCGTCTTGGAAGCGGCGGCGCTGAAATTCACACCGTCGGCACGGTAGATCTTTTTGGCGATGGCTTCCACCTTCTGCTTCAGGGGCATCTCCAGCGGGTAGACGTACTGGATGGGACGATCCTCCATGACCTCCAGCACCTTCTCGGCCAGAGCCTTGCCGCCCTCGCCGCCCTTGGCGAACACCTCGCTCAGGACGCAGGGCACGCCCTGCTCGGCGCAGACCTGCTCAACGTATGCCTGCTCCTCCAGGGTGTCGGTGGGGAAGGCATTGATGGCCACCACCACAGGCAGACCAAAGCCGTTCTTCAGGTTGTCGATGTGGCGCACAAGGTTGGAGGCACCGGCCTTGACAGCCTCGAGATTCGGCTGGTTCAGGTCAGCCTTAGCAACGCCGCCGTGGCTCTTGAGGGCACGGACAGTGGCCACCAGCACGCAGGCGCTGGGGGCGATGCCGGCATAGCGGCACTTGATATCCAGGAACTTCTCGGCACCCAGATCTGCACCGAAGCCAGCCTCCGTGATGACGTAATCGGCCAGCGAGAGGCTGAGCTTGGTGGCCATGACGCTGTTGCAGCCGTGGGCAATGTTGGCAAAGGGGCCGCCGTGGATGATGGCGGGGTTGTTTTCCAACGTCTGAACGAGGTTCGGGTCAAGGGCATCCTTAAGCAGCGCGGTCATGGCACCGGCGGCACCGATGTCGCCAGCCGTGACGGGCTTGCCCTCGTAGGTGTAGGCGCAGACGATCTTCGACAGCCGCTCCTTCAGGTCGGAGATGCTGGTGGCCAGGCAGAAGATCGCCATGACCTCGCTGGCAACGGTGATATCAAAGCCATCCTCACGGGGGGTACCGTTGACCTTGCCGCCCAGACCATCCACGATGAAGCGGAGCTGGCGGTCGTTCATATCCATGCAGCGCTTCCAGGTGATGCGGCGGGGATCGATGTTCAGGGGGTTGCCCTGCTGGATGCTGTTGTCGATCATGGCAGCCAGCAGGTTGTTTGCGGTGCCGATGGCATGCAGGTCACCGGTAAAGTGGAGGTTGATATCCTCCATGGGCACCACCTGGGCATAGCCGCCGCCGGCCGCGCCGCCCTTGACACCGAACACGGGGCCAAGGCTGGGCTCACGCAGGCAGAGCATGGTCTTTTTGCCCAGAGCGTTCATGGCATCGGCCAGGCCCACGCTGGTGGTGGTTTTGCCCTCGCCTGCCGGGGTGGGGCTGATGGCCGTGACCAGGACCATTTTGCCCTGCCTGGATGCCTTGTGGATGAGGCGGTGGTTGATCTTGGCCTTGTAGCGGCCATAGGGGATCACATCCTCATCGGCAAGGCCCAGCGAGGCAGCGATCTCGGTGATGGGCTTCATTTTGGCTTCCTGTGCGATCTCGATATCAGACTTCATGCTCAAATCCTCCCTGAAATGCAAAAAGGACAGCTTTGCGCACCAATAGCGCAAGGCTGCCCAGACGGTCGGCGTAACAAAACCCGGTTCTGTCTGCACTGTGGTGCTCCACAACGTTCCGTCAGCAGGCAAACCCGTTCTTCTGGGTCAAAGATATCACATCTGCCCGTGGTTTGTCAAGCAGAAACTGTCCGCAAAGAAAAATCTGCCTGTACGGCCCCTGCGGCTTGCATCCATCCTGCCAGATGTGTTATACTAAAGTGTATCAAACGATAGGGAGGCTTTCACGATGCCATTTACACCGAAACTGACTTATAAAGGCAAGCCCCTCGTCCGTAAGGACAACGAGCTGTATTACGGCCGTATGACCGACCCCTATGTGCTGCGGATGCAGATCCTGAGCACCAAATCCGTGGGCGGCATGGATGTGGCCGATAAGGTACACATTCAGGTCTTTTCCACCAACGACAGCCTGGCCCCTGAGGCCCGCGTGTTCCGCCAGACCACCAAGAATGGACTGTACAACGCACTGGACATTGGCAGCATCTGGCTGCAGAAGGCAAACGAGACCCGCTGAACGGCATAAAAAAGGACCGTCTCCCGCTGAGGAGACGGTCCTTTTTGTTGTGCTTTACTCTTCGGTCACTTCAAAGTCCAGGGGCTTGCCGCAGCCGGGGCACTTGGGTGCGCCATCCAGCAGGTCGTCCTCCTCAAACACAGTGGTCTGACCACAGGCGGGGCAGGTCACCTCGTACTGCACGGGGCCTTCCTCCTGCTCCTCGTCGTCATCCTCCAGCGCAACCTCAAAGGTCACGCCGCAGTGGGCGCAGTTTGCTTCGCCCGCGTCCAGGTCGTCCTCGCTGACGTAAACGGTCTCGCCGCAGTTGGGGCAGGCCACCTCATAGAACGGCTCACTGGCGATATCATCGTCATTGTCGTCCTCTTCGGTATCCTCTTCCTCTTCTTCGGGCTCCTCGTCATCCTCATCGTCCTCATAGAGGTCGGCTTCCAGATCCTCCAGCTCCTCGCTCAGGTCGTTGATCTGGTCGTAGGCGCGGGTCACATCTTCATCGATGCCGTCCACAGCCTCTGCCAGTTCGCCCAGCAGTTCGCTCATGGCCTTGATGACCTTGCCCTCTTTGGTGGTCTCGTCGATGCCCAGGCCCTCGATCAGGCCCCGCAGGTATGCAGCCTTTTCCTTCATAAGAATGACCTCCTATCTTCATCAAAAAACCGGGCACACGGTTGCCCGCTGCCCGGTCTGTCGGTAAATTAGACGCGCTCCATATACTCGCCGGTGCGGGTATCGATGCGGATGTGGTCGCCCTCGTTGATGAACAGAGGCACACGAATCTCAGCACCGGTCTCGACGGTAGCGGGCTTCAGGGTGTTGGTGGCAGTGTTGCCCTTGACACCCGGCTCGGTCTGGGTGACTTCCAGCTCGATAAAGTTGGGGATCTCGACGCTGAAGACCTTGCCCTTATAGCTCAGCAGCTTGCACGGCTCGTTCTCCTTGCAGAACTTGAAGTTATCGGGCACATCGGAAGCGTTGACGGGGATATCGTCGTAGGTCTCGTTGTCCATGAAGTGGTACAGATCGCCATCCTCATAGCTGTAAGTCACGTCCTTGCGCTCGATGAAAGCCTGAGGGAACTTTGCGGTCGGGTTGTAGCTGGTCTCAACCACAGAGCCGGTGATCACGTTCTTGGTCTTGGTGCGGACAAAGGCAGCGCCCTTGCCGGGCTTCACGTGCTGGAACTCAACGACCTGAAGAACCTGGCCGTCCTGCTCAAAGGTCACGCCGTTGCGAAACTCGCCTGCAGAAATCATAGGAATTCCTCCATTAGTAAAATCTCATTGATGCTTAACGCATATCTCTATTTATTTTACTCAATCCCGCATGGTTTGGCAAGGGGTTTGAGCAAAAAAGACGATAAAATCAGAAAAAAAACACGGACCAAACCTCTCCGTCATCCCTTCGGGATGCCACCTCCCCTAGTAGGGGAGGCCTTGGCAGCCGGGTGAAGCTTTCTCTTTATGCCAAAGGCTCCCCTACAAGGGGAGCTGGCGGGCGCAAGCCCGACTGAGAGGTTGTACAAAGACAAGCCTCAAAAAATCGCTTCATTGTTTTCGCGTCCTCTGCCTGCGTACCGGCGCTCTCACAGATAATGACTGGTGCAAGCCCGCGCTCGGCCAGCAGCTCCATCAGGGGCTGGGGTTCGGGGCCGAACTGGGTCTCGGCAAAGGTCCAGTGCCGCTTTTCACCGCCCCTAGAATACTCGATGCGGGAAAAATGGACATGGAACTGCCGGGCACGCGCATCCCCCAGCGCCTCCCCGATGCGGTCAAGGATAGCGGCATAATCCGCCTTGGAGCGGATGCCGCCCAGCGTCCGGGCGTTGAGGTGGCCGAAGTCGATGCAGGGGGTGATGCGTCTGTCCACTCCGCAGAGAGCCAGCACCTCTTCCAGCGTACCCAGCTGGCCGATCTTTCCCATCGTCTCAGGGCAGAGGATGATCTCGGCAAAGCCCGCTTCATCCAGCGCGTCCTGCGCCCGTTTCAGGGTGTCCAGCGCTTTTTCCAGGGCAGCTTCCCGGCTCTGCCTGCCGCAGCTGCCGGAGTGGAAGATGACCCGCCTGCCGCCCAGCGCCCTGCAGAGCGCCGCGCTCTGGAGCAGATAGTTTACGCTGTTCAGCCGCTTTTCCTCGTCCAGGCTGGAGGCGCTGATATAGTAAGGCGCGTGGACGCTGAACAAAATCCCCCGGGCGGCGGCATCGTCAGCCATCTGCCGGGCCTTGTCCAGCCCCAGCCGGACTCCATGGCCGCACTGGTATTCAAAGGCATCCAGCCCCATTTTTTCGGTGTAGGCCGGGATGTCCAGACTGTTCTTATACCCCATGGCCGTGAAGCTGTCGCTGGTGCCTGCGGTGCCGAACCGGATCTTCCACTCACTCACAGGGTCTTACCTCCCCGGTCGTAGTACTCCTGCCAGTGTTTTTTCTCCCACTTGCGCTTGAGCACCACCTGTGCCCCAAGATCCGGTCCGCGGGGGATGACCATCAGGCCCGGGATGCCATAGAGCGCCGCCGCCATCCGGTCGGCATAGAGCTGGTCGCCCACCATGGCCATTTCCCTGCGCTTCACCTGCATCCGGCGGCGGGCCACTCCCAGCGCAAAGGGCAGGGGCTTGGCGCTGCGGTAGAGGTAGGCAAGGCCCAGCTTTTCCGCAAAGGGGCGCACCCGCTTTTCGGCACCGTTGGAAACGATGGTCAGCTTTACGCCCGCCCTGCGCATGGCTTCCAGCCACCCGGCCACTTCTTCCGGCAGCTCCTGACTGCGGTCGGCGGTCAGGGTGTTGTCGATGTCCAGCACCAGCGCCCGGATGCCCTTTTGGGCCAGCCACTCCGGCGTGATATGGGTAACGTCCTTAAAAACATATTCGGGGGTAACTAACATACAGAACCCTCTCTTTGCCTTTCACAAGCTCACCCTCTCAGTCCGCTTCGCGTCCAGCTCTCCCAAAGGGAGAGCCTCTGGCGAAACCAATAACTTTGCACGGATTGCCAAAGCCTCTCCCCTTGGGAGAGGTGGCATTGCGCAGCAATGACGGAGAGGGCGAGGATGTTTATCTTTTTCATAAATGAAAATAGGAGAGCCTGAGTTTCAGGCTCTCCTACATCGGCGTTAGCAACGCGTTTGAAATCTAAAGCAACGTGCGATTTCAAGCAGTTAATTACTTGAACTTGCGCTTGCGGGCTGCTTCGGACTTCTTCTTGCGCTTAACAGACGGCTTCTCGTAAGCCTCGCGCTTACGGACCTCTGCGAGCACACCGCTGCGAGCGGTGCTGCGCTTGAAGCGACGCAGTGCGCTTTCCAGCGACTCGCCCTCTTTAACACGAATTTCCGACATCTTATTCCCTCCCTTGGACCGTGAGGCAGGAATTTCGTTGTTACATGGTAACTAACAGTAGACAGTATAGCGCATTTTCATGCGTTCGTCAACCTTTTTTTGAAAGATTTTTTGAAAAAACTCTCCGGCAAAGCGCTTGAGGGATTAGCCCTTCACGGCCAGGTTGACCAGACGGCCCTTGACGTAGATCTCCTTGACGACCTGCTTGCCCTCCAGAGCGGCGGCAACTGCGGGGTCAGCCTTGGCGGCGGCAATGGCGGCAGCAGCATCGATGTCGGCAGCCACCTTCAGGCGGGCCTTCACCTTGCCGTTCACCTGCACGGCGATCTCCACGGTGCTCTCCACGCACTTGGCCTCTTCGTACTGGGGCCAGGGGTAGTAGGCCAGCTGCTCATTGTGGCTGTGGCCCAGCTTCTCCCACAGCTCCTCGGTCATGTGGGGAGCAAACGGGTTCAGCAGCTGAACAACGGTCTCCAGCTCGGCCTTGGTCGCACCGCCGTTGTCGTACAGGGCATTGACCAGCGTCATCAGCTGGGCGATGGCAGTGTTCATCTTCAGGCCCTCGATATCAGCGCCCACCTTCTTGATGGTCTGGTGCATCAGGGTCTCGATGGCGGGGCGGTAGCCCTCGCCCTCCACCAGCTTGTCGGACAGCGTCCACACGCGGTCGAGGAAGCGGTTGCAGCCGGCAATGGCAGAGGTCTGCCAGGGTGCGGCCTGCTCAAAGTCGCCCATGAACATCTCATACAGACGCATGGTGTCGGCACCGTACTGGTCCACCACCTCGTCGGGGTTGATGACATTGCCCAGGCTCTTGGACATCTTGACGATGGGATGGCGTGCCATCTCGCCGTACTTCTCTTCCAGTGCCTTTTCGGCGGCCTTCTGGCTGCCATACTCCTTCAGCAGCTTCTCCTGCTCGTCAGCGGGCAGGTTGACAAAGCTGTGGGGGTTCAGGCCCAGGATCATGCCGTGGGCGGTGCGCTTCTGGTAGGGCTCGGCAGTGGGCACCACGCCGATATCGTACAGGAACTTGTGCCAGAAACGGCTGTACAGCAGATGCAGGGTGGTGTGCTCCATGCCGCCGTTGTACCAGTCCACGGGAGACCAGTACTCCAGCGCCTCCTTGGAGGCCAGAGCGTCCTTGCAGTGGGGATCCATGTAGCGCAGGAAGTACCAGGAGGAACCGGCCCACTGGGGCATGGTGTCGGTCTCGCGGGTGGCGGGGCCGCCGCAGCAGGGGCAGGTGGTCTTGACCCAGTCGGTATGGCGGGCCAGCGGGGACTCACCATCGGGGCCCGGCTCAAAGTCGGTGATATCGGGCAGGGTCAGGGGCAGGCTGCTCTCAGGCAGGGGCTGCCAGCCACACTTTTCACACTTGACCATGGGGATCGGCTCGCCCCAGTAGCGCTGACGGCTGAACACCCAGTCGCGCAACTTGTAGTTCACCTTATCGCAGCCCTTGCCGTTGGCTTCCAGCCACTCGATCATCTTTTTCTTGGCATCGGTCACAGACAGGCCGTCCAGGAAGCCGGAGTTGACCAGCGTGCCGGTGGCAACATCGGTAAAGGCAGCCTCGTCCAGATTGGACTCGGTATTGCCCTTGACCACCTCGATGATGGGCAGGCCGAACTTCTTGGCGAACTCCCAGTCGCGGGTATCGTGGGCGGGCACAGCCATGATGGCACCGGTGCCGTAGGTGGACAGGACATAATCAGAGATAAAGATGGGGATCTGCTTGTCGTTGACGGGGTTGATGCCCATCACGCCCTCCAGCTTCACGCCGGTCTTTTCCTTGTTCAGCTCACTGCGCTCGAAATCGCTCTTGCGGGCAGCCTCTGCCTGATAGGCCGTAACGGCATCCGCATTCTTGAGCAGGCCCTTTTCCAGCCACTCCTTGACCATGGCGTGCTCCGGGGAGACGACCATGTAGGTAGCGCCGAACAGGGTATCACAGCGGGTGGTGTAAACCGTCAGGGTATCGCCTGCGGTGGTACCAAAGTTCACCTCTGCACCATGGCTGCGGCCGATCCAGTTCTTCTGCTGGGTGGCAACGCGCTCGATGTAATCCAGACCATCCAGGCCGTCGATCAGCTTGTCGGCGTAAGCGGTGATTTTGAGCATCCACTGGCTCTTGACCTTGTGCACGACCTCGCTGCCGCAGCGCTCGCACACGCCGTTGACAACTTCCTCGTTTGCCAGCACGCACTTGCAGCCGGTGCACCAGTTGACGTTCATTTCCTTCTTGTAGGCCAGGCCGTGCTTGTACAGCTGCAGGAAGATCCACTGGGTCCACTTGTAGTACTCGGGGTCGGTGGTGTTGATCTCGCGATCCCAGTCAAAGGAGAAGCCCAGCGCCTTGAGCTGCTCACGGAAGTGATCCACATTCTTTTTGGTGACGATGGCCGGGTGGATGTGGTTCTTCATGGCAAAGTTCTCGGTGGGCAGACCGAAGGCATCCCAGCCCATGGGGTACAGCACGTTATAGCCGTTCTGGCGGCGCTTGCGGCTGACCACATCCAGGGCAGTATAGCTGCGGGGGTGGCCCACATGCAGGCCCGCACCCGAGGGATACGGGAACTCCACCAGCGCATAGAACTTGGGCTTTTTGTGGTCGATCTCGACATGGAAGGTCTTTTCGTCCTCCCACACCTTCTGCCACTTGGCCTCAACGGCCTTGTAATCATACTTCATAGCTTTCAATCACTCCTCATATTCGGCAGTCGCCCTTGCAGGCAGGGAAGCTTACAAACTGTTTTCCGGGATCAGATATTCCGAGATATCCATGGGCTCACCATCGGCCCACAGATGTTCCAGATCATAGTAGGTGCGGGTGTTGGGCACAAAGACGTGCACGATGACGCTGGAATAATCCAGCAGCACCCAGTTCTTGGAGTCAAAGCCCTCGGTGGTGTAGGGCTCGATGCCCTTCTGAGAAAGCTCGTACTCCACCTCGTCGGCCAGAGCACCCACCTGGGTGGTGGAGGTGCCGGAAGCAATGACGAAGTAATCGGTCAGAACGGTCAGGCTCTCCACTTTGAGCACGCGGACATCCACGGCCTTTTTCTTATCCAGGATCTTTGCGATCTCAATGGCAAGGGTCTTGCTGTCGATCTTGTTTTCCATAAAAGTCTCCTCTCTGGTTTGTTACTGTCCTGCGGCCTGGCCGTCGGTGGTGGTCGCACCTGCCACGTCGGTATCGCCGCTCAGGATGGCATCATCGGACTCCTTGTCCAGCTGTCCCACGAACTGGACGTTGGCGCTGGTGGAAGCTGTTCCGTGGGGCCAGTTGTTGGTCACAAGGTTCATTTCCTCGGCGCTCACGGGGCCGGTGTAATTGCGGAAATAGGTGTTCAGCAGCTCTGCAATGGAACCGGCATCCGGCACCACGCAGGAGTAGCCGTCAAAGCTGCTGGTCTTGCCCACATTGGGCACGCCCATGAACACAGGGGTCTGGGCCAGCATGATGTTCGCACTGTCGATGCGGGTAAAGGACACCAGCATCTTGGCAATGGTGGTCAGATCCATATCCGTGTGGATATAGTTGTTGAAGATCAGGGGCAGCTGCGCAATGACATCGGTCACGCCCATGCTGCGCACCCGCTTGAACAGGCCGGCATAGAAATAGCGCTGCATGTTCAGGCGGTCGATATCCGAGTTGGCGTAGCCCTCACCGTGGCGGCAGCGGACAAAGAACTCTGCCGATGCGCCGTCCAGGTTGCGGTAGCCCTGCTTCAGGACACTGCCCGCAAAGGACATATCGTGGGGGATATACACCTCGATGCCGCCGAAGTTGTCCACCATTTCCACCAGTGCCTGCATATCAATGGTCACATAGTAGTCGATGGGCAGCTTGTACTGATCATAGATGACCTCCGCCAGCGCGGCGATGTCGCCGCCGTTGGAGAGGGCCACCGAGTTGATCTGATAGTTGGTGGCCGCGTAGGTCTTGCCGTTGGAAAGGGTGATCTTGCGGTTCTGGGTCGCAACAAGGCTGTTGCGGGGGATCTGCAGCATCCGCAGGGAACCGCCCTTGATATCAAACTGGCAGTACAGGATCATATCCGTCATGCCGTCGTTGCTGCCGTCCGAGGAATAGGCGCGGCCCTCCTCATAGTCGATGCCGCAGACAAGGATGTTCACCACATCGCCCTTGTACTCCTCCAGCGTCTGGATTTCCTCCACCAGCGAGGTCGCGTTCTCCTCGGGCTTCAGATTATCCTCCACCTTGTTCACCATGTTCACGGCGTAGACCACCACGCCCGAGATCACGGCCAGCACCGCCAGCGTCACAGCCATCGGCAGCCACACGGGGGTCTTTTTCTTCTTTTTGCGGCGGCGGGGGACATCAGCGGGGGCCGCGTGCCGGGGCGGCTGACTGCCGCCGTTGCCGCTGCGTCCGCCGCCCGTGCTCTGGCGGAGCGGTTCCGGCCGCTGGGGTGCGGGCTGTTCGTTCTGGAAGAAATCCGGCTGCCCGGACAGCGACACCTGATGCAGGGCTGAGGCCTCCGTGGGGCGCTGCTCCGTGGGACGGTTCAGCGAGCGGTCTGTATTGATATGACGCGGACCTTGACTCATTCGTTCGGTTCCTCCAGCTTTTTTATTCCGACAGAGACTGTCGTCATGTTCCATAGTATAGCATTCTTACCCACAATCTGCAATCGGTATTCTTTTCCGGAGCAGGGTGTGTGCGGAAAAACAGGCTCACCCGGCCTTTGCAGCCCGGGCATCCACCTCCGCTTTGATCTCATCGTAGGCCGCCTTGGACATGGGGTCCAGGGGCTTCCCCTGCGAGAGCACAAAGTCGTTCGTCTGCCTGAGGGCTGCCAGCATGGCCAGATCCAGATCCTTCAGCTCCAGCTTGCGCAGCTTGTTCACCCCGGGCCAGTCCCGCTCCTTGCTGGACATATCCGCCAGATAGACGATCTTATCCAGCCTGCTCATGCCGGGCTTGCCCGCGGTGTGGCAGGCAATGGCCGAAAGCACAGACTCATCCTCCACGCCCCACTCGGTGCGGGCCAGGATGGCGGCGCAGATGCCGTGCCACACCGGGGTGGGGCGCTCTTCCCCGCCCTCGGCCAGTTCCGGGTGGGCCCGCATGATGGCGCGCATCTCGTCCTTGCTGATCTCCTTGGCCGAGTCATGCAGCAGGGCGGCCAGCGCGGCCTTGTCCTCATCCACGCCATACCGCTTTGCCAGCTTGACGGCCATTTTTCTCACGTTCAGGGTATGCTCGTAACGCTTGTCACTCAACCGGCCGCGCACAAGCTCCTTTGCCTGTTTCAGATTCATGGTTTCCGCTTTCCCCTCTGTCTGCCCGGTAAAGCCCCTCCCGCCGGATGACCCGGCGCACGAGGGCGGGCAGTTCATTTTCACACGCTTCCCCTGCTGCAAGGCGGGCACGCAGGTTGCTGCTGGCCATGGGCAGAGCCTCGACCTGTGCAAACAGGATGCGGGCCCCGGTGGGGTCCATCTGCTTTGCCTTGGCGTGAAGCTCCGGCGCGTCGCCGACATTCCGGCTCGTGACCACCAGCCGGGCCAGCCGCAGGATTTCCTGCCAGCGGTGCCAGCTGTCAAAGCTCAGCAGCATATCGCTGCCCATGGCCATGTACAGCTCGGCCTCCGGGTAAGTCCGGGCCAGCATTTCCAGCGTGAGCACCGTATAGTTGCGCCTGCCCAGCGCGGCCTGCTCCACCTCCCAGCCGCTGACGCACAGCGCCGGGACAGCCCCCTCCGCTTCCAGTGCACGGAAGCACGCGCACATCTCCACCCGGGCGCTGCCGGGGGCGGCGGTGGACTGCTTGAAGGGGGAAAGCCCCGCAGGCATCACCACCACCCTGTCCGGGCACACCCGGGCAGCGGCGGCGCGCAGATTGTTCAGGTGGCCGTTGTGGGGCGGGTCAAAGGTGCCGCCGTACAGCAGGAGCCTCATTTCAGCAGGTCAGCGTAGGCGCTGTCCTTCTTCTTCTGCAGATAGAGCACGAATTTGGAGCCGATGACCTGCACGCAGTCGGCACCGGTGGCCTCTGCCAGCTTGACAGAAGCTTCACGGGCGTTGTACATGCTGCTCTCCAGCACCTTGAGCTTGATCAGCTCCCGGGCATCCAGGCAGTCCTTCACGCCCTGGATCATGGTCTCATCGATCTCACCCTTGCCCACGATGAAAACGGGGTCCATGGTGTTTGCCTTGCCGCGCAGAATGGCGCGCTGTTTGCTCGTCAACATAATTTTTTCTCCTTTTATTTCAGAAATTCAGGTAATTCTTTTTCCAGTTTTGCCAGCGCCACACCGCGGTGGCTGATGGCATCCTTTTCGTCCGGGGTGAGCTGGGCATAGCTGCGTCCCTCGGTATTGGGGCGCTTTTCCGCCTTGCCCACGCCGCATTCATCGGGGATGAACAGCGGATCGTATCCAAAACCGTAATCGCCCGCCAGGCGCGCAAAGGCCACCTTGCCCGGGCACTCGCCCCGGCAGGTCAGGTGCCGGCCGGTGGACAGGATGAAGCAGACAGCGGCCACAAATTTTGCGCCGCGCTGTTCCGCCGGGACATCCCGCATATTCTCCAGCAGCTTGTCGTTGTTGGCCTCATCGTCGCCGTGGCGGCCGCAGTAGCGGGCGCTGTACACGCCGGGGGCACCCTCCAGCGCATCCACACAGAGGCCCGAGTCATCGGCGATGGTGGGCAGGCCGCTGGCTTTGCAGATGGTCTCTGCCTTGATGAGGGCGTTTTCCTCAAAGGTGGTGCCGGTCTCATCGGGTTCAATGGTGATGCCCAGCTCCTTCTGGCTGACCACCTCGTGGCCCTGCGCTTCCAGAATGCGCCGCAGTTCACGGAGCTTACCGGCGTTGCCGGTCGCTGCACAAATTTTCATGTTTTTCTCCTCTCTGCCCCTGTCGAACTCCTACACTCGGCTCCCCTGCCAGGGGAGCTGGACGCGCCAAAGCGCGGCCTGAGAGGTTTGATTGCAGATCCGTTCGACACTTAATGCTTCCACTGCCGGGGCAGCAGCTCTTCCACATAGCCCTCCGGGGTGAAGGGGATCAGGTCATCGATGCCCTCACCCACGCCGATGAACCGCACGGGCAGGCCCAGCCGCTGCTTGACCGCCACAACACAGCCGCCCTTGGCGGTGCCGTCCAGCTTGGTCAGGATGATGCCGGTGGCGTTTGCCGCCTTGCAGAACTCCCGGGCCTGGCTGATGGCATTCTGGCCCGTGATGGCATCCAGCACCAGCAAGGTCTCCAGACTGGCCTCGGGGCTGGCCTTTTTGACACTGCGGCTGATCTTGGAAAGCTCTGCCATCAGGTTTGCCTTGTTGTGCAGGCGGCCCGCCGTATCCGCAATGACCAGATCATAGCCGCGCGCGGTGGCCGACTTGACCGTGTCAAAAATGACAGCGGCGGGGTCTGCGCCCTCGCCCGCCTTGACAAGGGGCACACCCGCCCGGTCGGCCCAGATCTCCAGCTGCTCGCTGGCGGCGGCACGGAAGGTATCACCTGCGGCCAGCATGACCTTTTTGCCCTGACGGGTATAGAAATCGGCCAGCTTGGCAATGCTGGTGGTCTTGCCCACCCCGTTCACGCCGATGACCAGAATGACGGAGGGCGTGCCGCTCAGGTCCATCTCAGCTTCGGGGCGCATCTCATCGGCAATGAGGTCGCGCAGTTCATCGCTGGCCTGCTCACCGGTTTTCAGCCCCTTCTCGTTCACCCGGTCCCGCAGCTTGTCCACCAGTTTGATGGCCACTTCACCGCCCACATCGGCCAGAATGAGCTGCTCTTCCAGCTCATCGTAAAGATCATCATCGATCTTGCTGCCGGTGAGGGTATTCATAATGTTGCCCCAGAAGCCCGTGCGGGTCTTTTCGAGGCCGTCTTTCATCTTATCTTTTTCTTTTTTGCCAAATCCAAAGAGGCCCATTGGTTCTCTCCTTTGTTTTGCTGTTTCTATCCGTGATGGCAAAACCCGCCATTTCACGATTTGCGCTCAGTGCTGCCCGGTATGCCAAAGGCTCCCCTACTAGGGGAGCTGGCGAGCGAAGCGAGACTGAGAGGTTTAATCTATTATACCTACGAAACCAGCGTCGCGTCAACCTGTTCCAGATCCAGCTTGAGCAATTTCGACACGCCGTCCTCCTGCATGGTCACGCCGTACAGGACATTGGCGGCCTCCATGGTGCCGCGGCGGTGGGTGATGACGATGAACTGGGTCTTGTCGCTCACCCGGCGCAGATACTGTGCAAAGCGGCTGACATTGGCATCATCCAGAGCGGCTTCGATCTCGTCCAGGATACAGAACGGTGCCGGGTTGACGGCCAGGATCGCAAAATAGATGCTGATGGCCACCAGCGCCTGCTCGCCGCCGGAAAGGGCTTCCAGATTCTTGATGACTTTGCCCGGCGGTGCCACCTGAATGCCAATGCCGCAGGAAAGCACATCGCTTTCATCCTCCAGCACAAGGCTGGCTTCGCCGCCGCCAAACAGCTCGGCAAAGATGCGGCCAAAATTTTCGTTAATGGCCCGGAAGCTGTCGGTGAAGATTTCCTTCATCTGGCCGGACAGGCTGGCGATCATCCGCGTCAGCTCGTTCCTGCTGCCCTCCACATCGGCCACCTGAGCGCTCAGGGCATCGTACCGTTCCCTGACCTCCTGATATTCCTCAATGGCGCTGACGTTCACATTGCCCAGCGCCCGGATCTGATTGCGCAGGTCGGCCACCTGCGCCCGCAAGGCGGGCAGGCTGTCGAACTCCACGCAGAGCTCCTCAGCCTGGCTCACCGTCAGCTGGTATTCATCCCAGAGCTTGGCGGCGGTGGCATCGTATTCGCTCTCAGCGGCTGCTTTCCGCTCGGCCAGACGGGCCATCTCCCGGCCCATCTCCTCGCGGCTGTCGGCAGCAGTGCGGGCCCGGGCCAGTGCCTCGGTCTCGGCCTGCTGGCGGGAAAGCCGCTGTTCGGTGGCCTTCCGGATCTCGGCTTCCTTCGCTTCGATCTCCGCCCGGCTGTCGGTCTTGGCCTTACGGATGGCCTCGATCTCGGCCCGGCAGGCATCACTGCGGGCGGCAAGAGCGGCAAGGCTCTCTTCCAGAGAGGCCCGCCGACTCTCGGCATCCCGGGTGCGCTGTTCCAGCGCTTCGATCTGCGCCTGCGCCAGCTCGGCATCCTTCTGGCGGCTCACCTGTTCCAGCCGCTTGGCGCTCACCTGCTCGGCCAGCGCCCGCTGCCGGGTCAGAAACGCATCGTCTCCCTCGGCAATGCGGTTCAGCTCGCCCGATTTTGCTTCGATCTCCCCGGCCAGCGCAGCTTCCTGTGATTCAGCCTGCGCGGCCTTTTCCCGGCTGTCAGCCAGCTGGGCGTTCAGGGTGTCGATCTCCTTCTGCCGCGCGGCAAGGGCTGTCTCGGCCTGCTCCATGGCGGCTTCCAGCCGTTTGCGCTCTGCTTCAGCCCGCACACGGTCGTTGGCGGCAGTGATCTGCTCACTGCTGGCGGCGGTCAGCTCTGCGTTCAGGGCATCTGCCTGCTGTTTGCACTGGTCGGTCTTTTCCTGAGCGGCAAGGCACTCCTTCTGCAATTTCGCAGCCTTGACCCGCAGCTCCTCCAGCTCCTGCTTGCGGGTGAACAAACCCGCGCTGCGCTGGACACTGCCGCCGGTAAAGCTGCCGCCCGCATTGACCACCTGACCATCCAGCGTGACGGCCTTGCTGCGGAAGCCGTTGTCCCGGGCCACACGGGAGGCCTCGTTGATATCATCCACCACGATGATGCGGCCCAGCAGATTGGACACGATGTCACTGTACCGTGCATCGGCCTGGACCAGGCTGCTTGCCAGCCTTGCCGAGCCGGACAGTTTTCCCCGGAACACGCCGGGCTGGACTGTGTCCAGCGGCAGGAAGGTGGCGCGGCCCGCGTTCTCGCTCCGCAGCAGGGCGATGCCTGCCTTGGCAGCGGCTTCGTTCTCCACCACGATGTTCTGCAGGGCACCGCCAAGCGCGGTCTCAATGGCGACCTCCCGGCCCGGCTCCACCCGCAGGATGGAGGACACCGGCCCGATGATGCCCCGCAGCCGCCGGGCGGATGCCGCCCGCATCACGGTCTTGACGGAGTTCTGGTAGCCTTCCATGTTCTTTTCCAGCTCCCGCAGCACGGAAAGCCGCTGGCGGGCGGCATCCAGCTCCCGGTTCAGCTGCTGTTCGGCACGGTCGGCTTCCTCCAGCGCGGCGCGGCGGCTCTTCAGCTTGAGTTCCAGACCGGCCCGGATATTTTTGAGCTGCTGCTCATTCTCGGCCAGCGTGGTGAGGTACCGCACGGTATCCTCCAGATCCTGCTTTGCGTCGTCCCGCTGGACAGCCAGCACCTCGGCGGCTTCTTCCAACGCAGGCAGACGGCTCAGGGCCGTCTCAGCAGCAGCCTCGGCGGCGGCCTGAGCCACCTGCGCTTCGGTGTGCCGGGCCGTCAGGGCCGCCACCTCGCCCCGCAGGGTATCCCGGCGGGCACCGCTCTGGTCGTTTTCCCGGGTCAGGCGCACCAGCTCATCGTTCAGGGCATCCAGCTCTGCGGCCAGTTTCCGGCCCGCCAGCTCCATGCTCTTTGCCACGGCGCGGTGGCGTTCCAGCGCGGCGGCGGCCTCGGTGCTGTCCTGCTGCCCGGCGGCGATCTCTGCCCGCAGGTCTGCGGCGCTTTCCTCGTTGCGGGCAATATCGTTTTCCAGCACGGCGATCCGGCTCTCGCTGCCGCTGATCTGCTCGGTGATGCTGCGGATATCCCCATTCAGGCGCTCGACCGCAATGGTCAGCTGTTGTGCCTGCATCCGGATCTCCTCAGCCTCGCTCTCGGCGGCTTTGGTCTGGCGGTCGAACCGCTCATAATCAGCCTGGGCTGTCTCGTAATCCCGCACCTGACGGCGCACGGCTTCCTTGGCCCGGTGCACGCCGTCCGTCCACAGGGTCACCTCCAGCGTTTTGCGCCGGGCGCTCAGTTCCAGAAACTTCCGGGCCTTTTCGCTCTCTTTTTCCAGCGGGCCCACCCGGGCCTCCAGCTCGCCCAGGATATCCCGCAGGCGTTCCAGATTTTCTGCGGCGGTGGCAAGGCGGCGCTCGGCCTCGTTTTTGCGGTAGCGGTATTTGGCAATGCCGCAGGCTTCCTCAAAGATCTCCCTGCGCTCGCTGCTCTTGGCCGCCACGATCTCGGCAATGCGGCCCTGCCCGATGACCGAGTAGCCATCGCGGCCGATACCGGTATCCAGCAGCAGCTCATACACATCCTTCAGGCGGCAGATCTGCCCATTGATGCTGTACTCGCTCTCGCCGGAGCGGTAATACCTGCGGCCGATGGTCACCTCGTCCGCTTCCACATCCAGCGCGTGGCTGCTGTTGTCCAGCGTCAGGCGCACCTGAGCAAAGCCCATGGCCCCCCGCCGCCGGGTGCCGCCAAAGATGACATCCTCCATCTTTCCGGCGGCGCGCAGCTGGCGGGCGCTGGTCTCGCCCAGCACCCAGCGCACGGCATCGGACAGGTTCGACTTGCCCGAACCGTTGGGGCCCACAACACCGGTCACGCCTTCGTCAAAGGTGATCTTGACCTTATCGGGAAAGCTCTTGAAGCCCTGGATCTCCAGTTCCTTGAATACCATTTACTTTTCCTTTATCACGCCCAGGAGCTTGAGGGCTTCGCGGGCGGCGTGCTGTTCGGCCATCTTCTTGCTGCGGCCCTCACCCCGGGCGACCTTATCGGAGTTGAATCGGACAGCCACCACGAAATGCTTGTCGTGGTCGGGGCCGGATTCCTGCTCCACCACATAGCTCAGCCGCTCCTCGGGGTTCTGCTGGACGATCTCCTGCAGGCGGGTCTTATAATCGGCCTCAGCGTGCTTGCCCTCGGTGATGAAGGGCAGGATGAAGCTCTTTGCCACCTCCATGCCGCCGTCCAGATACAGGGCGGCGATGACGGCCTCAAAGGCATCGGACACCACGCTGGGGCGGGTACGGCCGCCGCAGCGCTCCTCGCCCCGGCCCAGGCGCAGATACTCGCCCAGATTGATCTCCTGCGCAAACTGGAACAATGCACCCTCGCTGACCAGGCTGGAACGGATGCGGGTCAGGTCGCCCTCGGGCCGGTCGGCGTAGGCGTGGAACAGATAATCTGCCGAGACGATCTGCAGCACGCTGTCGCCCAGAAATTCCAGCCGCTCGTTGTGCTGCACCGGCGTGCGGCTCTCGTTGGCGTAGCTGGTGTGGGTGAGCGCCGTCTCCAGCAGCTTCGGATTCTTGAACTTGTAACCAATAATTGTTTCCAACTGATGGCTCATATTTCTTTGCTCCCTTGAATCTTTTTGGTATCCTCGCCCTCTCAGGCCGCTTCGCGTCCAGCTCCTCCAAAGGGGGAGCCTGCACAGCACCCTGGAAAGCACCAGCTGACCGTCACCCGCCATTGCCTCTCCCTTTGGGAGAGGTGGCATCGCGTCAGCGATGACGGAGAGGGCAAGGCCGCTTTCCTTACTCTTTGTTCAGCTCATCCAGCGCGCTCTGCATGGTGCCGCACAGGTCGTTCTCCACGCAGATCTTGGCCTGCCGGATGGCGTTCTTGATGCCCTTGGCCTTGGAGGAGCCGTGGGCCTTGATGACCGGCTGCTTTGCGCCCAGGAAGGGTGCGCCGCCGTACTCCTCGCTGTCCATCTGGTGCTTGAGGCTTCCCACGCCGCTCTTGAGCAGCAGGTAGGCGATCTTGCCGCCGAGGTTTGCCAGGAACATCTCCTTGAGCATCCCCAGCAGCATCTTGGCCACGCCCTCGGTCAGCTTGAGGATGACATTGCCGGTAAAGCCGTCGCAGACCACCACATCCACATCACCGTTGGGCACGTCACGGGGCTCGATGTTGCCCACGAACCGGATGCCCGGTGTTGCCTTGAGCAGCTGATGGGCTTCCCGGAGCATCGGGGTTCCCTTGCTCTCCTCGGCACCGTTGTTTGCCAGCGCCACAGTGGGGGCGGTGCGGCCCTCCACCTTGTTGACATAGCAACTGCCCATCACGGCAAAGGCAGCCAGCATCTCGGGGCGGCACTCCACGTTCGCGCCGCAGTCCAGCAGCAGATAGGCCTTGTTTTTGGCCGGCACCATGGTGGCCAGGGCCGGGCGCTTTACGCCCTTGAGGGTGCGCACGATGAGGCTTGCGCCCACATGGAGCGCGCCGGTGCTTCCGGCAGAGACAAAGGCATCGCCCTTTCCCTCCTTCAGCAGGTTCAGGCCCACCACGATGGAGGAATCCTTCTTGCTGCGGATGGCCCTTGCAGGCTCATCACACATCTCAATGGTCTCGGTGCAGTTGACCAGCTCGATGCCGTCCAGCGGGATATTGTGCTCGGCAGCCGTCTTGCGCACCAGCTCCTCGCTGCCCACGCCGATGATCTGCACACCGTACTCTTTCACAGCCTGCGCGGTGCCTTCCAGCACAGCCAGCGGGGCGTTGTCGCCGCCCATCATATCAACGATAATTTTCATAGGGTTTCTCCCTTCTTAAAGAGCAGTTTCGTTCAGCCACTGTTGGAAGCTGGCCACGGCACGCTCGGCCACGGCCATGTAACGCAGGCGCTTGTCACGGGGGCGGCTCTCGGCCGGCAGCGGGGGCAGGATGCCCATATTCGCGCCCATGGGCTGGAAATGTTTGTTCTCAGTGGTCAGATACTGGATCAGCGCGCCGCACATGGTATCCACCGGCGGCGGGGGCAGCTGCCTGCCCTCCAGCCGGGCGTAGATGCTCCGGGCTGCCAGCAGGCCGCAGGCGGCGCTCTCCATATAGCCCTCAAAGCCGGTGATCTGGCCCGCAAAGAACACATTGGGGTGCTCCTTCAGGAACAGGCCCGCGTCCAGCACACGGGGCGCATCCAGGAAGGTGTTGCGGTGCATGACACCGTACCGCACGAACTCGGCATTTTCCAGGCCCGGGATCATGCTGAACACCCGCTTCTGCTCGCCCCACTTGAGGTTGGTCTGGAAGCCCACGATATTATAGAGGGTACGTTCCTTATTCTCGGCGCGGAGCTGGACATTGGCCCAGGGGCGGTGGCCGGTGTTGGGGTCCACCAGACCCACCGGGCGCAGGGGGCCGAAGCGCATGGTATCAGCACCCCGGGCGGCCATGATCTCAATGGGCATACAGCCCTCGTAGACCGTGACGGTATCCGCCTTTTTGCCGTGGGCATCGGGGTCGGGCTGTGCGCCCTGCTCCGCACCGGCATCGAAGGCATGGAGCGGGGCACGCTCTGCCGAAGCCAGCGCGGCGTGGAAAGCCTCATACTCTGCCTTATTGAAGGGGCAGTTCAGGTAATCGGCCTCGCCCCGGTCGTACCGGGAAGCGGCGAACACCTTGTTGTAATCCAGGCTCTCGGCCGTGACGATGGGAGCCACGGCATCATAGAAATGGAGCCGCTCATCGCCGGTCAGGCGGCCGATCTCGTCGGCCAGCGCACCATCGGTCAGGGGGCCGGTGGCCACCAGAATGGGTGCACTCTCATCGATGTGCTCCACCTGCTCCCGCACCACAGTGATGTTGGGGCACTCCTCCACCCGCCGGGTCACGGCAGCGCTGAATGCATCCCGGTCCACGGCCAATGCGCCGCCCGCGGCCACACGGGCCTCCTCGGCGGCTTCCAGCAGCTGGCTGCCCATCCGGCGCATCTCCTCTTTCAGCAGGCCGGAAGCAGAATCCAGACGCTCGGCCTTCAGGCTGTTGGAGCAGATCAGCTCCGCAAAGCCCGCGCTCTTGTGAGCCGGGGAAAAGTGGGTGGGCTTCTGCTCGTAGAGCGTTACCTGAACGCCCTTGCCTGCCAGCCACAGCGCCGCCTCGCAGCCTGCCAGACCGGCACCCAGTACAGTTACTTTGTAACTCATAATTTCATCCTTCAGCATCCTCGCCCTCTCAGGCCGCTTTGCGTCCAGCTCCCCCAAAGGGGGAGCCTGTGCAGCATCCCGGTCAGCAGCAGCTGCCCGTTTGCCGCCATTGCCTCTCCCTTTGGGAGAGGTGGCATCGCGCAGGCGATGCCGGAGAGGGCGAGACAGTTTATCGGTTTGATCAATCCTTCTTCGGCACCGGCATCTCAAAGCCGCAGCCCTCTTTTGCGCAGTAGAGCTTGGAGCCCTTGCGGAACAGGGTGGAGCCGCACTTTTCGCACTTGGTGGGCACCGGGGTATCCCAGGTCATAAAGTCGCAGTCGGGGTAGCGCTCGCAGCCGTAGTAGATGCGGCCCTTGGCGCTCTTGCGCTCCAGCATCCGGCCCTTGCCGCACTTGGGGCAGACACCGCCGGTGTCCTTGACCAGACGCTTGGTGCCCCGGCACTCGGGGAAGCCGGAGCAGGCCAGGAACTTGCCGTACTTGCCCACCTTGATGACCATGGGGCGGCCGCAGAGGTCGCAAACCTCGCTGGAAGGCTCGTCCGGCACCTTGACCTTCTTGCCCTCCATGTTCTTTTCGGCCTGTTCCAGGCTGGCGGCAAAGCCCTGATAGAAATCATCCACGGTCTTGTGCCAATCGGCCTTGCCGCTCTCGATCTTATCTAGGTTCTTCTCCATCTCAGCCGAGAAGTCCACGTCCACGATATGGGGGAACTGCTCCAGCATCAGGCCGTCCACGGCGCGGCCCAGCAGGGTGGGCTTGAGCTTTTTCTGCTCCCGCTCCACATAGCCGCGGTCGATGATGGTGGTGATGATGGGCGCATAGGTGGAGGGGCGGCCGATGCCGTTTTCCTCCAGCGCCTTGATCAGGGTCGCTTCAGTGTAGCGGGCGGGGGGCTGGGTGAATTTCTGCTCACTCTTCAGCTCCTTGAGCTTGAGCAGCTGACCCTGTTCCAGCGGGGGCAGGCTGGTCTCCTTCTTTTCCTTTTCATCGGTGGCTTCCTCGTACAGCACGGTAAAGCCATCAAAGGTCACAGTGTAACCGCTGGCCTTGAAGCGGTAGTCCCCCGCGTATACGGTCACGCTCACGGTATCCTGCTGGCAGTCTGCCATCTGGCTGGCCATAAAGCGGCTCCAGATCATCCGGTAGAGCTTGGCGGTATCGCCGCTGATGCTCTTGTCCACCTCGTCAGGGGTCAGCCCCGGCACCGAGGGACGGATGGCTTCGTGGGCATCCTGCGCGGCGGTCGCGCTCTTGGTCTTCCAGGTGCGCTTGTAGGGGCAGATATACTGTTCGCCGTAAGCGTCCGCAATATACTCCTTTGCAGCGGTGACCGCTTCATCGGAGATGCGCAGGCTGTCGGTACGCATATAGGTGATCAGACCCATGGTGCCGTGGCCCGCGATGTCTACGCCTTCGTACAGGGTCTGGGCGGCACGCATGGTACGGGTAGCCGTAAAGCCCAGACGGCGGGAGGCCTCCTGCTGCAGGGTACTGGTGATAAAGGCCGGGGTGGGCTGCTTGGCCCGCTTGCCTTTTTTCAGTTCGCCCACGGTGTACTCGGCCCCCTCCAGACCCTTTTCAATGGCCCGGGCCTCTGCCTCGTTTTTGGGCAGCAGCTTTTTGCCGGTGCTGTCGGAGGCCAGGCGGGCGGTAAAGCTCTTGTGGCCGGTGCCCAGCGTGGCATCCACGTTCCAGTATTCCTCGGGCTTGAAGTTCTCGATCTCCTTCTCGCGGTCATCGATCAGCCGCACCGCCACGCTCTGGACACGACCCGCCGACAGGCCCCGGCGCACCTTCCGCCACAGAAAAGGGCTGAGCTTATAGCCCACCAGACGGTCGAGGATGCGGCGGGCCTGCTGTGCGTTGAACAGATCCTCATCGATGGCACGGGGATTGGCCATGCCCTTCTGCACGCCCTTTTTGGTGATCTCGTCAAAGGTCACGCGGTTGGGCTCGTGGGGGTCCAGCCCCAGGATATTGGCCAGATGCCAGCTGATGGCCTCTCCCTCACGGTCCGGGTCGGTTGCCAGCAGAACGCCGTCGGCCTGCTTGGCTTTTGCCTTGAGCTCCTTGATGAGCTTGGATTTATCCTTGATATTGATGTACTGGGGGGCGTAGTCATGTTCCACGTCGATGCCCAGCTGGGACTTAGGCAGGTCCCGGATGTGGCCCATGCTGGCCGTGACCTCGTAATCCTTGCCCAGATATTTGCCAATGGTCTTCGCCTTTGCCGGCGACTCCACGATTACCAGTTTTGCCATGGTTCTCTTCTCCTATATTATAAACTCCCAGCCTGACGGTGGTAGTAAAACCCAACGAAATGCCAAAGGCTCCCCTATTAGGGGAGCTGGCGAGCGTCAGCGAGACTGAGAGGTTTCATTCAACTTAAATTGCGCAGTTCAGCGCAGAATATACCGCTTGCCGGGCAGGCAGGTCACACGGCCCGCCAACTCCAGCTTCATCAGGGTGCCCAGCAGCAGGCCGGTGGGCAGGCCGCTTGCCGCGCCCAGCTCCTCCACGCCCTTTGCCTTGGGGCCGATACAGGCCAGCACCCTGCGCTCGGTCTCGCTCATGGGGTCAGGCGCAGAGCGCACCGCCGCCGGAGCCGCCGCGCCCCGCAGGCCCAGCACCCCGGACAGGTCGCCGGGCTTACAGACGGCTTTGGCACGGCCCTCCCGCAGCAGGGCGTTGGTGCCTGCTGAGTTGGGCGAGTAGATGCTGCCCGGCACCACGAACACCGGCTTGCCATACCGCTCGGCATGGTTGACTGTGGACATGGTGCCGCTTTTTTCCTGCGCTTCCACCACCACCAGCGCCGAGGACAGCGCCGCAATGAGCCGGTTGCGCTGCAAAAAGCCATTGGGGCCAACGGGGCCGCTCTCGGGCGGGTACTCGCTGATCACGCAGCCCTTTTGCTCGATCTTTTTCCGCAGCTCCCGGTTGGAGGCCGGGTAGGTGCGGTCAATGGGCACGCCCAGCACCCCGATGGTGGGGCAGTTTTCCTTCACTGCGGCCCGGTGCCCGGCGCTGTCCAGCCCATCGGCCAGACCGCTGACGATGATGGCCCCGTTTTTGGCCAGCCCGCTGCCCAGGTCTGCCGCCGCCTGCAGGCCGTACTCGGTGGGCCTGCGGCTGCCCACCATCCCCACAGCCCCCGGCTCATTGAGCCAGAGGGGGTCGCCGGTACAGTAGAGCACCAGCGGCATATCGGGAATGCGGGAAAACGCCAGCGGGTAATCCGGGTCGTCATAGGGCAGGATGCGGATATTCCGCGCCGCGCACCGCCGCGCAAAGGCCCGGTAATGCGCCGGGGTGTTGTCGGGCAGGTTGGCCCGGGCAAAGGCCGGGCTGCCCACCGCTTTGCGGAACGCATCGGAATCCCGGTTCTCCCAGGCCTCCTGCGCCCCGCCGAACACATCCAGCACCCGGCCTGCATGGCTGCTGCCCGCCCCCAGCGTGTTTGCCAGCCAGAGCCAGCAGAGCAGCGGGTCGGGGGCCGGTTCGGGCGGGAAAAGACTGGTCTGGCCGAAGCCGGGCCCGGTCACAGGCTCTCCTCCCGGAAATGCCACAGCAGGATGCTGCCCGCAATGCCGGCGTTCAGGCTTTCCACCCGGTCGGTCATGGGGATGCGCACGGTGCCGCTGCAGGCAGCAATGGTCTCTTCCGTCAGGCCCTGGCCCTCACTGCCGATGACTACGCAGACACCGCCCGGGTAACCGGGCCGGGCCGCGCTCAGGGGCTGGCTCTGGTAGAGTGCCGCCGCAAGGCAGGTGATGTTCTTTGCCCGCAGGGCGGCAATGGCGGCAGGCATTGCCCCCACCTCCATCACCGGCACCCGCACGGCGGCCCCCATGGAGGCCCGCAGGGTCTTGGGGGCAAACACGCTGGCACAGCCATCGCTCAGCAGCACGCCGTCAAAGCCGAACGCGGCGGCAGAGCGCAGCAGCGTGCCCACGTTGCCGGGGTCCTGCACCCGCTCAAGCGCCAGATACCGCCCGCCGGTCTTTGCCTCGTCCAGCGTGTGCACCGGGGTGCGGAAGATGCCGAACACGCCCTGATGGGTGCCCACATCGGCCAGCTTATCGGCCACATGGTCCTCCACCAGATAGTGTTCCCCGGGCAGCCCGGCCAGCTCCGGGCACTTTTCCAGCGCTGCCTCGGTGCAGAACAGGGTCTCCAGCGCCGCGCCGCGGCAGAGCTCCGGGCAGAGCTTGCGGCCCTCGGCCAGAAATTTCCCCTCACTGCGCCGGAACGCCCCGCTGGAAGCAAGGCGGCAGGCATATTTGATCTTTGCGTTTTCCCGGCTGGTGATCTTTTCCATGCGGTCCTCCAGAAGATACTAAAATATACAAAAAGGACGCCCGCGTATTTACTACGCGCGGGCGTCTTTCAGGTCTTTATCAGGCGTTTTTCACGGTCTCGACCAGAGCAGCAAAGCTCTGAGGATCGTTGATGGCCATCTCGCTCAGCATCTTGCGGTTCAGCTCGATGCCTGCCTTCTTCAGGCCAGCCATGAAGGTGGAGTAGTTCATGCCCAGAGGACGAACTGCGTTGTTGATGCGGCAGATCCACAGGTTGCGGAACTGGCGCTTCTTCATGCGGCGGCCAGCCAGAGCGTAGTTGCCGCTCTTCATGACCTGCTGCTTGGCCATCTTAAAGTGCTTGCTCTTGCAGCCATAGAAGCCCTTAGCCAGCTTCAGCATCTTCTTACGACGTTTGTGAGTCATGGTTGCGCCCTTGATACGTGCCATTTTTTATATCTCCTTTAGTTATCTCTTAGAATGTCTTTGCCTGCGGCTCGCACTTAGGCGTAGGGCAGCATGCTCTTGATGGTAGCGGCGTTGGTCTTGTCAACGTAGTTGGGCTGACGGTAGCCACGGGTCAGCTTGGTGGTCTTCTTGGTCAGGATGTGGCTGCGGAATGCGTGACCGCGCTTGATCTTGCCGTTCTTGGTCAGCTTAAAGCGCTTCTTAGCGCCGGAATGCGTCTTCAGTTTCATCTTAGCCATTTTAGTTTCCTCCTAAAATTAGTCCTTATTGGGTTTCGGGATCAGCAGAATGGACATCGTGCGGCCCTCGAGCACCGGCGGCTTATCCATGCTTGCCTGGGGCAGAGCCTCGGCAAAGCGTTTCAGCACGTCAGCACCCAGAGCACTGTGCGCCATCTCACGGCCGCGGAAGCGGATCGAAGCCTTCACCTTGTGACCAGCGGCCAGGAACTTGGCGGTCTGGTTCAACTTGGTGTTGAAGTCGTTGGTGTCAATATTGAGCGAAAGGCGGGTCTCCTTGACCTCGACCACTTTCTGGTTCTTCTTGGCTTCCTTCTCCTTCTTCTGCTGTTCAAAACGGTATTTGCCGTAATCCAGCACCTTGCACACAGGCGGGGTAGCCTGCGGTGCGATCTTGACCAGATCGAGCCCGGCTTCTTCTGCAGCGCGCATGGCCACCTGAATGGACACAACGCCCTTCTGCTCGCCATCGGCACCGATCAGGCGAACTTCACGATCACGGATCTGACCGTTGATCTCCAGTTCCTTCGACTTTCCAGCGGTAGCGATAATGAATGCACCTCCAAACAATAATCCATAGTGTTGCAATATTTGGCATAGAAAACGCGGCCGCCCATTTGCAGGACAGCCGCGCGAAATTTCACACAAAAGCGCAGTTCGTTCAAAGAATCGAACCGTGTTTGGGTATAGCCCGGGGATTCCGACCCCACAAGGCGAGCGCGGCACAGGCCGTAGCTGCTTTCTTTACCAGAACAGTTTACCACACCCACAAAGCCCTGTCAAGCACTTTTACGCGATTTTGCAATAAAATATTCGTACAGAGCATTACTTGACCTCGATCAGCTTCCCCAGTTCCAGCGAGTAGATGCCCTTATAGGTCACCGGCTTCGGGGCAAAGCGCTTGCTGATGGCAAGGGCATAGAGGTCAAGCTGGGCGCGATAGGCGGCAAGGAAGTCCGCTTCGGATTTTCGGCGGTCCGTCTTGTAATCCAGCAGCTCCAGGTGGTCCGGGAACACCAGCACCAGGTCAGCGATGCCCTGCACCAGCACCTTTGCCTGTGCCACGGCAGCGCTGTCGGCGGGGGCAGTGCCCTGGGCGGTCAGCACCTCGGCGGCAGGCAGGGCCGTGATGAAGTCCAGCTCCCGCAGCACCTCGTCCGCAGCGCAGATGCGCGCAAAGGCTTCGCTCTCCACAAAGCGGCGGATGCGCCCTGCATCCAGCTTCTCCGCAATTTCGGACGCGGTGAGCTTTGCTTCCACCTGCCGGTCACGCTCGGCGGGGATCGCCGTTTCCAGCGTGCCTGCCTGTTTTGCCGCTGCAAGAGCCGCAAAATCGGCGTGCTCCAGGAAGGCGTGAAGGGCCGTGCCCATCTCGGCGGCGGTCAGGCCGTCCTTTGCCAGAAAGCCCGGTCGCTCCAGCGTGGTCTGCTCTGCCTTGTGGACGATGCCGGTCACACTGACCTTGGCGGGCACTCCGGCCAGCTCTGCCGCCGGGTACTGCCAGGCAAAGCCCTGCCGCAGTGCCTCGGTCAAAGCCGGGTCTGCCTGGATCAGCGGCCTTTCCTCAGGTTCCGGGTCGGTCGGCTCCACGCCCTCGGGCAGCGCCTGCTGCACCGTCAGGGCAATGGTGCTTCCGGTATCTGCAAAGGGCAGTTCCAGATCCTCGGCCAGCCGGCGCAGAGGGCCGCCGTTGGGGTGGACGAGCAGGGCCGCGCGGAGCCAGTCGGCAAAGCTGTTTGCCTGCCGGCAGAGCGTCTGCCCCGCCCCGGCTTCGAGGAAGGCCGCCGCTCTGGTAAAGGGGTTGGAGGTCTTTCCGATGCCCAGCGGCACGGTCAGGATGAGCTTATCCTGCGCGCGGGTCAGCGCCACATAGAGCAGGCGCATCTGCTCACTGCGCATCTCGGCGGCGTGGACATTGGAGAGCGCCGTGTAAGCCGCCGTCTTGTACGCGCCCTCGCCCTCCTCGGGGCGCAGGCGCAGGCCCGCCCCATACATCCGATGCAGGAGCACCGGCTGACGGGTATCGGCGGCATTGAAGCGACGGGCCGTGTCGGCCACGAACACCACCGGGAACTGCAGGCCCTTGGAGCGGTGGATGGTCATCACGGTCACACAGCCGGGGCGGGAGCCGCCGGGCACGGTATCCTGCCCCGTGGAGCCTGCCAGCGCCGCAGCGTCAATGGCCCGCACCAGCGCCGAGATGCCGCCGGAGCCGGCCCCGGCACAGAAGGAAGCAAACCGCCGGGCATCCTCCCGGCGGCGGGCACCGTTTTCCATCACGCCCAGTGCGGCAAGGTAGCCGGTGGAAGCAAAGATCTCCTCCAGCAGCTGTTCTGCCGGGGCACTGCGGGCCATCCGTCGCAGCTCGGTCAGCCGGGCATAGAACGCCCGGACTTTTCCGGTAAAAGAGGTGTCTTCCCCGCTGTTCACGGTGAGCAGCAGCGCGCCGTAGAGGCTGATGCGCTGGGGGGCGTTTTCCCCCTGCTGCTTCTGGATCTCTTCGGCTCTGGCCCGCAGGCGGACAAGGTCGTCATCGGTGAAACCGAACAGCGGGCCCAGCATGGCGGCGGCAAGATAGATATCCTGCGCCGGGTTGTCAATGACCTTCAGCAGGGCGATGAGGGGCCGGATGTGGGGAGCATCCAGCAGGTTTTCGCGGGCATCCGCATACACCGGGATGCCCCGGGCGGTCAGTGCTTCCACATAGGCCGGAAAATCAATGCGCGCCGCCAGCAGGATGCAGCAGTCTTCGTACTGCACCGGGCGGGTGGCACTGCCATCCCGCACCGGCTCACCGCTCTGCACCATCTCCTCGATGCGCCGGGCGATCCAGCCCGCGTCCGTTTCGGCGGTGTCATCGGGCAGGAAATGCGCCTCCACGCTGCCCGTGTATTCCCCGGGTGCCCCGCAGATCAGCCGCTGGCCGTCGCCGTAGGCCGTGTCGCCGAGTTCCGGGGACATGAGCCGCTCGAACAGGAAGTTGATCCCTTCCACCACCTGCGGAGCCGAGCGGAAGTTGGCATCCAGCGCCAGCATGGCATCGGTGCCGGGGGCACCTTCTGCCGGGCGGGGCCGCGCCGTTCCGCCGGGCAGGGCGGGCCAGCTGTCCAGTTTTTCCCGGAAGATGCTGGGGTCTGCCTGCCGGAAGCGGTAGATGCTCTGCTTCAGATCTCCCACCAGAAAGAGGTCGTCCCCTGCCGGGGATGCAAGGCACCGGTACAAGGCATCCTGCAGGGCGTTGGTGTCCTGATATTCATCCACCATCACGGCGGCGTAGTTCTGCCGGATGACCCCGCACAGCGCAGTGGGGGTGCCGTCCGGGTCACGGAGCAGACGGAGGGCCTGATGCTCAAAGTCACTGAACTCCAGCAGCTTCCGGTCCCTCTTTTTGGCCGAGAACCGGGCATCGAAATCCCGCACCGCCACGAACAGCGCCCGCAGGCGGGGCTCTGCGGCCCTGCGGTCTGCCTCAGCCTCCTCCTCACTGCAGGGGATCAGCTCAAGGATCTGCGCAAACAGGGCAGCGCCCTCATCGGCGCGGGTGCGGATGACTTTTTTGTGTTCGCCGTTCAGCCGCTTTTTCATTCCTTTCAGGCCGGGCAGTTCCTCCATGCCCAGCACATAGGGGGTCAGCAGATCGTAAAGCGGAGTCCACTCCCCCGCCACAGCCAGCTGTTCCACCCTGCCCAGCAGGGCGGCAGCCTTGTCCAGCCGTTCCTGGGCATCGGTATATTTTTCCAGCACGGCATTCTTTGCCTTTTCCCGGGCAGAGGGCGTTTTCTTTTCCTCGGCATCGGCCAGCTCCTGCTCCCGGTCGCCCGGGCAGTCGGCCAGCGCGGCGCGGAACAGTTCCCCTGCTGCCCTGGCACTGCGGGCGGCTTCGGCCAGCAGCAGATCATGCCAGCAGGTGGCAGCAAAGCCGTTTTCCTCCTGCCACGGAGCCAGAAATTCCTCCAGCTTTTTGTCGTAATCGGGCAGGGCGCGCAGGAAATCGTAGACATGCAGGATCGTCTCGCCCGCCGCGCGGTCGGTGCGGCCCTTGCCGTAGAGGTCGGCAAAGGCGCAGAAATCCGGGTCGCGGTAGGCATTTTCCAGCGTCTCGCTCAGGGCAGAGGCCCGCAGGAGCTCCACACTGCCGGGGTCTGCGGGGGAAAAGTCCGGCGGGATATCCAGCGCCTGAAAGTGCTTGCGCAGCAGGTCCAGACAGAAGGCATCGATGGTGCAGATGGGTGCGCGCTGCAGCAGCATCCGCTGGCGGCGCAGCGCGCCATTGCCGGGTTCCGCCTGGCTGCGCTTCAGAAGCGCCTGCCCGATGCGTGCCCGCAGCTCTGCCGCCGCCGCATTGGTAAAGGTGACGATGAGCAGACGGTCCGCATCCACAGGATGCTCCGGGTCGGTGATGAGCCGGACAGCCCGCTCGGTCAGAACAGCCGTTTTGCCGCTGCCCGCCGCCGCGCTCACCAGCAGCGCGCCGCCCCGGTCCTCGATGGCGGCCCGCTGGGCGGGGGTCCACTTGGGTTCACTCATTCCTGTTCCTCCTCTCCCTCTTCGGGCTGCCCGGGAGCCTCAAAGGGCTTTGCGGGGGCCTCCAGCGCCCGCTCTCCGATGCCGGTCTCGTGGCAGCAGACAAAGCCGTAATCACACCACTGGCAGGGGCTCCGGCCCGTGACCAGCGGCTCGGCGGCGATCTGCCCCTCATAGAGCTGCTGGCCCATCCGGGTCACAAGATCATCCAGATGCAGCTGGATGCGGTTCAGCTTGGCGATGTCTGCCCGCTTGTCCTTCTGGTAGGGGCTGGGCGCGCCTTTGTAATAGGAGAAGGGCAGGTATCTGCCGGTCTCGTCGGCATCCATGGCATCGAACAGCTTCTGCTCGTCCCGCACCAGACCGTCCAGCTTGTATTCCACACTGTGGGCCGCCTTTTCGCGGGTGGTGGTCTCAGGGGCCGGGTCGGCCAGCAGGTAGAGCACGCCAGCCGGTTCCGCCCCCGTAAAGCGGCCGCTTTTATCCCGGGTCAGGCTGAACAGGTAGAGCAGCATCTGGCAGTCCAGACCGCAGTAGACTTCCTTCAGGTCCAGCTTTTTGGTGCCGGTCTTGTAGTCCACCACCCGCACCCAGCGGGTGCCGTCCTCCTCCACCCACTCGTCGGCACGGTCCACGGTGCCCACCAGCTGGACAGTGCGCCCGTCCGACAGATGATACACCTGAGCGGGCACGGCATCCTCGCCCCGGCCGATCTTCAGCTCACAGGCCACAGGCTTGAAGCTGGACTGCCGCTGCTCATCCCGCAGGTAGAGCAGCAGGCTCGTCATGCTCTTTTTCAGGCGGGAGAGCAGATAGGCAAAGCGGGCGGTATCCTCGGGCAGATAGCGCTTGGCGTACTCGTCCACCAGCAGCGCGGCAAGGCCCGCCATAGCCTCATCGTCCAGCTCCATAAAGGGCTGCAGCGCCGCCATGGGGTTGTCCGGGCCGGGGTGAGGGTCCAGCGCCATCTGCAGCACCCAGTGCATCAGGGTGCCGCTCTGGTCGGCGGAAAGCTCGGCCCGGCGGCGGGGCCTGAGCCCCAGCACATACTGCAAAAAGTAGCCGTAGCGGCAGGTATAATATTTTTCCAGCTGACTGGGCGAAATGCGCAGCTTCCGCCCCAGCAGCGCTTCCAGCGCAGGCAGGTCATGCACCTGCCGGGGGGCAGTGTCGGCCATCCGGCGCAGCAGGGCAAGGCCCTGCGGCTCGGTCTCGCCGGGGGTGTGCAGGGCTTCTGTCAGGCTGGCACGCTCGGTCTCCGTCAGGGGCCAGCCGCCGCCCAGACAGTCCAGCCCATCTGCAGGGGTGGCCGCAAGGTCCGTCAGTTCCAGCTCCGGGGCAGCGGGGGCCAGTGCTTCCACGAGGGGTTCCAGCGCAGCGCAGAGGGTCTGCCCCTGCCCCTTGGGCCAGCTGAACCACAGCCCCTTTGCAGGGGCAGTCAGGGCCTTGTAGAAGCAGACCTGCTCACGCACCACACGGTTCTCAAAGCAGTCGGGCAGGTCGATTTCCTGCGCCATCAGGGCATCGCGGTCGGCGTGGGTCAGCAGACCCACCTCGCCGGGCGCGGCCGGGAATTCCCCCTCGGCCAGCCCCAGCACAAACACATAGTCCGGCGCGTCCAGACGCATCTTGCCTGCGCTGGCCAGCACCACCGCATCCAGAGTCTGGGGGATGTGCCCCAGGTCGGACGAGCGGAGCAGCAGCCCGAACAGGTCCTCGTATTCGGCCACGGTCACGGTCTGCTCCCCCAGCAGATGGGCCATCTCGTTCAGCAGCCCCATGACCACGTTCCACTCCCGGGCGGCTTCCTCCGCCGCCGGGATGCCCCGGCCCGCGCGGATGGCCTTTACCTGAGCGGCCTGCTGTTCCTCAGCCCCCAGCGTTTTCAGGCAGAAATACACCGCCCGGCTGATGGCCTCGGCATTGACCCCGCGCACCTTGGCCCGGAATGCATCCACTGCCCCCACGAGCAGGGCACGGGCATGTTCTGCCCGCTCCCGGTTGCGGAGGTCCTCTTCGGTCAGCTCCTGTTCCCCAAAGCCCTTGGGGCTGCGCTCAAACTTCTCCCGCCAGGCCGCCGCTGTGGGGGCCCAGGTGTAGGCATAGTTTTCCAGCGCACAGACCTGCTCCTCGCTCAGGGCACACAGGCCGGTTTTGGCAAGGGTGGTCAGGTTCTCGGTCAGGTCGGCTCCCCGGGCGATCTCCAGCAGGGCCCGCACCGCCGTGGCCGGGGCGCTGAATTCCGGGGTGCTGGGTTCATCGCAGTACAGGGGGATCTCCGCCATCCGGAATTCATACCGGACAGCGGCACGATACTTGGCGATATCGCGGCAGACCACAGCGATCTTTCCGCACCGCACACCCTGCCGCATCAGCCGCCGGATGGCACCGGCAGCGGCACGGGCCTCCTCCTCCCGGCTGGGCGCGGCAAAAAGCCGCACCTCGCCCGCCGGGGCATCCGCGGTGCAGCTGCCGGTCTCCAGCAGCTCTGCCACTGCAGCAAGGCCCGGGGCGTTCCGGTGGCGCAGGTCCTTGCGCAACAGCTGCGGAACGGCCACCTCTGCCCCGTTTTTCCGGGCCAGCTGGCGCAGCTGCGCCGCCACCTGCTTGGCCCCGGAGAACAGGCTCAGGTCACCGGGCAGCAAGGGGGCTCCATCATCGCAGAGGGCCACCGTCACGCTGGGCAGCGCCGCCAGCATGGCCCCCAGCAGCCGCTTTTTGGGGGCGTTGAAGGTATCGAACTCATCAATGAACACCGCCCGGTCCCGCAGAAACTCCGGCAGGCTGTGCCGGGCCAGTGCTTCCTCCAGCCGGGCTCCAGCCAGCTCCAGCCGGTCAGAGGGGTCCATGCCGCTGCGGGCCAGCAGGGTCTCGTAGCCCTGAAAGATGAGGGCCAGCTCACTGAGCTTACCGCTCTCGGCCCCGCAGGCACCGGCCAGCTGTGCCAGCTGCTGGCCGGAAAGGCCCGCGCTCTTCAGCTCATCGATGGTCTGAGCCGCCATCTGGCAAAAGGCCGCACTGCGCCGGTGGCGGTGATAATAGTGGACATTGTCCTGCAGCTCCTCCAGCGCCCGGCGCACCAGCACGGCACGGCCTGCATCAGAGAGGGTCTGCACCGCCGCACCGCCCTCGGTGGAAAGGATCTTTTCTGCCAGACTGGTAAAAGAGAAACTCTCCACCATGCCGGACAGGGCATCTCCCAGCTCACGGTAGATGCGGCCCTCGGTGCTGGAAGTGAATTGCTCCGGCACCAGCAGGATGCTTTTTTCGCCTTTTTCGGCCCGGGCGCGGATGCGCTGGTACAGCAGCGTTGTTTTTCCGCTGCCGGAGCCGCCCAGAAGTAGCTGTAACATTGTTTTTCTCACTTTCTATAACGAGCTCACCCTCTCAGTCAAAGCCTGCGGCTTTGCCAGCTCTCCCGAAGGGAGAGCCTTTGGCATATCGGGTCAGCCCTGCGCAATGGATAATAATTGAGTTTATTGTACCGCAAAATTGAAGAAAAATCTATTCTGTGGTAAACTGAGGAAAAACAGCAAAACAGGAGGGGCTCTCCCCATGAAGATTCTAGCAGTTGATTACGGTGCCAGCCGCACGGGGCTTGCGGTCTGCGACCCCACCGAGTTCCTGACCACGCCCATCACCCCGCAGATCACCCTGAAGGCCCGGCCCAAGGTGGCCGCCGAGGTCTGCCGCATTGCCCAGGAGCAGAAGGCAGAGCTCATTGTGGTGGGCCTGCCGCTCAACATGGACGGCACCGAGGGCGAGCGCGCCGAGAAGAGCCGCAAGCTGGGCAAGACTTTGCAGATCTGGAGCGGCCTGCCCGTGCGGATGTGGGACGAGCGGCAGTCCACCTGTGAAGCCGCCGACATCCTGGATGAGGTGGGAACTTTTGGTGCCCACCGCAAGGCCATTCTGGATTCCGTCAGCGCCACGGTCATTCTGGAGGATTACCTCGCCTGGCGCAAAGAGCACCCCGGCGAAATTTGAACCGGAATAGCACAAAACCGGCTTTCCTGCTGCCACAGGAAAGCCGGTTTTGTCATTTTCAGCTGTTACTGCGCCTGATATGTCTCAATGCTGACGCTGTTGATGGTGATCGTTTCCGTGGGCTTCTGGTTCTCATCCACGGCGGCCTGAGCGATGGTGTCCACCACGTCCATCCCCTCGTACACCTGGCCCAGCACGGTATCGGTGTAGTCGAGGTAGGGTGCGCCGCCGGCGGTCTGGTAGGCCGAAACGACCTCAGCGCGGTAGCCTGCACTGTTCATCTGGTCGGTGAGTTCCTGGGTGATGGAATCCCCGCCGGGCAGAGTGGACATGATATAAAAGACGCTGGCGCACTTGCCGGAGGAGTCCGCCGCCATGCAGAGGGCACCGGAATAATGGTGGAGCTTGTCGGTGGCCTCAGCCGGGTAGCGGCTGCCGTTCCAGATGGTGGTGCCCTTGCCGTCAGCACCCTGACCGGCTTCCACCACAAAGTCCTGCTCCACACGGGTTACGGTCAGGCCGTTATAGTAGCCCGCCTGCACCAGACCCACAAAGTTATCGTAGGCCTGCGGGGCCTGCTCCGGGAAGAGCACCGCCCGGAACACACCCGCCGTGGTATCGAACACCGCCACGGGTTCCCCCGCCGCCGGGTGGGTGAACTGCAGCTCGGTCGATTCCACCGCCGGGCGGGTGATGGTCTTTGTTCCGGCTCCGCTGCTGCCGCCGATGTTTTTCACAAGGCTGCAGCCGGACAGTGCAAAACTCACGGCCAGCAGCAGCGCCGCCAGCCGGACACGGGTCTTATTCATAAACAGATCCCTCCGTTCATATTCTGATAGCAGTTCCCCCGCACGCGGGAGATACACAGAATTCAGTATAGCATATTTCTGCCCGGGAAGCGAGAGGGAAATGCGTGAAAATTTGTCGTGCATTTTCTGTGTGAAAAACATCTTGACGAGCAGGCAAAAAAACGCTACACTATAAGCACAGCAAGGGACGGCGGGAACGCAGCAGATCCCGGGCTGTGTGCGTAATTTTATTTGAGTACCATCCCTTTGATTGGGTTTGGATAGACAGGAGAACGTATCTTATGGCAGAAGAGATCAAGAACCCGAACACCGAAGAGGAATATCAGCCCGATCTGATGACTCTTGAGGATGAGGACGGCAATGAGGTCACGTTTGAAGTGATCGATGCACTGGACCATAAGGGCGTGCATTACCTTGCAGTTGTCGAATACGCAGAGGATGAAGAGGATGTCAACGAGGACGCACAGCTGGTCATCCTGAGCGTGGGCGAGGACAGCGAGGGCGAATATCTGGACGTTGTGGAGGATGACGAGACTCTGATGGAAGTCAGCAAGCTGTTTGAGCAGCGCCTGAGCGACCAGTTCGAGATCGAGTAATTCCCCTGCACAGACAGATTCCCAGGCAAGACTTCCTGCCCGGCGCGATTTGTTGCGGTTTATATGATCCTACTAATCATTCAACGGGAGCCCGGAGTTCTCCGGCGGATTGCAGACCTCCCCGCCATGGGTCGACCATGGAGGTTCGATGAGGAAGCGTGAATCCGGCGACAGGGCACCCACCTGTCCGTAAGGGTAGGTTTGATTGCCGCAGACGACCGGGCGGGATCTTTTTATAGCATTGCATCCACCGCTGGCCTGCCACAAAGCCAGTGTGTGGATTTTTTTATAGGATGACCTCTCAGGCGCTGATGCCCCCGCTCCCCTATCAGGAGAGGTGGCATTGCGCAGCAATGACGGAGAGGTTTTGGTGATGATGGAAAGGATGTGCATTGCGGTATGAAAAGCGAACATCTTGTGGGGACGAGCATCCCCCGTTTCACCTACGACACCCCCACGGTGCCGGGCAATGATTTCTACGCCCTGTGCGAGGGGGAGCATCCGCTGTGCATGATCTTCCTGCCCGGGTTCGACCACCCTGTCAGCCGCGAATATATCACCCGCTACCTGAAAACGCTGCCCCAGCTCAAGGGGGCACGGCTTGTCTGTGTGGTGCGTTCCTCGGCGCAGGCGGTGGCAAAGGCCACCCACGGCTCAGATTTCCCCTTTCCTGTCATCTGCGACGGCCCCGGCGTACTGTACGGCTATCTGGGCGTAGAGCAGACCCGCGGCCTGCTGAGCTGGAGCTTTGCGGCCCAGAAGATCTACAAGGCCGCCAGAGATGCCGGTTACCACTACGACACCAAAGCCCCTCAGCTGCTGCCGCTGACGCTGGTGGTGGGCCATCTGGGCAAGATCCTGTTCACCCACTCGGGCCGCAGCCAGACCGACCTGCCCGAGGACTGCGCCGCCATCAGCGAGATCGTGCGGGCTGTGGAAAAGGCCACTTCCCCCACCGACGGCCCCGCAGACCCCCACTGCTCGGACGAGACCCTTACCCTGCCTGATCTGGTGGGGTGGGATAACTGAATGATCCACAAAAACGGCTGCTGCACATTTTCCGTGCAGCAGCCGTTTTTTCATTCTTCCGTTTCCTCTGCAAACAGCCCCGGGATGCCGCAGACAGCGGCCACGCCCACCACCGTAAACACGATGCGCGACCAGATGGAGCTGCTGCCGCCCAGCAGCCAGCCCACAAAGTCAAACTGGAACAAGCCCACAAGCCCCCAGTTGATGCCGCCAATGATCATCAGGATCAGGCACACTTTATAAAAGGTCTGCACAAAAAGACCTCCTTTCCTTTGAGCAGTTTTCCCCATTGGAAAGGAGGTTATGCATATTACAGCATCCACTTCGGGCTGATGACCCGCGCGCCGCCCCGATCGGGCCGGGCCACATACACCTGCGGCCACTGCGCCCTGACAGCCTCGGCGGCGCTTCGGGCAGCTTCTTCGCTCTCAAAGATGCCAAACACAGCCGCGCCGCTGCCGGTCATCAGGGCAGTGACAGCGCCGTTCTCTTTCAGCGCGGTCTTGATGGCCTCGTTGTCTCTGGCACCGCTGCATTCCTCCAGCGCGTTGCCTGCGGCGGCACACACACCTGCCAGATCCTCGGCGCGGATCGCCTTTTCCTGGGCTTCGCAGTCGGGGTGGGTGCTGCTGCCCACTTTGTCATAAGCGGCAAAGGCCTCCGGGGTGGAAACGCCGTAATCGGGCATGACCACCGTGAACCAGCAGTCCGGGCAGGGCGGCAGGGCTTTCATCACATCGCCCACGCCCTGCACCCGGCAGGTGCCGCCCATCAGGGCAAAGGGCACATCCGCACCGATCTTTGCCCCCAGCGCGCAGAGCTCACTCATGGAGAGCTTTGCGCCGTAAAGGACGTTCAGGCCCACCAGCACACCGGCGGCATCGGCGCTGCCGCCCGCCATACCGGCACGCACCGGCACATTCTTGTAAATGGTGATCTCTACACCCGCCAGCAGGCCGGTATAGTGGAAGAAGGCCAGCGCCGCCTTGATGGCCGTGTTGGAATCGTTGGCGGCCACCGGGCTGCCCGGCAGGGTCAGGCTCAGGTTCTGGCTGCGGCGCAGCATCACCCGCTCGTACAGGGTGATGGCCTGCATTGTCATATCCAGGTTATGGTAGCCGTTGGGCAGCAGGCCCACCACATCCAGTGCCAGATTCAGCTTGGCCGGGGCCAGAACGGTCACGCAGTTCAGTTTTGCCATCGTTCTTCCTCCTCACTGCTCTCCGCTGTTGATGCCGTTTTCTTTCAGGAACTCCCGGATGCGCTTCATGGCCTCGGTCAGGTGCTCCACGCTGTAAGCATAGGAAACACGGCAGTAGCCCTCGCCGGATGCGCCAAAGGCATCGCCGGGCACCAGCGCAACATGCTTCTGCTCCAGCAGCTTTGTGCAGAACTCCTGGCTGGTCATACCGGTGCTCTTGATGCAGGGGAAGGCGTAGAACGCACCCCGCGGCTCAAAGCAGGTCAGGCCCATAGAGTTAAAGCCGTGCACCACCAGGCGGCGGCGCATGTTGTACTCATCCCGCATCTTGTCGATCTCACCGTCGCACTCCCGCAGGGCGGTGATGGCCGCATACTGGCTGGTGGTGGGGGCGCTCATAATGGCGCTCTGGTGGATCTTGGTCATAATTTTGATGATGGGAGCCGGGCCGCAGGCATAGCCCAAGCGCCAGCCGGTCATGGCATAACTCTTGGAAAAACCATTCACCACAATGGTCCGCTCGGCCATGCCGGGCAGGGTAGCAATGGAGACATGGGGCCGCAGGCCGTAGTTCAGCTCGGCGTAGATCTCATCCGAAAGCACCATGACGTTGGTATCCCGCAGGACCTCCGCAATGGCTTCCAGGTCCTCCCGCTCCATCACCGCACCGGTGGGGTTGTTGGGGAACGGCATGATAAGGAGCTTGGTCTTGGGGGTGATGGCGGCTTTCAGGGCCTCGGGCCTGAGGCGGAACTCATCCTCCTGGCGGCAGGGCACATGCACCGGCACACCGCCGGACAGGGTGGTGATGGGCTCATAGCAGACAAAGCAGGGCTCCGGGATGATCACCTCATCCCCGGGCTGCACGATGGTGCGGATGCACATATCAATGGCTTCGCTGCCGCCCACGGTCACCAGCACCTCCCGCAGGGGGTCGTAGTGCAGGTGCATCCGGCGCTCCAGATATCTGCAGATCTCCGCCCGCAGCTCTTTCAGGCCTGCGTTGGCGGTGTAGCGGGTGCGGCCATGCTCCAGGCTCTCGATGCCTGCTTCCCGCACAGCCCACGGTGTTTTGAAATCCGGCTCGCCCACGCCCAGACTGATGCACTCGGGCATATCAGCGGCCAGATCGAAGAATTTGCGGATGCCGGAGGGGCGCATCTCCCGTGCGGCAGGCGCGATCAGTTTATCGTAATCCATCACAGAACCGTGCACTCTCTTTCATCGATCTCTTCGTCCTGATACAGGCGGCCCTCTTTTTTATAGGTGCGCAGGACAAAATGGGTGGCAGTGGACAGCACATCGTCCAGCGGGCTCAGGCGCTTTGCCACGAACAGGGCGATTTCCTGGAAGGTCTGGCCCTTGATGACCAGCTGCAGGTCATAGCCGCCGCTCATCAGCAGCACGCTCTCCACCTCGTCAAAGGCAGCAATGGTGGCTGCGATCTCATCAAAGCCGCGGCTCTTCTTGGGGCTGACGTTCAGCTCGATGACTGCTTCCACCCGGTTCACCCCGGCCTTTTCCCAGTCCACAAGGGTCTTGTAGCCCTTGATGATGCCCTGCGCCCGGGCCAGGTCGATCATAGCCGCCACCTCGGCGGGGGATTTATTCAGCATGGTGGCAATGTCCTCAATGGGCAGCCGCGCATTGTCTTCCAGAATCTTCAAAAGCTGTTCCATGGTCATTTCTCCTTTGTTTTGCACGGGTGGGCGTACCCGCCCCGCTGTTATTTTTCAGTATAGCACAAGAATCGCCGCTTTGCATCTTGTTTTTTTACATCAAAGCGGTATAGAATGTCTTTTCCGCCTGAAAACTGCTCTTTTTTCCAAAAAGAGTGTTCAAAAATCGGCAAATCTGCTATACTGAAATTAAACCCTTCCGTCAAAGCCTGACGGCTTTGCCACCTCCCCTAATAGGGGCGGCCTTGGCAGAATGATACAGTTTGTGCGGAACGGGGAACTTGCAAAACTCCACGCAACGCCAGAGGCCCCACTACCAGGGGGGGCTGGCGCGAAGCGCCTGAGGGGTTTTTACCAGAAACAATGGGGGTAAGGAATATGAAAGCGTTTATCACTGTCATCGGACACGATACCGTGGGCGTTGTTGCCAAAGTGGCCGCCCTTTGCTGCGAGCTGAACATCAACATTGAGGATGTGACCCAGAGCGTTCTGCAGGGCATGTTTGCCATGATCATGCTGGTGGACATCTCCAAGTGCAGCGTCAGCCATGAGGAGCTGCACGCCCGCACCGATGCTCTGGCCAAGGAGATGGGGATGCAGATCAATCTGACCCGTCAGGAAGTTTTTGACGCGATGCATACCATCTAACAGACAAGACCTCTCAGACGCTTTGCGCCAGCTCCCTGAATAGAGGTGGCATTGCGAAGCAATGACGGAGAGGTTCAGAAAGGATACTCTTATGAGCATGATGAATACCGGCGACATCCTCGAGACCATCGAGATGTTCACGCAGGACAATCTGGACGTGCGCACCGTCACCATGGGCATCAGCCTGCTGGACTGCATCGACCCAGACCCGAAGAAGGCGTGCGAGAACATCTATAACAAGATCACCACCAAGGCCGCAAACCTTGTGCCCACGGTGGAGCATATCAGTGCCGAGTACGGTATTCCCATCATCAACAAACGCATCAGTGTCACACCCATCGCCATGCTGCTGGGTGCCTGCCCGGATGCCGACCCTGTGGAGTTTGCAAAAACTCTGGATGCCGCCGGTAAAAAGGTGGGTGTAAACTTTGTGGGCGGCTACAGTGCTCTGGTGCACAAGGGCTTTTCTGCCGGTGACCGCCGCCTGATCGAGTCCATTCCCCGCGCACTGGCCGAGACCGACATCGTGTGCAGCTCGGTGAACATCGGTGCCACCAAGGCAGGACTGAATATGGACGCTGTCAAGCTCATGGGCGAGGCTGTCAAGAAGGCCAGTGAGCTGACGGCTGATCGTCAGTGCATCGGTGCCGCAAAGCTGGTGGTATTCTGCAACGCACCGGAGGACAACCCCTTCATGGCCGGTGCATTCCACGGCCCCGGCGAGCCGGACTGTGAGATCCACGTGGGCGTTTCCGGCCCCGGCGCTGTGCGCGCCGCACTGGCCCGCCTGCCCAAGGATGCCCCCATCGACGAGGTGGCAGAGCTGGTCAAGCGCACCGCCTTCAAGATCACCCGCGTGGGCCAGCTGGTGGCCAATCTGGCTTCTCAGGCACTGGGTGTGCCCGCCGGCATCATCGATCTTTCGCTGGCACCTACCCCCGCCATCGGCGACAGTGTGGCCAACATTCTGGAAGAGATGGGCCTTGAGACCTGCGGCTGCTGCGGCACCACGGCCTGCCTGGCCCTGCTGAACGATGCTGTGAAGAAGGGCGGCGTGATGGCCTCCAACCATGTGGGCGGCCTCTCCGGTGCCTTTATCCCCGTCAGCGAGGACGACGGCATGATCCACGCCGCCGAGTGCGGCTGCCTGACCATCGAAAAGCTGGAAGCCATGACAGCTGTCTGCTCGGTGGGCATCGATATGGTCATCATCCCCGGCGACACCACCCCCGCTGTCATCAGCGCCCTGATCGCCGACGAAGCCGCCATTGGCATGGTGAACAGCAAGACCACCGCTGTCCGCGTCATTCCCGCCATCGGCCGCAAGGCAGGCGAGATCCTGGATTTCGGCGGTCTGCTGGGCTATGGTCCCATCATGCCGGTCAATCAGCGTGACCCCTCGGTGTTCATCAACCGCGGCGGCCGCCTGCCGGCTCCCATGCAGTCCCTGAAGAACTAAAAGGAACAACCCTCTCAGTCAATGCTTCGCATTGCCAGCTCCCCCGAAGGGGGAGCCCTTGGCATTACAGTCAGGCTTCACTGCAAAAATCAAGTATCAGAATAAAATGTGTCAAACAGGCCCATTCTCTGGTTATCATTTCCAGAAAAGGGGCCTGTTTTTTATGCTGCCATTCTTTGCCCGCACGCTCACCCGCCGTGAGATGGCGCTGGGGTGCGCCGTGCTTTCCCTTGCGCTGCTCCTGAGCGCCCTGCCTGCTGCCCTGCGCTGGGGGCAGGCACAGCTGGACACCGGAGCCCTCCTCTGTGCCGACACCCTGCGCTTCCACATCCGGGCCGACAGCGATTCCCCTGCCGACCAGACCGTCAAGCTCGCCGTGCGGGATGCTGTTCTGGCCTACGCCGATGTCCACTGCACCGCACAGGACAAGCCTGCCGCTCTGCGCTGGGCGGCAGAGAACCTGCCCGCACTGGAGCTGACGGCCCGGGCCGTGCTGGCAAGGCGGGGGATCTTTTCCACCGTTACGGTACAGCTGGTGGAAATGTACTTTGATACCACCCGCTATTCCACCGGCATCCTGCCCGCCGGGCGGTATCTGGCTCTGCGCATCGACCTGGGCGGCAACGCCCGCCACGGCAAAAACTGGTGGTGCGTGCTCTACCCTGGGCTGTGCCGCTCTGCCTGCGGCACCTACGCCCTACCGGAGGAAAACGATCTGGTGTGTGGGTCGTATGTGGTGCGGTTCAAATGCGTGGAGTGGTGGCAGCGGGTGACGGCAAACCGGGAGGATACGGTGCTGGTCGAAACAGCCTCGCCCTCTCAGGCGCGAAGCAAAGACGGAGAGGGCAAAAACGCTATGGCACACCTCCCCACAGCGCTGCATACGCTGTCGTGGAAGGAGTGTGACCACAATGGCGATCCCCGCTTATTATTCGTTGATTCAAAAGGGCTCCTACGGCCCGGACGAGGCGCTGGTGCAGACCTGGCTGAACGGCGTGCGTGACCAGTGCAGCTATTACCCCGCACTGACCACAGACGGCCGCTTTGGCACCAGGAGCGAAAACGCCGTGAAAGAATTCCAGCTCCGGAACAATATGAACATGGACGGCAAAGTCGGGGCAAACACCTGGAACGTCCTCTACGCAAAGTACACCGCAAAGCACGGGCTGGCGGTGCCCTATCCCGGCATCGTGATGCGCACCGGCATGTCCGGCGGCACCATCCGGCTCATCCAGCAGAAGCTCAACACGCTGGGGGAGAAGATCGGCACAGACGGAAAGTTCGGCTCCCGGACTGCCGCCGCTGTTCAGCGGTTCCAGCGCCGCAACGGCCTGAACGCTGACGGTGCTGTGGGCAAAGCCACCTGGGAGAAGCTGTTCCCCGCTCGTTAAAAATTTCAATCGGCTCCGGGCAAAAATGCGGTTAAGAGATCTTCACGCCGACAGGCGGGAATCTCCAGCATTTTTGTTCGGAGCCCTCTGCTTTGGGGTTACTAGGGGCGAGCAGCCCCTAGTTCGTGCCTCCCGCGCTTCGAAAGTAGCGGGTGCTTTTCTGGTTCTCTTTTGGCACGCAAAAGAGAACATTCCGTGGTATAATAGAGCCATCCTTTTAGAAAGGGGGCTTCCCCATGCGTTTTCTCCACCTCTCCGACCTGCACCTGGGCAAACGGGTCTGCGAGTTCTCCATGCTGGATGACCAGCGCTATATTTTAGAGCAGATCTTATCCCTGCTCGATTCCCGCCCCGTGGATGCCGTGCTGCTGGCCGGTGACCTGTACGACAAACCCGTGCCGCCTGCCGAGGCGGTCCGCCTGCTGGACTGGTTCCTCACCGAGCTTTCCCACCGGGAGCTGCCGGTGTTCGCCATCTCGGGCAACCACGATTCCGCCGACCGGGTGGCCTTTGGCTCTGCCCTGCTGGCCGAAAGCAGGGTCTACGTCTCACCGGTGTTTTCCGGGCCGCCGGAGCCCATCACCCTCACCGACGCACACGGCCCGGTCGATCTGTACTTACTGCCCTTTTTGAAGCCCGCCATGGTGCGGCACGTCTGGCCGGACGCGCCCATTGAGAGCTACAACGATGCCCTTGCCTGCGTGCTGGATCACTGTTCGCCCGACCCGGCCCGCCGCAGTGTGCTGGTGGCACACCAGTTCGTGGCAGGAGCTGCCTCCTGCGAGAGCGAGGAGCCCAGTGTGGGCGGCATCGACTGGGTGGATGCCGCCCTGTTCGACAAGTTCGACTATGTGGCGCTGGGGCATCTGCACAGCCCCCAGAAGGTGGGCCGGGACACCCTGCGCTACTGCGGAACGCCGCTGAAGTATTCCTTCTCGGAGGCCAGCCAGCACAAGAGCGTGACCTTTGTGGAGCTGGGCGAAAAGGGCAGCGTGACCATTGCCGCTGAACCGCTGGTGCCCCGGCACGATCTGCGGGAGCTGCGCGGCAGCTATATGGAGCTGACCGACCGCCGCAATTACGAGGGCACCGCCGTGGACGACTACCTGCACATCACCCTGACCGATGAGCAGGACATTCCCGAGGCACTGGCCCGCCTGCGGGTCATCTACCCCAACCTGATGCGGCTGGATTACGACAACCGCCGCACCCAGACCCGGCAGGAGCTGGATGCCCCTGCAAAGGCCGAACAGAAAACACCGCTGGAGCACTTTGCGGATTTTTACCAGCTGCAGAACAACCAGCCCCTGACCGATGAGCAGGCGGCATTCTGCCAGCAGCTCATTGAAAGCATCTGGAAGGAGGAGGACGCATGAGACCGCTCAAGCTGACCCTCTCGGCCTTTGGCCCCTATGCAGGCACCACCACCCTGCCGCTGGAGCAATTGGGCAGAGGCGGGCTCTACCTTGTCACCGGTGACACCGGCGCGGGCAAGACCACCCTGTTCGATGCCATCACCTACGCCCTGTACGATCATTCCAGCGGCGGCGTGCGGGATGGGGCCATGCTCCGCAGCAAATACGCAGACCCCGGCACCCCCACCTTTGTGGAGCTGGAATTTGAGGTGCGGGGGCAGCGGTACACCGTCCGGCGCAACCCGGAGTATCTGCGCCCCAAGGCCCGGGGCGAGGGATTCACCACTGAAAAGGCGGATGCCGCCCTGACCTATGCCGACGGCCGCCCGCCTGTGACCAAAGCCAAGGAGGTAACTGCCGCTGTCATTGATATCATCGGGCTGGACTACAACCAATTTTCCCAGATCGCCATGATCGCGCAGGGGCAGTTCACCCGGCTGCTCAACGCCACCACTGAGGAGCGGAGCAAGATCTTCCGGAAGCTGTTCCGCACCCAGCGCTACCAGAAACTGCAGGAGGCGCTGGCCGAGGAAAACTCCGCCCTCACGGCCCGACGCGCCGCCCTGAATGCAAAGCTGGACGCAGTGCTTGCGGGCATCTCGTATGATGCCGCAGACCCGGAGGCCGAAGTGCTGGGGGCACTCTCGGCGCAGATGCCGCCGGACGCAGTGGCCACCCTGCTGGAGGGACTGACCGCCCGGCAGGAAGCCGCCGCCGCACAGGCCGCAGACGCGCTGGCTGCGCTGGACAGGCAATTGAGCACGTTACAGACCACGCTGGGCGCGGCAGAGCAGGCAGAGCGCCAGCAGCAGGAGGTTGCCGAAGAGCTGGCCAAGGCCCGAAGCACCGCCCAGCTGGAATCCGCCAAGGCCAGCACCCGGCGCAAAACACTGGAAGCGCTGGATGCGGCACTCACGGCCTCTGAAGCAGAGCTTGCCGCTCTGGCCGATGCCGACACCCGCCGGGTGGAGCTGGAGGCAGAAGCGGCCCGCCTTGCCCAGCGGGAAACCGCGCTGAACGAGCTGGCCCGGAGCCTGACAGAGTGTCAGCACCGGAACACAGCCGCACGCGCCGCGCAGGAGGCCTACCGGCAGGCGGCGGGCAGACAGACCGAGGCCCATTCTGCCCGTGACACACTGGAGCGTGCTTTTCTGGATGCGCAGGCGGGCCTGCTGGCTCAGACGCTGGAAGAGGGAGCCGCCTGCCCTGTCTGCGGCAGCACCCACCACCCGGCCAAAGCCCACCTGCCCCGCACCGCCCCCACCGAAGTGCAGGTGAACCAAGCCAAGCAGGCCGCCGCCCAGGCCGACAGCGCCGCACAGGAGGCCAGTGCCGCCGCGCGGGAAGCACTGACGCGGGAGCAGGAGGGCCGCGCCCAGCTGCGGAAGGATGCCGAAGCGCTCCTGCCCGAACGGTTCACTTCGCCTGAGGGGCCGGTGCCCCTGACCGTGAGCCTGCTCAAGACTGCGCTGGCCGAGGAGAACGATGCTCTGCACACCGCACAGGCTGACCTGAAGCAGCGCCAGACCAAAAACCATACCGACTGCCGCCGCAAAAAAGAGCTGGAAGCCCAACGCAAAGCACAGGCAGAGCAGCGCACCGCTCTGGAAGCACAGGTGACGGCAGCCCAGCAGGCTGCTGCCGCCGCCCAGGCTGCGGTGCAGACACTGGAAGCCCGGCAGGCTGCGGAGCAGACTGCGCAGCCCCAGATGATCGCGGCGCTCAAGGCAGAGCAGAACGAGCTGCTGGCCCGGCGCAAAGCCCTTGCCGCACAGGAGAAAGACCTGAACGCCCGGCTGCTGCCCAACCGGAGGGCGCTGGCCGATCACCGGAAGCTTGCCGACCAGCGGGACGCGCTGGATGCCCGTTGGCAGTGGGTAAACGCACTGGCCTCCACGGCAGGCGGCACCTTGAGCAGCAAGCAGAAGATCCGGCTGGAGGCCTACATCCAGATGAATTACCTCGACCGCATCCTTATCCACGCCAACACCCGCCTGATGCAGATGACGGCGGGCCAGTACGAGCTGGAGCGCATCGGTGCCGAGAACCAGCGCAGCCAGTCGGGCCTTGACCTGGGAGTCATCGACCACTACAACGGCACCCGCCGCAGTGTCAAGACCCTGTCCGGCGGCGAGAGCTTCAAGGCCTCGCTGGCGCTGGCCCTGGGCCTTTCTGATGAAGTCCAGAGCACCGCAGGCGGCATCCGGCTGGACACCCTCTTCCTCGATGAGGGCTTCGGCTCGCTGGATGAGGAATCGCTGGAGCAGGCCATCCGGGTGCTCTCCGGCCTGACCGAAGGCGACCGACTGGTGGGCATCATCTCCCATGTCGCCGCCCTGAAGGACCGCATCGACCGGCAGGTGGTCGTGCACAAGGAGCGGAGCGGAGGCAGCTGGGTGGAGATTGTGACGTAACCCCACCGACAAAGCCTATCGGCTTTGCCACCTCCCCTGGTAGGGGAGGCCTTGGCAGAGCGGTTCAGCCTGCGCACAAAGGGGAACTCACCAAACTCCATGCAACGCCAGAGGCCCCACTACTAGGGGGGCTGGCAATGCGAAGCATTGACTGAGGGGTTTCACCCCTTTCCCGCATAAACGACCACACCTCCGCACACATTAAGTGCGGAGGTGTTTCTTATGTCCCACAAGCAAAAGTATGTCGGCCCCACATCCAGCCGGGTCAGCCCGCCGCTGGGGGCACTGCCCAGCCAGCCGGACAGCCCGGAGGTGCAGCTGCCGCCGCCGGAACCGGATCTGCCGCCGATCCAGGCGGTCCCCATGACGGACGGCACACCGGCAGCCTGTATGCAGAAAAACGCCAAGGAATTTCTGGCAGGAAATACACCCGGGGTAATGGCGCAGTATGCCCCCGGGCTGTTCAGCACTGAGCAGAAGCGAAACAGCTGCCAGCCCGCACCGGATGACCCAGAGGCGGTAAAAGAACTGGTTCGCCTGCGGGAAGAGGAGCCTTATGGTTGACCCCCTCCGTCACGCTCCGTGCGTCAGCTCCCCTCGCAGGGGAGCCTTTGGCAGGACGTTCCGTTTTGCGGATATCACATCCGGCTCCTGCAAGTAAATTTAAAATTTTCAAATTATTTTCCAATTACCTGTTGAAATCTTCGCCGCGTTCTTATATTATGATAACAAACAAAGCAAAGGCAGGTAAGGAAACATGGCAGAAATCAAATACGAAGTGGTCCAGCGCATTGCAGTGCTGTCTCAGCGGCCCCGCGGCTGGGAGCGCCAGCTCAATCTCATCAGCTGGAATGACGGCGAACCCAAGTACGACATCCGTGATTGGTCCCCGGACGGTACCCGCATGGGCAAGGGCATTTCCCTGAGCGGCGAAGAGCTGGCCATCCTCAAGGGCATTCTGGAAGATCTGGAGCTGTAAGATGGACTACCGCGAGGAGTTTTTGCAAATCTGGCATCAGCATGTCTCCCGCCCGGGCAGCGAAAAGCTGCTGGACTGGCTGGACAACAAGACGGATTTCTTCTCGGCTCCGGCCTCCACCCGGTTCCACGGGGCCTGTGACGGCGGCCTGTGTATGCACAGCCTGAACGTCTACCATGCTCTCCACGATGGCTTTTTCACCGAGGGCGAGAGTGAGGAGAGCTATGCCATCTGTGCTCTGCTGCACGATCTGTGCAAGGCCAACTACTACAAAAAGGGCACCCGCAATGTAAAGAACGATGCCACCGGCCAGTGGGAAAAGGTCCCCAGCTACAGCGTGGAGGATCTGTTCCCCTATGGCCACGGCGAGAAGAGCGTGTTCCTGATCGAGCGGTTTATGAAGCTGAAGGTCGAGGAAGCGGTAGCCATCCGCTGGCACATGGGCGGCTTTGACGATGCGGCCAAGGGCGGCTGCTTCGCCATCTCGGAAGCTTACGACAAATATCCGCTTGCCGTCAAGCTCCACATTGCCGACCTGAAGGCCACCTACCTCATGGAACACCGCACCAGCGCCGTGCGGTAACATCCCTAAGACGCAAAAAAGACGATGCACAGTGTTTGTGCATCGTCTTTCTGTTATACAGTCATTAAGCTTTCCAGCTGATGTACCAGATCCACCGCCTGATGGTCGAGCGCCGTGGTGGGCTTCCAGTCCGGCTGCGCAAAGGGGCAGCGTTCCTCCTCCGGTTCCGGCGGTGCGGCCTGCGGGGCAGGCTCCTGCTCCGGTACAGCATCCGGCTGTGGCTGCTCTGCCTTGGGGGCATCTGCCGCCGGGTGGAACACGATCACCGGCAGGCCGGGCTGTTCCAGCACCTTGGGCTGCGGGGGCACGGGCGGCAGCAGGCTGTTTGCCCGCGCCTGCTCACACAAAGCTTCCAGCTCAGCGTTCTCCTGCCGCAGTGCCACCATCTCCCGCTCACAGGCGTAAAGCCGGGTCTGGTAACGGCGGATCTCCGCATTGGCAGCGGCAAGACGGCGGTTCAACAGCTCCGCCTGAGCGGGCTGGCTCGGGAGCCGTCTCCCGGTTTCCGGTTCGACCTGCGCCATCGTTTCCTCCACTTCCTGCACCCTGCGCAGAGCGCGGCGGTATTCACGGGCAGCGGCGGCACAATAACGCTCCACACAGCGCAGCACACTGGTCCTGCGGCAGCTCAGCCATTCAGTGCGCAGCCAGATGTCGTTTGGTACCATCTCTGCTCCTCCCGCTCACGCGCGCAAGAGACCACGCCCCCTCCCGGGCGGTTCACACTGTAACTTACAAACTTACTTGCGCTTATTCAGGATCGCCAGCAGCTCATCGTAGTAACGGTTGTCGCTGCTCTCTTCCTCCACCGGCTTTGCAGCGCTGTTTGCGGCGGCAGCAGGCTGCTGCTTTGCGGCACCCGCGCCGGACACATCAGAGCTGAACACTGCACTGGGGGTGGAAGCACCGGCACCGGCGGCGTTGTTCAGGCTGCTGCGCAGACCATCGGCGGCCTTGTTGTCAAAGCCGGTGGCCACAACGGTAACGCGCATCTCATCGGACAGGTTCTCATCGAACGCAGTACCCCAGATGATGTTTGCATCGGGGTGAGCGCTCTGGGTGATGAGGCCGGCAGCAGTCTCGACATCCTCCAGGCCGATATCGGGGCTGGAGGTGATGTTGATGATCACGCCGTGTGCACCGGCAATGCTGGTTTCCAGCAGCGGAGAGGAGATCGCAGCCTTGGCGGCGTTCTCTGCCTTACCCGCGCCCTTGGCGCTGCCCACGCCCATGTGGGCGTAACCGGCATCCTTCATAATAGAGCGCACATCGGCGAAGTCCAAGTTGATGAAGGCGGGCACATTGATCAGAGCAGAGATGGACTCCACGCCCTGACGCAGCACCTTATCGGCGGCCTGGAAGGCGTTCATCAGAGTGATCTTTTCCTGGCTGATCATCTTCAGGCGCTCATTCGGGATAACGATCAGGCTGTCAACGTGCATGAGCAGGTTTGCAATGCCCTGCTCTGCCAGGCCCATCTTGCGCTTGCCCTCAAAGGAGAAGGGCTTGGTGACGATGCCCACGGTCAGGATGCCCAAATCGTGTGCCACCTCAGCCACAACGGGAGCTGCACCCGTGCCGGTGCCGCCGCCCATACCGGCGGTGATAAAGACCATCTGGGAGCCCTTCAGGGCATTTGCGATCTCGTCCTTACTTTCCTCGGCAGCACGCTGGCCGATCTCGGGATCAGCGCCCGCGCCGCGGCCCTTGGTGAGCTTGGAGCCCAGCTGCACCTTGGTGGCAGCATGGTTCTTGGCCAGCGCCTGCTGGTCGGTGTTCATTGCAATAAATTCTACGCCCTGCAGACCGTCGCTGACCATGCGGTTGACTGCGTTGCCGCCGCCGCCGCCCACGCCAATGACCTTGATCGTCGTAACGTTTTCATCCATTTCTTCGTCGAGCATGAGTGCCATAACTTTTGTCCTCCATCGGATATGTTATCGTAAACCTGCGCTTTTCGCACAAGAAGAGTTCGATACTATACTTATATAACTGTATCGTATCATCTTTTTGCCCCGATTGCAAGACAAATTTGTTTTTTTGCAGAGGTTTTTTTGGCCGACCCGTTTCCCGGGGCCGATTCCCGCCGAATTTGCGCCCCCAAACCAGCCAAAATCTCTGTAAATCCGGCATAGCCCCGGTCGATATGCGCCGGGTGGGTGATGACCGTGGTTCCCCGGGCCGCAAGCCCCGCCAGCACCAGTGCCGCCCCGCCCCGCAGGTCGGCGGCCTCCACCACGGTACCGCACAAATGGCCGCCCGGCGCAATGGTCAGCACCCTGCCCGCCGTTTCGGCCTGTGCACCCAGGCGGCAAAAACCCTCGGCACAGCCGAACCGGCGCTCAAAGATCACGTCCTCGATGCTGCTCTCGCTGTCGGCACAGAGCATTGCCGCCGCCAGCAGCGGGGCAGCATCGGTGGCAAGGGCCGGATAGGCTCCGGTGAACACCCGGCCTGCCCCATGCAGCCGCCCAAAGCGGGAAATTCGCACCGTATCCCCTGCCGGTTCCACCCGGCACCCCATTTGTCCCAGAATTTCCAGCACCGGTGCATAGAGCGCAGGGGCGCAGCCGGTCAGTTCCACCCGGCCGCCCGCCGCCGCACAGCCGCAGGCCAGCGTGGAAGCAAAAATGCGGTCGGGCAGGGGCGAAAAACAGCACCCGGAAAGGCCCCGCCGCCCTTCGATGCGGAGGGTGGAGGTGCCTGCCCCCTCGATGCAGCCGCCGCACCGGTTCAGAAAAGCGGCAAGGTCGGTGATCTCCGGTTCCCGGGCCGCTCCCCGCAGGATGGTCCTGCCTCTGGCACAGGCAGCGGCCAGCAGAAGCGTCTCGGTGGCCCCTACGCTGGGAAAACGCAGGGTGATCTCGGCCCCGTGCAGGCCGGAGGGAGCCGTCAGCACCAGCCGCCCTTCCCCAGCTTCCAGCTCCACCGCCCCCATTTTTGCCAGCCCCGCCAGATGCAGGTCGATGGGCCGGGCCCCGATGCGGCAGCCGCCGGGCAGGCTGGTCTCGGCGCGGCCCAACCTTGCCAGCATGGGCGCGCAGAACAGAATGGAGGCCCGCATTTGTCCCGCTGTTTGCCCCGGCAAGGTGCTGTTGGCAGGCGGACCAGAGAGGACCGCGTCACTGCCCTCCCACCGGGCGGAACAGCCCACACCCCGCAAAAGCGCCATGCAGTGTTCCACATCCGCAAGGCGGGGCACAGCCTGAAGCTGCACCTCTCCCGTGCAGAGCAGCGATGCCGCAAAAAGCGGCAGAACGCTATTTTTCGCTGCCGGAATTTTCACGCTTCCGTTCAGCGGGCGGCCCCCTGTCACCACGATCCGTTCCTCCATGTCCGTGCCCCCATTCCGCAAAAGATACCCCACCGTATGCAAAACAGGGCCGGAGTGTGAGGCGGACAAGTTTGTTTTGTAATTTATAGCATCCTCGCCCTCTCAGGCGCTTCGCGCCAGCACCGGGTTGCGGCTCCCAGCATCCGCTTCGCGCAAACCCTTGCGCTTGCGTCCTGCTGGCCGCGGCCCCAACAACTCCTCCCTCATTCCGCCGCAGGCGGTGGTCGTCGTCGTTGCTCCCAAAGGGAGAGCCTTTGGCAATTCAACTTTATGTTTTCTATTCCGTCAGGTCTCACCTCTTGATACGGATAGGACAATACCCATCTCTCCCAGCAGCATCATCAAGCTCGTTCCTCCGGAGGAGAAAAAGGGCAGGCTGATGCCGGTGTTGGGGATGGTATTGGTGACCACGGCCACATTGAGGACAGCCTGCAGGGCCACCTGCACGGTAAAGCCCACCACCAGCAGCGCCCCAAAACGGTCGGGAGCATGGGCGGCAATGGTAATGCCCCGCCAGAGCAGCAGCACGAACAGCAGCACCACGGCGCAGGCCCCCACAAAGCCCAGTTCCTCGCAGACGATGGAGAAGATGAAGTCGTTCTGGGGTTCGGGCACAAACAGATGCTTCTGGCGGCTGTTCCCCAGCCCCAGCCCGGTGGCTCCGCCGGAGCCGATGGCGTACAGGCTCTGGATGGTCTGGTGGCCATCCCCCAGCGGGTCGGCAAAGGGGTCCTGCCAGGAGCGCAGGCGGTCGGCAGCGTAGGGCACAAGGTTCGGCATAACGACCACCGCCGCCCCGATGGCGGCCGCCCCGCCCAGGCCTGCCAGCACGAACCACCGCAGACCTGTGCCGCCCACGAACATCAGCACTGCCCCGATGCCCAGGATCAGCAAAGTGCCCGAAAGATGGGGTTCCAGCAGCATCAGCGTCGCCACCACCCCCAGCACCAGCACAAAGGGCAACACCCCCACCGCAAAGCTGCGCATCCTGTCATGGTTCAGCGAGATGATGTGCGAAAACACCAGCACCACCGCAAATTTTGCGATCTCGCTTGGCTGCAGGGTACCCACCCCCGGCAGCACCAGCCACCGTTTGCAGCCGTTGTATTCCGGCATAAAAAGCACCACCACAAGCAGCACCAGCGAGGCCCCCAGCAGCGGCCAGGCCAATTTGTGGAAGATGTGATAGTCCACCCGGCTGGCCAGCCACAGCCCCGCAATGCCCATGGCAGCGTAGAGCAGCTGGGGGCGCAGGTAGGCAAAGGCATCGCCCCGCCGATAAAGGGCCACCGCCCCCGATGCACTGCCCAGCATCACCAGCCCGAACCCCACCAGCGTGAGTACCAGCACCAGAAATGGCAGGTCCATGGCCGACAGCGGCCGCAGCGGTGCCCTGTGCCGCCCGCCTGCCAAGGCAGTCAGTTTCATGTCGTCACCCCCCAGTTTTACTATTGTACGCCATGCTGCTGTTGGCTATACGGATATTATCGTGACGTTGTGCATATCTTGTACACTAGCTCACCCTCTCAGGCGCTTTGCGCCAGCTCCCCCAAAGGGGGAGCTTTTGACAAAATCATAAACTTTGTATCGAATGCCAAGGCCTCTCCCTTCGGGAGAGGTGGCATCGCGTCAGCGATGACGGAGAGGGTGAGCCCGTTAAAGGGGGTGACATCATGCCCAAAGTTCTCCGCACCCTGCCCGAGCGGGGATTCCGCCGCCGGGCACGGGCCGTGGCGGTGCTGTTCTGTGCCGTCTGCCTGGGGCTGGCCGTGCGGCTCTTTTTCCTGCAGGTGCGCACCGACGGCTTCTATGCCGACCGTGCACAGGGCCAGCAGCTGCGGGACACCGTGGTCCCCGCAGACCGGGGGCGCATTTACAGCGCCGACGGCCTTTTGCTGGCCGCCAACAGCAGCTGCTGGACCCTGCGGGCCTCGCCCCGGGAGATGCCGGAGGAAAAGCTCAGCCTTGCTGCCCACGGCCTTGCGGAGATCTTAGCGCTGGACGAAGCGGCCCTGCTGGAAAAATTCAGCGACCGCCGCTCCAACGACTGCCTGCTCCGCTACCGGGTGGACCGCGCCGCAGCCGATGCTGTGCGGGACTTCTGCGAAGAAAACAGCATCACCGGCATCCGCATCAATCAGGACAGCAAGCGCTGGTATCCGCAGGGCGCGTTTCTGGCTTCGGTGCTGGGGTTCACCAATGTGGACAACGCAGGAGTGGCCGGGCTGGAACTGAAATATGATGATCTGCTCACCGGGGAAAACGGCGTGGTGCTCACGGCTGTCAACGCCTGGGGCTACACACTGGAGCAGAGCTACGAGACCGAGCGTTTTCCCACCGAGGGGGACGGCCTGCGGCTCACCATCGACAGCTGTATCCAGCACTACCTTGAAAACGCGCTGTCCTACGCCGTGCAGGAGCACCATGTGGCGGCGCGGGCCGTGGGGATCGTCATGGATGTGAACACCGGGGCCGTGCTGGCCATGTCCACCACGCCCTCCTACGACCCCAACGAACCCCGCGTCATTGCCGACACCGCCGCCCGGAACGCCGTGGAGGCCCTGACCGGTGATGCGCGCAAGGCCGCTTTGCAGCTGGCCCAGCAGACCCAGTGGCGGAACAAGGCCGTCAGCGACCTGTACGAGCCGGGCAGCGTGTTCAAGCTCATCACCTGCGCGGCGGCGCTGGATGCCGGAGCCATCACAAAGCATTCCAGCTTTTACTGCGGGGAATCCATCTCGGTGGCAGGCACCCGCTTCCACTGTGCCAACCACAAGCGCCATGGGGCCCAGAGCGTGACCCAGGCGCTGGAAAATTCCTGCAACCAGAGCTTCATCCAGATCGGAGCCCGGCTGGGCAGGGAGGCCTTCTGCGATTATTTCGCCGCCTTTGGCCTGCGGGAGCCCACCGGCATCGACCTGCCTGCCGAACCGAAACAGAGCCTGTACTATACCGCCGACCGGATGGGCCCGGTGGAGCTGGCCTCCTGTGCCTTTGGGCAGAGCAGCAAGATCTCCTATCTGGAAATGGCGGCGGCAGTCTGCGCCGTGGTCAACGGGGGAAAGCTGATGCAGCCCTACGTCGTCTCGGAGATCCTGGCCCCGGACGGCAGTACCATTGAGCAGCTCTCCCCTGTCTGCAAACGGCAGGTGCTCAAGGCAGAGACCAGCCAGACCATGCGGGAGATGATGGAGGCCGTGGTGCTCTACGGCGGTGGACGGAACGCCCAGATCCCGGGCTACCGGGTGGGCGGAAAAAGCGGCACCAGCCAGAAGCTGGACAGCGCCGACGAAAAAGCCCGCATTGCCAGCTTTGTGGCGGTGGCTCCCATCGACGATCCGCAGTTTCTCTGCCTGGTCTGCCTGGACGAACCCCACAGCTGGACGACCGCAGGCGGCAGCCTGTCGGCCCCGGTCTGTGCCGAAGTGCTGGAGCAGACGCTGGTGTACAGGGGCGTGCCCCGCGCCACGGAAGCCCCGGCTGCCTCCACAGCAGAGACCGCCGCCGACCTCCCCGCTGACGGTGACAGTTTTGACGGGGCCTGAAAACGGGCAGCAAAAAAGACCGCCGAAGCGGTCTTGAATTGCTTGTTTTCAGTTCTGGTGCGGCTGCTCGCGGAACTTGATCTCGCCGGTCTCGCTGTTCATGGATTCCACAATGGCAAGGCTCTCCAGCTGGATGCCCTTGCTGCGGATGAGCTCGCCGCCCTGCTGGAAGCCCTTTTCCACGGCAATGCCAATGCCCTCAACCGTGGCTCCGGCCTCCTTGGCCAGATCCAGCAGGCCCATCAGGGCACAGCCGTTTGCCAGGAAGTCATCGATGATCAGGACATGGTCCTCCGCGGTGAGGAACTTTTTGGAGACAATGACATTGTAGATCTTCTTGTGGGTGAAGGACTGGATCTTGGTCTCATAGTTGTCGTAATCCAGGTTGATGCTCATGGACTTTTTGGCAAACACCACAGGCACATTGAACTCGCTGGCAACCACAGCGGCAATGCCGATGCCGCTGGCCTCAATGGTCAGCACCTTGTTGACGGGCTTGCCTGCAAACAGGCGCTTCCACTCCTTTGCCATCTCGCGGAACAGGGGGATGTCCATCTGGTGGTTGATGAAGCTGTCCACCTTCAGCACATTGCCCTCGCGCACGATCCCGTCTCTCTGAATGCGTTCTTCCAGCAGTTTCATATCCGTCTCTTCCTCCAAGCTTTGGTACTGCATTTTGATTTTACCTAGTATACCGGATTTGCCCCCCTGTTTTCAAGGTCTTTTGACATTTTCTCTCTTGTTTTTCAGCAAAATTTGAGTATACTGGAAGCAACGGCTCCGGGTGGATTTCCGGGGCGCTCCGGGCACAGGGAAAGGTGCCCGTTTTCTGCATCCTGCCGCCTGTTCGGGCGGGATGCATTGTGAGGAGAAGGAGTATCACGCGTATGAAGACCGGATTGATCCTGGAAGGCGGTGCCATGCGGGGCATGTTCACTGCCGGTGTTCTGGATGTTCTGATGGAGCAGGGCATCACGGTAGACGGCATGGTAGGTGTTTCGGCGGGAGCAGTGTTCGGCTGCAACTACAAATCCCACCAGATCGGGCGGACCATCCGCTACAACACCACCTACTGCAATGACAAACGCTATGCCAGCTTCCGCAACCTGCTGCGCACCGGCAACCTGTACAGCGAGGATTTCTGCTACCACGAAGTGCCCGAAAAGCTCGACCCGTTCGATGACAAGGCTTTCCGGGAATCCCCCATGGATTACTTTGTAGTCTGCACCGATGTCCGCACCGGCGACCCCATCTATCATAAGTGCCGCACCGGTGATGCGGAGGATGTGCGCTGGATGGAAGCCTCGGCTTCCATGCCACTGGCCGCAAAGATCGTCAAGATCGGCCATTACGGCCTGCTGGACGGCGGCGTTGCCGATTCCATCCCCATCCGCTTCTTTGAGTCCATCGGCTACAAGCGGAACCTCATCATCCTGACCCAGCCCAAGGGGTTTGTGAAAAAGAAGAATCCCATGCTGCCCGCCATCCGGGCACGGTATCTGCGCTATCCTGCCTTTGTGGAGGCTGTGGCCGACCGCCACGAGCGCTACAACGAAACCCTGAGCTACATCTCCATGCTGGAGCAGTCCGGCAAGGATTACGTTATCCGCCCGCCCATCCCGCTGGAGATCGGTGCCATGGAGCGTGACCCCGACCAGCTGCGCCGCGTCTACGAGACCGGCCGGGCCGTGGCACAGATCCAGGTGGATAAGATCCGGGCCTTCCTTGAAACTGCAAAGGCCGAGGCCGAGGAATGATCACTGTGCTATACTGGGGCAAATCAAAACAGGAGGCACTGATTTATGAACACTCTGGATGCCATTCTCACCCGGCGCAGCTGCCGGGAATTCACCGACAAGCCCATCAAAAGCGAAACACTGCACCAGCTGCTGGAAGCAGCCATGAGCGGCCCCAGCTGCGTCAATGCACAGGACTGGTCCTTCGTGGTGGTGACCGACCCGGAAAAGCTGGCACAGATGGCCGATGCCAATGGCCGCCCTGCCGAGCCGCTGCGAAAAGCTGCCGCCGGTATCCTCGTCTGCGGCGACCTTGACCGTGCGTTCCGCTTTGCAAAGGACTACTGGGTCATTGACGGAGCCATTGCCGCCCAGAACATCTGCCTTGCTGCACAGGAGCTGGGGCTTGGCGCAGTCTGGCTGGGCACCTGGCCCCAGATGGACCGGGTAGAGGCCCAGCAAAAGCTGTTCGCTCTGCCGGAGACCATTGTGCCCCACTCCATCATCGCCCTTGGCTACCCGGAAGCAGACCTTACTGCCCCGCGTAAGAGCCGCTATGAGGATGACCGGGTGCATTTTAACCGGTGGTAGATCTGCCAAACGCAAAGGCTGTTCTTCACAAAAAAAGCATGGCGTGTCATTGTCAAAAATCACAACATGAGCGTTCCTGCTTGATACTTTACCATATTGCTCCTCTTTCATCCAAGTGGAACAGACTGTGCAAAACAGACTTTCCAGCGCGTTTTCGTTCTTTTCTATTATAACACAAACCGCTTCATGGCTTCAAAGGTGATTTTCCACAAAGTTTGCATCGTGCAATATGCGCAGAATGACCCGCAGATTTCTTGTGCAAAAGTACCTTTGCAAATTGGGCAGAGAATCGGTATAATGATTTCGTACAACGAGTGGCACTCATGCGTAAGACCGGTTGCATGAGTGCCACTCGTTTTTTTGTTTGCCCTAAAATGGAAAGGTAAGGTGAATCCCATGGAAAGTTCCAATGAATTTCTCGGCACGGAACGCATCGGAAAGCTGATGCAGAAGTATGCGATTCCGTGCATTATTTCTCTGCTGGTCGGCGCACTGTACAACATCGTGGACCAGATCTTTATTGCAAATGCCAGCTACCTCGGCTCCTACGGCAACGCCGCCAATACGGTCGTGTTCCCGCTTACGGTGGTGGCGCTGGCCATTGCCGTGATGATCGGTGACGGCTGCTGCGCCTTTGTCAGCATCAGCCTTGGCCAGAACGAAGTTCCCAAGGCAAGGCGGAGCGTTGGCAACGCAGTGGTGATGTGTCTGGTCAGCAGCATCGTTCTGACCGCTGTGTATCTGATCTTTGCAAATAGCATTCTCGCCATGTTCGGCGGAACGGTCAACGCCGAGACCTATCATCATTCCCAGGAATATTTCTTCTACATCACGCTGGGTATACCCTTTTATATGTTCGGGCAGGCCATGAATCCCATCATCCGTGCCGACGGCAGCCCCCGGTTTGCCATGGTGTCCACCCTTGCGGGTGCGGCGCTGAACATCATTCTGGACCCCATCTTTATCTTCGGTCTCCGCTGGGGCATGATGGGCGCAGCGGTGGCTACCGTCATCGGTCAGGTGGTCACCGCTGCGCTGGCGGTGTGGTATCTGCTCCACATGAAGATCATTCGCCCGGCGTGGGCTGACCTTCGGCTGAAGGGTTCCATCTGCGGCCGCACCCTGACCCTTGGCATGACCAGCTTTCTTTCTCAGATCAGCCTTGTTGCAGCCATGGCAGCCATCAACAACATGATCCGCAAATACGGCGCACTGGATGCGGTGTTCGGGCAGGAACAGTACGCCCAGATCCCCATGGCGGTGGTGGGCATCGTGATGAAGTTCTTCCAGATCGTCATCTCCATCGTGGTGGGCATGGCAGCCGGCTGCATCCCCGTGGTGGGCTTCAACATGGGTGCAAAGAAGCCCGCCCGTGTGAAGGAGCTGTTCACGAAACTGCTGCTGGCAGAAGCCGCTGTCGGTGTGGTCGCACTGGTGCTGGTGGAGCTGCTTCCCCGGCAGCTCATCGCCCTGTTCGGTGCCGCCAATGAGAGCGTGTACTACACCGATTTTGCCGTGAAGTCCTTCCGCATCTACCTGTGCATGATCATTCTGGCCTGTGTCAACAAAGCCTGCTTCATCTTCCTGCAGGCCATGGGCAAGGCAGCAGAATCCACCGCCCTTTCCATGGTGCGTGAGGTGGTGTTCGGCGTGGGCTTTGCCTTGCTGCTGCCCCGTTTTTTCGGGCTGGATGGTGTGCTGTACTCCATGCCGCTGTCGGATATCCTGACCTTCCTGATCGCAGGCTATCTGATCCACAAGACCTACCATGAATTCAATTATCATATTGCATTGGATAGCGGTGTCATCGGCATTGAAAAGTGTGCGGAGATCATGGAAAGCCTGGTTTGAATGAATCGGAGTCTACTGCCATCCGGCTGCCACTGATCCAGAAGTCAAAACCACCGGCGGAGCTGGTGGTTGTCGCTCGCTCAAGCTACTCAAAACAATGAGGCCGTTCCCTCTCTTTCTCAGAGAAGCGGAACGGCCTCATTTTGTTTATTTTTTCCGGTACTCCCGCGGAGTCATGCCAAAATGCGCCTTGAATGCCCGGTTAAAATAGGAGAGGTTTTCAAACCCGCACCGGGAAGCGATCGTCAGCACCGTCTCGTCCGTAGCATGCAGCGCTTCGGCGGCGGCATTCAGCCGGTATTCGTTCAGAAAGGCAACAAAGCTCTGCCCTGTCATCTGCCGGAACCAGCGCATGAAGTGGCTGGAACTGAAGGAGCAGACCCCGGCGGCATCGGCGACCCGAAGCCCCTCGGCATAATGGACAGAGATCCATTGCAGAACGGCTTTCAGCCGCTGGGTATCGGCAGTTTCCGCGGGGAGCTGCTGTTTCCCCTGCGCAATGAGCAGGGAGAGAAAGCGCAGCAGTGCTCCTTTGACCAGCAGCTCATAGCCGGGAAGCTTGGCACGGTTGGCTTCCTCCACCTCTCGCAGGCAGGCGGCGGCCTGGAGATAACACAGGTCGTTGGGAGTCAGCCGCGCAGGCAGCAGCAGCCGCCCGCTCTGGAGCGGAAGCAGGTATTTTTCGGCGCAAAGGTCCTCCGCACCGCCCAGAAGCTCCAGCTCAAAGATGATGTTCTCGTATTCCATGCGCTGCCCCTCTGCCTGCCGCAGGGCATGGAGGGTGCCGGGCGTAAAAATAAAGATATCCCCCTGGTAGGCCGGGCAGGACGCAGTGCCCACCTGCACCAGCCCCGCGCCCCGCTTGACAAAGACCAGCTCCATGCTCTCCTGCCAGTGGAGTGCCACCTGCGGGAAATCTCCCGGAATGGTGCAGGGATACAGATTGAAGGGGAACCGCACGGCCCCGTGCTGCTTGGTTTCCTGCAAAGAAGCCTGATTATGCATCATTTCACCTCCAGATGATAGGATTGTACCATAATTTGCTCCTTTAAGGCAAGATTTCGACTGTTTTATCTGGTATATCTTGCATTATAAATGTCAAACCTGTTTTCCGTAAGGTGTATCTGAAAACAAAGGAGGATCCATTATGAGCTTTACCGAAACATTACAGAGCCTCACCGGAAAGCTGCTGGCGGACTGCACCGATCAGGAGCTGTATCTGGCACTGCTGGAGCTGGTGCGGCAGAAGAGTGCCGACCGCGTGCAGCCCGTTACCGGCCGCAAACTGTACTATATCAGCGCCGAATTTCTCATTGGCAAGCTGCTGTCCAACAACCTCATCAATCTGGGGTTGTACGAAGAAGCCCGGGATGCACTGGCCGCTGCCGGAAAGCGCCTTTCGGACATTGAGGAGGTGGAACCGGAGCCTTCTCTCGGCAACGGTGGTCTGGGCCGTCTGGCAGCCTGTTTCCTGGATTCGCTGGCAACGCTGAACCTGCCCGGCGACGGCGTGGGCCTGCGGTATCACTTTGGCCTGTTCCACCAGTCTTTTGAGGATGGTGTGCAGAACGAAAATCCCGACCCCTGGCTCACCGCCCACAGCTGGGCCGAAAAGACCGATGTGACCTACCCGGTGGAGCTGGCGGGCAAGGAATACACTGCCCGGCTGTACAAGCTGGCTGTCACCGGTTACGAGGGGCGCACCAACACCCTGAATCTGTTCGATCTGGATACCATCGACGAGAGCATCGTCCATGACGGCATTGCCTTTGACAAGACCGCCATCGACAAGAACCTGACCCTGTTCCTCTACCCGGACGACTCCGATGAGGCAGGCCGCCGTCTGCGGGTGTATCAGCAGTACCTCATGGTTTCTGCCGGTGCCCAGCTCATTCTGGCAGAGTGCGCCGCCCGGGGCTGCAATTACCACGATCTGGCCGACTACGCCGCCATCCAGATCAACGACACCCACCCCAGCATGGTCATCCCGGAGCTGATCCGGCTGCTGGGGCAGCGGGGCATTGAGTTTGAGGAAGCTGTGGAGATCGTCACCAGGACCTGTGCCTACACCAACCACACCATTCTGGCTGAGGCACTGGAAAAGTGGCCCCGAGCCTATCTGGATGCCGTTGTGCCCCAGCTGATGCCCATCATTGAAAAGCTGGACGCACTGGCCCGCACCCGCACCGAGGACGAGAGCCTTGCCATCATCGACAAGGACGACCGGGTGCACATGGCCCACATGGACATCCACTTCACCCATTCCACCAACGGCGTGGCAGCGCTGCACACCGAGATCCTGAAAAATTCCGAGCTGCACGGCTTCTATGAGCTGTACCCGGAAAAGTTCAACAACAAAACCAACGGCATCACCTTCCGCCGCTGGCTGCTGGAATGTGACCCGCGCCTGACCGCCACGCTGGAAAAGCACATCGGCTCCGGCTTCCGCAAGGACGCTGCCGAGTTGGAGAAGCTGCTGGCCTTTGCCGACGACGAAGCCGTGCTGGACGAGCTGACCGCCGTGAAAAAGGCCAACAAGGCAGCGCTGGCAGACTGGCTGCTGCGCACCCAGAAGGTGGCAGTGAACCCCGATGCCATGTTCGATATCCAGTCCAAGCGGCTGCACGAGTATAAGCGTCAGCAGCTGAACCTGCTGTACCTCATCCATCAGTATTACGAGATCAAGGCAGGGCACCTGCCTGCCATGCCGCTGGTGAGCATCTTTGGTGCCAAGGCTGCTCCTGCCTACACCATTGCCAAGGACATCATCCATGCCCTGCTGACCCTCTCCAAGGTCATCGCCGCAGACCCGGAGGTGTCCAAGTGGCTGCAGGTGGTATTTGTGGAAAATTACAACGTCACCGCTGCCGAAAAGCTCATTCCTGCCTGTGACCTGTCTGAGCAGATCAGCCTTGCCTCCAAGGAGGCCTCCGGCACCGGCAACATGAAGTTCATGCTGAACGGTGCGCTGACGCTGGGCACCATGGACGGTGCCAATGTGGAGATCAGCCAGCAGGTGGGCGAAGAGAACATTTATATCTTCGGCCAGACCTCGGATCAGGTCATCCACCGCTACGCCGTAGGCGATTACGACCCGGCCCAGTGGGTGGAGGGCGATGCCAACATCCGCCGTGCCATCAGCTTCCTCACCGGCCCGGAGATGCTGGCTGCCGGCCATGCCGAAAACCTGACCCGCCTGCACAATGAGCTGATCCACAAGGACTGGTTCCAGACTCTGCCGGACTTCAACGCCTATGTCGTCCGCAAAGGGCAGGCCCTCAGCGATTACGCCTGCGACCCCATGGGCTGGCGGCGCAAGTGTCTGGTGAACATTGCCAAAGCCGGGATGTTCTCCTCCGACCGCACCATTGCCGAGTACGACCGCGACATCTGGCATCTGGGGAAGTAATCGTTTTTACTTTGCGTCATCCCAGCATCCAGCAGTTTCTTGTAGAAGATGCACTGCTTTTTATGGGAAGAACTATCATTTCGGTACGCCGGAGCATCTGCGGACGCTCCGGCGTACCATTTTCACAGGGAAGGCTTCTGCTCCAACAGGTCTGTCATGCTGCGCAGGCTGATGCCAAGGGTGGAAAGGTTATGCAGCATCGCACTGGTGGCAGGGGGCAGGATGCCCAGAGCCCCCAGAAGGATGAGGGCCGAGTTGAAGCTGAGCACAAAGCGGTAATTGCTGCCCACCCGCTTTTGCAGGGCGTTGGCAATGGCTTTTAAGGTCACCAGCTCTTCCAGACTATCCGCGCGGATGGTCACATCGGCAATCTCCCGGGCGATAGCGGCACCGGAATGGATGGCGATGCCGATATCTGCCGCCGACAAAGCGGGCGAATCGTTGATGCCGTCGCCGATCATCACAACTGTATGTCCCTCGGCTTTGGCGTCGCGGACAAAGGCGGCTTTCTCCTCCGGCAGCACCTCCGCAAAGCAGCGGTCTACCCCCACCTGCGCCGCAATGGCGCGGGCAGTGCGGTCACTGTCGCCAGTCATCATGACGGTCTGAGTGATGCCCAGCTTTTGGAGCTGGCGCAGCACCTGTGCCGCCTCCGGGCGCAGGGGGTCTGCAATACAGATGACCCCCACCAGCACCCCGGATGCTGCCAGATACAGGTGGGAATACTGCGGATCCAGCCCATCAAACTTTGCCTGTTCCCCTGCCGGGATGGTGCAGCCCTCGTCCTCAAAAATAAAGTGGGCACTGCCGATGACCACCCGCTTGCCCCCTACCCGGCTGGCAATGCCATGGGCCACGATGTACTCCACCTCGGAGTGCATCTCTTCGTGAGAGATTCCCCGCTCCTTGGCAGCACGGACGACGGCGTTTGCCATGGAATGGGGGAAATGCTCTTCCAGACAGGCGGCAAGCTGCAATACCTCCTGCTCCCCGCAGCCGGAGAAAGGCACCACCTGCACCACCTGTGGGGTGGCACGGGTGAGGGTGCCGGTCTTATCGAACACGATGGTGTCCGCCTTTGCCAACGCTTCCAGATACTTGCCGCCCTTTACGGTGATGTGATATTCCCCGCACTCCCGCATGGCAGAGAGCACCGCCAGCGGCATAGAAAGCTTCAGCGCACAGGAAAAGTCCACCATCAAGATGGAGATGGCCCGGGTGACGTTGCGGGTAAAGGCATAGGTAGCCACCGTACCGGCAAGGCACCACGGCACCAGACGGTCGGCCAGCTGCAAAGCCCGGTTTTCGGTGCCGGACTTGAGCTTTTCCGATTCCTCGATCATGGCCACGATCTTATCGTAGCGGTTGGCACCGCCCTCTGCCTTGGCCACAAGGACGCATTCGCCCTCTTCCACCACTGTTCCGGCGTAAACGGTGGCACCGGTGGTCTTGCGTACCGGCATAGATTCGCCGGTGAGGGCAGCCTGATTGACCATGGCTTCGCCTTCCAGCACCATGCCGTCCAGCGGGATCATATTGCCGGAGCGCACCACTACCTCGTCCCCGGCGTGAACGCGGGTCAACGGCACCAGTACCTCGCCCTGCGGGGTGCGCACCCAGACCTTATCCACGTTCAGCGCCATGCTGCGGGCAAGGTCATCCAAGCTCTTTTTCCGCGTCCACTCCTCCAGCAGACTGCCCACCGTCAGCAGGAACATCACCGACCCTGCGGTGCTGTAATCCCCCCGCAGGAGGGAGGCGGTGATGCTGAGCGCATCCAGCACCTCTACTTCCAGCTTGCGGTGCAGCAGGCAGCGGATGCCCTTCCAGACAAAGGCAATGGATCGCCACACCGTATATGCCGCCGCAATGGGCGCGGGCAGGAACACCTTGCGGAACACCCGGCCCGCCACAAGGTTGACCATCTTTTCCTGATATTCCTGATTGATTTTCCGGCTATCGTGGGAAGTGACCAGCACCTCTAACTCTTCGTTGTCAAAGCGGTAGGCCGCCAGCAGGGCGACGGCATCCTTCCGGCTGCCCCGGTAGGTCAGCACCACATCTCCGGTGCGCTCGTAGACGGTGGCTTTTTGAATGTTGTCCTGCCCGTTCAGGTAGGCTTCCAGCACATCTGCCCGGTGCAGGGTCATCTGCACGGCGCAGACGTGCACCCGCATCCGTCCCTTACCTTCATGTAAGATCGTACATTTCATTGCTTTTCTTACCCCTCTGCGTAAAAAAGAGCCGCCCAAGGGCGGCTCCGCTGCGTTGTATCACTGTGCAGTCTGCTCTGCGGGCTGTTCAGCCGTATCCTCGATGACCTCCTGTGCAGCCTCGGCGGCGCGGCTCTCGTTGATGGCCTTTGCATCGGCAAGGATGTCACCGGCCTCTTCCTGCACCTTGTTCACAGTCTGCATGGTGCAGTCCTTCATCCGCAGCACCGCAGCGGTGGTCTGGGTGTAGACCTTTTTGGCGTCCTTGCTGGACAGCACCTTGAAGCCGGCAGAGCCGAACACTACACCACCCAAAAACAGTGCAAGCTTTTTTGTATCAAACATATTTACTCCTCGTTTCTGTATTTCCTATCTGAGCGCCCACACCCTTGAGCGGGGGCAGGCTCTTTATCTTTGTATTGTAGCACGCTTTCGGACTTTTTCAATGGTTTTTGATGATGTTAGGACATATTAACATTGTTAGCAGAAGCTTGATACGGAGGACCATTTTCGTCATGCTCACCTGCAGAGATCAGCAGGCCGCAGCCTATAAAGGCAGCAGAAAGATTAACCGCCCCGCAACACACCCAATTCATTTTGTCGCCGATTCACCCGACAAAATCATCGCTGCGCTGCGCTTCGCAAACGCTGTCCACCCCCAAATCCTGCTCATGGTTCGCACCTGACGGTGCGAACAGCAACGGCGTGTCGTGCTTTACATAACTTCACCGAGGAGTTATCGAACAGACAGGAGGTACCATGACCAAAACGAATGTTCAATCGACCCCTAGCAATTCCCAGCACCACGACACGCCGAACAACAAAACAAGAATAGAGCAGACCGTTCTTCTTTCACACATCCCTCAAATAATTTTTCTGAACCCGCTTGACGAATATTACGGTTAGTGATATATTTATTACAGTAACCGTAATAAGGAGGTCAAACCATGCGAGATAATACAAAAGGTGGTGCGCTTACAGAAGTCACCTTTTATATTTTGCTCTCTCTTTATACGCCAAAACACGGATACGCCGTCATGCAATTTATTGAAGAAAAAACAGGCGGACGGCTTTCATTAGGTGCAGGTACTTTATATGGAGCATTAAACTCTTTGCAGGACAAGAAGTGGATTGAACCTTATGGAGATAGTGAGGGACGAAAAAAAGAATACCACATTACAGTGGGGGTCGTCCAGCCCACGTATTTTTCTTGCCGCATCGTAGCCGTTCATCACCGGCATCTGGATGTCCATAAGGATCAACTGATACGTTCCGTTCGCAGCTTTTTCCAGCATATCCACACATTCCACACCATCTTTTGCGCGGTCTACCGTACAGCCTTCTTCCTGCAGCAGCTCGACGGCGATCTCCGCATTGAGGTCGTTGTCCTCGGTCAGCAGGATCCTTGTGCCGCACAGGCACTTTTGATCCGAAGGGTTTGTTTCTCGTTTCGCCTGTGTTTCATCCTCGGACGCAATGCGGCAGGGAATGGTCACAGTAAACGTGGAGCCAACACCGATCCTGCTCTCCACTTCCACGGTGCCGCCCATCAGCCCGACCAGCTTTTTCACGATGCCCATTCCGATGCCGCTGCCTTCCACCTTGCTGACGGTGGACGTACGTTCCCGTTCAAACGGTTCAAAAATGTGCTTCTGAAACTCCTGCGACATCCCGATGCCATTATCGGCAACCGTGACCACCGTATCGCACCAGCCTTCTTTTTCGCCGGGCTTCTGTGTAACATTGCAGCGGATCGTGCCGCCGGCGCCCGTGTATTTGACAGCGTTGCTGACGAGGTTTGTACAGATCTCGGTCAGGTGCGGAATATCCGCATAGACATACGGATACGGCAGCTATGTTGTCACCATAAGCGTCTGCCCCTTGCTGTCTGCCTGATTCCGGAACATGGCAACGCAATTACGGAAATCCTTCTCGATATCCGAAACAGAATACTCCATCTCCGTCTTATCGTTCTCGATTCGGGCAAGATCCAGAACATTGTTCAGCAGCATCAGCAGGTTCTGTCCGCACACCTGAATGTTCTCCATGTAATTTTTCAGCTTTGCAGGGTCGTCCAGATGCCGGGAGGCAAGGTCTGCGTAACCGATAATGGCGTTCATGGGCGTGCGGATATCATGCGACATATTGAACAGGAAGGTGGATTTGGCGTGGTTCGCACTCTCTGCTTTTTCCACAGCGACCTGCAATTTTGCATTCAGTTCCTGCGTATCGCTTGCGGCTTTTCTTGCAGCAGCTTCGGCTTTACGCGCCTTCCGCAGCAGCTTCAGGATCGTGAGCAGAATGGCTGCAACCGCAATGCTGCTGACCAGCAGAGCCATAAAGAAGTTATCCTTTATAAAATCGCTCAGGGTAACCTTCCGCGCGGAGCTCTTATACATCGCAAGCGCGCCGGCAAGCATATTAACAGGCATTGCCTTGATCGTTTTGTTCAGGATGGACAACAGGCTGCGGTTTCCGCTATTGACCGCGAAGCAGGATCTTACAGGGTTTACCAGCGGAACGCTGTAAAAGCTGTATTTCTTGCTGTATTTATTCTCACTGCTGATCCCGGTAACAAAGCAATCCGCCTGTCCGTCTTTGACCAGCTTTGCGGCATCCTCCTGTGTATCGCAGTCCACGATCTCCCACTGCGGATAATAAAACGCAAGGTACTTTTTCAGGGAGAGTTTGTTTTGGGGAACGGCAATGCGGTTTACATTGTTTTCGTTAAAGAGCTGTTGGTTCGTGACCGCCATCAGGTTGGAGGTCCATGTTGTGTTGGTACAGGCAAAGTGATACTCTTCCGCCAGATTGGGGCTCTGGTCGAAATGGAAGATCATGTCGATCTCGCCCGATTTCAGCGCATCCAGTTCTGCTTCCTTGCTGTCATAGCCGACCAGCTGGAATTCCAGTTCCTGATTGCCCAGACAATCTGCTGCAAACTGAATATAGTCCGTGATTACCCCGGTAAACTCCCCGGTGGCAGGGTCAAAGGTGCTGACGCCGCTGTCACTCGTCAGAAAGCCCATCTTGATGGCGCCGTGCTCTTTGAGCCACGCCATTTCCTCCCCTGTAAGGATGGGCGTATAATCCATTGAGAAATACCTTTTATACAGATCCGCCGTATAAAAAGGAGCCGCTTCGTCCAACGCGCGCATTGCATCGTCCAGTTCTTCCTTGAGATCAGGACGGTCTTTGTTGAGCGCATAGTAGATGCCGGATTCTCCCACGCGGGTTATGGTCGAGATGCCAAGATCTGCCCAGAAGGACTCTTCCAGCGAAACAAAGCAGTCGATCTCGTGATTTGCCAGCTTTTGCTTCACATCCTCGTTGTTGGAGATGTTGACGTGTTCCGTTTTCAGACCGTATTTTTCTTCCCACTCGGTCAGCATCACTTCCGGCTCCGTTCCCATCAGAACGCCGATCTTTTTGCCGTTCAGCGTTTTGTAATCGGAAGCGGAGATGTCTGCACGCGAGAGATCGGCGTAGAGGTAATATTTTTCCACTCCCATCGGCTCGTCTGAAAACAGCATCTCCTCGGTGCGATCCTCCGTATAAGAGATACCGCCCATAATGTCGATCTCGCCGTTTTTGAGTTTTTTGAAGCAGTTTGACCAGTCGCAGGTCACATACTCGAACTGCCAGCCTGTGTAGCAGCCGGATAAGGTCTGCAGCAATTCGTAGCCGTAGCCCTTTCTTGCGCCCTTCTCGTTGACATAGTTGAAGGTGTCCTCAAACGAACCAACGCGGACGACCTTTACAGGGGCGGTTTCTGCGGCAGCCTTCACAGGGAGCACGACTGACAGCAACAGCAGCAGGCTCAGCAGCGCACAGACGCTTTTCCGCATCAGCGTCTGCATGGTTTCGCTCGTTCCAAAGTTTTTCATTTTTCCCAATCTTTCTCCGCCCCAGACGGCTGCAGTTTGAGTTCATTTCCGTACCGCCGATTTTAGATTTGATGCCGTTGATCCGCCCATCGGTCCGGTCGATGGTATACACGATTTTGGGAATGATGTCTTTTCGTCATTTTAACAACTTCGCTCTTTTATCGTACATACCTTAAAATCGTTTTTATAACTTCATCCATCACAATCGGCTTTGACAAATGTGCGTTCATTCCTGCATCCAGTGATGCCTGAACATCTTCTGCAAATGAATTAGCTGTCATTGCTATAATAGGAATGTTTTTTCCATCCGGTCTGTCATTCATTGCCCTGATGGCTTTTGTCGCTTCATAACCATTCATTTCAGGCATCATGACATCCATCAGGATCACATCAAATGTGCCTTTCGGATGATTTCTGAAAATCTCAACAGCATTCTTTCCATCCACAGCTCTTTCTACATTCATCCCGAACTCTTCCAACTGCACGGCAGCAATCTCTGCATTCAGTTCATTATCCTCCGCAAGAAGGACATTCACACCTGTAAGATCTACCTTTTCCGAAAAAACCGGGTCTGACTTATTCCATTCCTTATCTGTAATTTCCAAAGGAATATCCACAGTAAATGTGGTTCCCTCATGCTTTTTACTCTGCACGGAAATGGTTCCACCCATCATATCCACATACTTCTTTACGATAGCCATCCCCAGTCCAACTCCGTGGTACTGCGTTCTCACATCGGAATCTTCCTGTGCAAATTCCTCAAAAACTTCTTTTATAAATTCCTCACTCATGCCAATACCAGTATCCGAAATGCGGTAACGCATATTTATGTATCCATCCCCGCCCTTTTCCTGACACTGGGCTTCAAATGTAATCGTCCCTCCATCCGGAGTGAATTTTACGGCATTGCTCAGAATATTGACCAGCACATCGCGCAGGCGTGCAGGATCCGCAAGTACATTTGGGATCTTTGCATCTTCACACTGAATCTTAAAGTTGATATCCCTGTTCGTAAGAAAGCCTTTTATAATATCCAATGCAGAATCGGTAATGTTCTTCACATCCGCCGGTACCGGATTGTATTTCACTTTTCCACTTTCGATGTGGGTCAGATCTAATACATCATTGATCAGCGACAGTAAATACTCTGAGCTTTCGTCGATCTTTTCCAGACAATTTTTTACTTCGTCTGACGGATTGTTTTTCATTGCAATACCAGTAAATCCTATAATTGCATTCATCGGTGTCCTCATATCATGGGACATATGTGACAAAAATGCTGTTTTTGCCTTGTTTGCAGCCTGTGCATGCTCTGCCAGTTCCGCCATTTCCTCAGCTTTCTCCTGGGCCGCCTTCTGAGCTTTTTTTCTTGCACTGAGATGCACCATTGTCACAGCCATAGCAGTCAGCAGCCATCCAAAAATAAGAAGAACTAAAACAGTAACAACAGGATGCAGACGGATCCAGTCAACAACTGTCAGCTCTGTTGCTTTGTATGTGGTATACTGTGCTGCAAGATCTTCAACAAGATATTGAGGCATGGCATACATTGCTTTCGTCAGAATACCAGCCAGCGCATGGTTCTCAGTTGATGAAATCACCATGCGGTAGGTGAATGTAGGCTGTTCCAGCAGAGTATATGCCATGGTGCCCGTAGTGTCACTGTTCACAAACGCCTGTGCCATGTAATAGTAGACGAAGGCAGCATCTGCTTTCCCCTTACGGACAGCTTCCATCATTTCCTGTCGGGTACTGCACATCAGTTTTTCTGCACCGGGTGCCATTGCATCTTCAATTGAATTGGATGCTGTCTGGTCAACAGTAGCAACAACATTAATTTTCCCATCAAAGTCACGCCGTGTCACCCTTGCCAGCCGCATCGTAATGAAAGGTGCAGTAATCCCCCATTTTTTCGCCTCAGCATAGTTATCTGTTTCCAGGCGTGCATCGATGCTAATATCTGTGGTTTCCTTATTTTTCTGATAAGCAATATACTCATCTCTGGTGGCAGGTGTAAGAAACTCATAGGAAATCCCGGCATAGTCTGCAATTCTCCGGAAGTAATCCGGGATAATCCCCTTCATCTCACCATTTTCAGTATAAGAATATGGATAACGGGTCGGATCACACAGAACATGAAGCGGGTTGTCCTTGGAATACTGTGAAATTATACTTTTTTCTTTCTCCGTATATTCCAGATTCTTAGTTTGTATGCTTTCATAATTTTTATTATAAAGTGTCGTTTTCCAGTCACCCTCAACTGCATTCATCTGGTCGATTGCATAATTGATCTCATTCAGCAATTCTGTATTACCTTTTTTAACAATGACATAGAACTCGCTGCTGTCAAATTTATCCACGATACGCTCATTGTTTGTTTTCCTCATAGAAGTGGCCGCAATCGCATCAACATTTCCGCTCTGAAGAGCTTCCTCCATCTCTGCTGTCGTATCAAAATAAAATGGATCATATGTAAATCCTTTATTGCCTGCAAAATCCGCAAACTCTTTATCTCGTGAGCTTCCGTTCAAAAGTGCCACACGCATACCATTGTAAGTACTGTAATTGCCATCCACAATCGTGCTGTTGTCACTGCGGACGGTCAGAATCCCATTATTGGTTCCGATCGGACGTGAAAAGTCAAACTCTTCTTCTCTTTCCGGTGTTTTGCGGGGAGATGTTACCATATCAATCTCGCCATCTTCAAGCATCTGCTGCATATCATCCCAGCTCTTATCATATCCGACATATTCGTAATCTACATCCCAATAACGGGCCATCAGCCGAAGAAAATCATAGCCATACCCACTGCGGTTGCCTTCTTCATCCATCACATGATAACCATCCATGGCAAAGAAACCGACTTTGACAGTTTCATGCTGCGAACTGTCCTCGGCTGCATATGCAGTCAGGGGAGAAAATATCATACACACGCATACAAAAACCAGTAACGCTGCCACATATTTCTTTGCGCTCAAAATCATATGAAATCTCCTGTCCATCAAATAGATTTCTCCAGTATAAGTATACCCTTTTCGTCTCAAAATGCAATGTTTTCTTAAGCAGCAACGAAAATCTCAACTTCCACAGCAGCTATTCCGAAACCATCGCGTACAACACCCTTACAGGTGCGATTCTTAAAATATAATGATACTTGCTACAACCCCCTCAATGCTACATACAGTCGCGCCCGGCAAGAGCGCAGACTTCATCGTGACGCGCGAAAACCCGCTGGAGGATCTGCGGGCCTTGCAGCATCTAGAGCTGGTGGTCTGCTGCGGCCGCGCCGTGAAGAGCCCCTCCCCCAAGCGCAGAAAAGAGGTAGACGCCCCCTGGTTCCCAGATCCGGATCTCTGCCCGGAGCAGCGGCCCGGGTCCCTGCTCCTAGTCCAGACCCATGTTGGGGTGGGCTACCGGATGCTCCGTGTGGAGCCCGATGAGCTGTAACGGGCAGATAAGATTTGGCAAAGACTGCCTTTACCCCTTGACAGAGGCAGCCGGGGACTGCTTTAATGGACCTGATAAAAGGGAGTAAAGGGCGGCGCACCGGATCCTGGACCGGGTGCGCCGCTGCATGGCAGCGTCATCACGGCAGCAATGCCCGATGCCATGTGTTGGCTTGAGACTTTTGTCACAGACACTGTGCTGTGGCAGAAGTCTTTTTTCTTGCCCCGGCACCCAAGCACAAGGAGGCAATGAACAAGCATGAACCTTTTGAACACCTTTGGCAGTCTTTTTTCCAACTTTGGGAACCTGACCTGGCAGATGGTGGTGATGTGGGCCATTGGTGCCCTGCTGATCTACCTGGCCATTGCAAAAAAGATGGAGCCCAGCCTGCTGCTGCCCATGGGCTTTGGGGCCATTCTGGTCAACCTGCCCGGCTCCGGAGCCATTACCCAAGGGGACACCGTAGGCCCCATCTCCGCCCTGTTTGAGGCCGGAATGTCCAACGAGCTTTTCCCCCTGCTGCTGTTTATCGGCATTGGTGCCATGATTGACTTTGGCCCCCTGCTGGAAAAGCCCTGGCTGATGCTTTTTGGCGCAGCCGCACAGTTCGGCATCTTTTTCACCCTGTTTTTGTCCGGGTTCTTCTTTGACCTGAAGGACGCCGCCTCCATTGCCATCATCGGTGCCGCCGACGGCCCCACCGCCATCTTTGTGGCCAACACCCTGGGGTCCCAGTACCTGGGTGCCATTATGGTGGCAGCCTACAGCTACATGGCCCTGGTGCCCATCGTTCAGCCCCCGGTGATCCGGCTGCTGACCACTCGCAAGGAGCGGCGCATCTCTATGCCCTACCAGCAGGGCAAGGTGACCCAGCTCACCAAGATCCTGTTCCCCATCCTGGTCACGGTCATTGCCGGGCTGGTGGCCCCGGCCAGCGTTGCCCTGGTGGGCTTCCTCATGTTTGGCAACCTGCTGCGGGAATGCGGCGTGCTGAACGCCCTCAGCGAAACGGCCCAGAACGTGCTGGCCAACCTGATCACCATCCTGCTGGGTCTGACGGTAGCCGGGCAGATGACCGCCGACAAGTTCGTCCGGCCCGACACCCTGCTGATCCTGGCCCTGGGCCTGGTGGCCTTTGTTTTTGACACCGCTGGCGGCGTGCTGTTTGCCAAGCTGCTGAATCTCTTTTTGCCGGAGGGCAAAAAGCTGAACCCCATGATCGGTGCTGCCGGCATCTCGGCTTTTCCCATGAGCGGCCGGGTGGTCAACAAGATGGGTCTGGAGGAGGACCCCCAGAATTTCCTGTTGATGTATTCCATAAGCGTCAATGTTTCGGGCCAGATCGCTTCCGTCATTGCAGGCGGACTGATCCTGACCCTGCTGGTTTAAAGGAGGTACCCCTATGCTTCATCTTTCTTCCTGGACCGCTACCCTGCCCATCTTGGTCATCGGCATGGTAGGTATCCTTCTGGTCATGGGCGTCCTAGTGCTGGCAGTCATGCTGCTGAACAAGCTGACCCACCGGGACTAAGGCCAGACCCTTCCCACACCTGAAAACCGCAGCCCCTGCCGGAGCATCTTGCCTGGCAGGGGCTGCGGTTTTGCATTTTCATTCTTTCCGGGCAGCTGCACGCTGCCTTGCCTCCCTTGTGGTCAGAATTGTGGTCAAGCCTCAATGAGACCCGGGGATAAAACAAAAAAGAGCCAACGATTTCTAACATGAAATCGTTGGCTCTGAATGGTCCGCCTTATGTTTCCCCAGTCGAACCTTTCCGTCACCGTCTTTCCTTCTTATTTTCTTCTTACCCGTCCCCTCTTCCATTAACCCCTTCTCACCAGCGCATTGTACAGCATCACCAAAAACTGCACCGCGGACGGTGTGCCGGTCAGTGGGTAGCCTGCCAGCTGTTGCACATGTTCCGGGCTTGTGTTCCATGCGATCTGTGCGGCTCGACGAATCGTGCTCTGAATGACTGTCCAGTAGCAGTGATATTGTTCTGACAGTGGCTCATATACTTCCTTCTGTACAGCCTCCAGCCTGTCCTCCTGCTCATAGATCCGGGCCAGCGCATCCCGCAGAATGCGATAAGCTCTCATATTACGGGTGATTCCCAGCGGGCGCAAGATGTCAGCCACCCGGAGTGCAAAGTCTGTCGTTTCGGTCGTAGTCATTTTTTACACATCCTTCCACGCCCACTTTAGCCGAAAAATGTCGGGATGTGTCAATTGCGCCCTAATGTGTCGCAATATGTCGGAATAGGTCGCTTGCAAACAAAAACAGCCCCGGGAACCAGATGGTTCCCGGGGCTGTTGCTCTATGTAGGCGTACACCCTGCCGCCGCAGCGGCTAAGTTATGCATAGTTGCTTACAAAATGGAAGCACCTGCTGAGCTTAGTGCACGCCCTTCTTCAGCTGCTCCAGATAGCTGTCCGCCGCCAGCGCCTCTTTGGTGAAAGAATTGTTCTCCCACCACGCCCAGATGGCCGCCGCCGAGGTCAGGCCTGCCGTCACCCACTGCTCCAGCTGTGCGCTGTCAATGGGCAGCAGCGGCTTGCCGCAGGCGCTGAGGATCTGGTTTGCCAGGGCCAGGCCCAGCACGGCGGTGCGTGCCACGGTGCCGGCGGAAATGTTGTTGTTCTTCGTGATGTGTGCGTTCATGTTCAGGTTCCTTTCTGCTCTTCCGAGCGCTGCTTTAAAATGTCCACGGCCTTTGTCAGCGCCGCCGGGATCGGCAGGCCCATCAATCCGGCATTCTCAACGATGGAAATGGTCTCGTTGCAGATAAAGCCGATGACCACGGCGTCCCGCACAAAGCTGGTTGCCATCACGGCGTCCAGCCGGCAGGCCACCAGCACGATCAGCAGGGTCTCTCCCTTGCGGATCAGTCCTTTCCAGCCCGCACGGCTCTCCAGCGCGCCGGTCCGGCTCTTGGGGCTGGCGTGGAATACGCCCGCCACGATCAGGCCGGTCACGTAGTCCACGGCCATAAAGAGGATCAGCGTCTGCAGCGCCGCATCCCAGCCGCCGTACAGGCTGGCAATGGCGGCCCCCAGCGCCCCCACGGCCATGCAAAAGGTGTCTTTCATGTCGTTTCCTCCTTTCGTCTCATTTTCGTTTTAATCGTCTCAAAGCGGTGTGCCGTGAGACGATCAGCCCACCCACCGGCTCTTGTTGGGCCGGGTGTCCACATGCACCCAGCCCTTGGCGCGGCCCGCCTTGACGGGGTAGCGGCCAACGCCGCCCCAGTCCGGCATCAGGGCCTCGGCGTAGGCGGCCACGTCCTCGACGCTGACGCCCTGCACCTGGATGTCAGCCGCCCGGCCCAGCAGGTGCTGGCTGCTCTTGGCTCCACCCACGGCCGCGTTGTGGGCCGCCGTGCGGTACCCGCTGGTGATCGTGATGGGCTTGCCAAAGTGCTCCCGGATGCACTGCAAAAGCATCACAAGGCTTTCGTCGATCATCACGACGTCGCTGCCGTCGCGACACCGGAACTCGCGCACCTTAAAGCCCGGTGCCAGCTGCCTGGCCCCGTCCTTGGCAAGGCTGTACTGTTTGATTGCCATTTTGTCACGTCCTTTCTGTTTCGTCAGGTTCTTCTGTTTCTTCGTCCTGCTCGGATACTGCGGAGATGCCGTTTGCGGCCAGCAGGGCTTCCACGGTGCTGCGCAGACGGGCGGGCACCTCGTCCAGCGTCTTGATACCCTTGCGGATCAGGGCTGCATAAATTTTCGCCATCAATTTTCCTCCTTTTCTTCGTACAGCTCGCACAGGGCCACCTGAAGATCGGTGACACTGCTCTCCACGGCGGTCACCTGCGTCAGCAGGTCCGCCAGGGTGGGGTAGTGGTAGCCGGTGAATACAACCTGTACAGTATTCAGCGTATTAGTAAGGGTACATTCAAGCCTTTTTTTGTCGGCCGAAAATAATACTGTGACCGTGAGACTTCCCGTGCCAAAACCGCCAGCTTCATATGACATACCAGGGGTAAGATTAAAATCAGCTTCGTTTGCGCCACAGGTCACGCGGAGGTTAACGTAATCTACACCGTCCTGAACGTTAATTGTCTGAGTTTTTCTCATCCCAATCGTTGTTTTTCCGCTCCACACCAGCCGGGGCTCCGACTTTACCGCCACGGCGGCAGCGATCTTGTCATTGAGGGTCTTGCCGCTGAGGGTGCCGTCCGGGGCGATGTCCAGGTAGTCCCCTACCTTTACGCCGCCCAGGGCGTCCGCTGTGGCGGCAGGCAGCACGTACTCCTGGGCCAGCATCACGGTCTCGGTGCTGCCGTCGCCCTTGGTCACGGTCATTGTGTTGCCCTGCACGGTCAGCGCCTTGAGGTACACGCCGCTCCCCGCTTCCACCGCGCCCACGTCCTCCGCCGTCAGCGGGGTCTCCTTCCCGGTGCCGCCGTGTTCTGTACCCAGCACCCCGGTCATGGCCGGCAGGCTGGTGGTGTCCTGGGTGGTAAAGGTCCGTTTGCTGCCGTCTCCCAGTTCCACCGTCAGGATCTTTCCTGCCAGGGTCAGACTTTTCACCACCTGGTCACTGCCCTGGGGCACTGCCCCCAGGTCCTCAGCCGTCAGGTGCACCGCGCCGCCCTTGCCGTTGACGCTCACCACCTTCCCGGTCTCCGGGGCCGCTGCCTCTGCCCGGGCCGCCGCAGCCTCTGCCCTCGCTGCCGAATTTTCAGAGTTTTCGGCCCCTGCCGTTGCCGTCCGGGCCGCCGTCTCTGCCTGGCCCTTGGCATTCACCGCCCGGGTTGCTGCGGTGGCCGCCGTCTCGGCGTTGGTCTTTGCGCTGGCTGCGGCCTGCTGCGCCGTGTTGGAGTATTCCAGCACCCGGGCCACAAAGGTCTCGTACTGGGTGGGGCTGATTTCCACGTCTCCGTCGGTGTTCAGGGTGCCGTAGCACTCGTACCGTGCCGGTCTTGTCAGGGCTCGGTAGCCGTCCGCGCCCAGTGCCAGCAGCATCCACTGCCCGCTGGGGCTGGCCGTCAGGGTCTTGTCCACCGCCACGCTGTCCTCGTCGTCCAGCAGCACCGGTGCGGGCAGGGTGCCGTCCAGCCACTGCACATGCAGCGTCACGCTCAGGCCCTTCCATTCTGCCGGCAGCTCAAATTCCAGGCGCTCCACCCCGGCGCTGCTCTGTCCGCCCACCTTCAGCACCCGGATGTCCGGGGCAAACTCCGCCCCGGCAAAACTGCGCTTCAAGATCTTCACACGCATTCGCGTCTCCTCCTTTCGCCCTTCCAGTCTACCGCACTCCGCTGCACAAAAAACCTGCGGACTTTCGCACGCAAAACAAGGATTGCAAAAAGAGATTTTCCTATTTTATGTGCGCATCATGTTGACATCATGCGCATATCATGTTATTCTAAGCATAGAATAGTTCTGAAGGAGGTTTTCGTTATGGCTAAAGTAAGCACCAACATCAGTCTGGATGCAGATCTCAAGCGTTCCAGTCAGGAGCTTTTTTCCGATCTTGGCATGGATCTCTCCACCGCAGTCACCATCTTTCTGAAGCAGGCAGTCCGCGTTCAGGGCCTGCCGTTCCCTGTCTCGCGGGAAATTCCCAATGCGGAGACCGCAGCTGCCTTGAACGAATACTCCGCCATGAAGACACACCCCGAAAATTACCCCCGTTACGCATCCTTTCACGATGCTATGAACGAGGTATTGTCCAATGCTTGAGGTCGTTCTTTCCAATCGCTTCAAAAAGGATCTCAAACTCGCCGCCAAGCGTGGCTGCGATCTCAGCCTGCTGGAATCCATCGTGGACCAGCTGGCCGCACAGCAGCCCCTGCCAGAAAAGAACCGCGATCACGATCTCACCGGTGATTACATCGGCTTTCGTGAATGTCACATCCGTCCCGATTGGCTTCTGATCTATCGCGTGGACGGTGAGCAGCTCATGCTCTTCCTGTTCCGCACAGGTACGCACTCTGACCTGTTTGACTGATGCAAAGCAAGCACCCCGGCAGCCATTTCCGGCCGCCGGGGTGCTCTTGTTTACTTCAGCAGATCATACCGGTCAAACTCGTTTTCCTTCTGTGCCTCCTTCTCTGCGTTCTTCTCCGCCTGTTTCACCCAGTCGTCCAGATTCTTCTGCTCGTACAGGGCGTTCCCGTCTTTGTCGGTCAAGGCCAGCAGCATCTCCGCCAGCTGCTCCCGGTCGTACTCGCTGCCATCCACATAGTCCGCCTTAGCCGCCTTCGTGATCTCATTTTTCACGCTGGACGGCTTCTTGCCCGCCTTCACCAGCCGGTCGTACTCGTCCTGCACGCTCTGGCCGCTGCCGCTGCCCACGGCATCCCGCAGGCCCGCATAGATGCTGCTGGCCTTGTCGTATCCCTTCTCGGCCTTCAGCAGCTCGTTGCTCTTTGCATCCACCGCTTTCACCACGCAGTCGTGGGCGTCGCTCTGTTCCCCGCCAAAGGCCTGCTGCATCTCGCTCGTCATCTGGTCCACCAGCTGCTTGCGCTTTTCCCAGCGGTCGGCGTTGGTCTCCTGCGCCGCCTCGGTCACCCGGGGCTCGTACTGCTGCAGCCGCTGTTTCATCTGCTCGTACATCTTGTTTTCCTGGATGGTCCCGGCCTCCACCATGCCGTTCAGCTTTTCAATCGCGGCTTTCGCCTCCACCGTGTCCCCGTTCAGGTAGGCGTTGTACAGCCGGTCATACTGGCCGGTGGCGCTGGCGGGCAGGCTGTCAAAGTTTCCGCCCTCCTTGTTCCAGTTGGCAAGGGTGTCCATCCAGCCGGTCACCGCCTGCACCTGCTTTTTCAGGTTGGCGTAAGGGATGCCCCGTGCCGCCGCAAACTGGCCCAGCATGTCTACAATGGCCTCCTTCATCTGGGCGTTGTAGGCGTCCAGCTGCTTCTCGGTCATCTCGCTGGTGTCCTTGGCTTCCAGCTGGTATACCTTGCCCATCTTCCGCACCACGTCGTTCAGCACTTCAATGCCGTTCATGCTGATGGTGGAGCGGGTGCTGGTAAAGCCGGACGTCACCAGGTCCACGGCGGTCATGGCCTCGCTCACGCCGGTCCAGTTGCTGCCAAAGCTCTTCACAAACTGCCGCACAAAGTCCCATGCCACGCTCCACGGGGTCATGTCGCCGTTGTCGTCCTGCAGGTCCTGCCACCGGTGCAGCCCAAATTTCACGCCCACGCCCAGGGCGGCGATCACGGCCGTCTGCACCACCTGGCTGCTCACGGCGCGCCACACCCGCTGCCCTGCCTGGTCTTTTGCGTTCTGCGCTTCTTCCAGCGCCGCCTTGCTTTCGGCGCCGGGCCGTTCTTTGTACGCGGCCTTCCGGGCCTTCACCCATTCGCCCTGCGCCGCATAGTCCTCAAAGGCCGACGTCAGGATCTGCGCGTTCTGCTGCCGCTGGGTGCTGAACATCATCAGCGTCTTGGTCATCTCGTTGCCGGACCGCTGGAACCCCGTGCGCTGCATGGTGGTGTAGTTGGGCTGGGTGTGCTCCACCACCTGCTCAAACTTCTCGTTCACCGCCGCCCAGTATTCCGGGCTGTTCACCACCTCGGCCCCGGCCGCAAATTCCTCCGGGTGGGCTTTCACATAGCTCTCGCTGCCCTGCCAGCACGCCGCCACCGTGATCTCGTCCATCTTGCCAATGCCCGCCGTCCACAGGCTCAGCACCTTGTCGGCCGCTTTCGTCACCCCGCGCACGGCCTTGTTGTCGCTGTTCCGGGCCGCGTCGTGGGTACGGCCCACAAAGCCCTTCTGCGCGTTGGCACTTGCCATCTCGCCCACGCTGGTGCCCCGCAGGCGGTAGGCCAGCAGCTCGTCCCCGTGCTCGGCCATCCGCTGTTCAATTTTCGTCAGGCTGCTGTCCATGTCAGAGCCCAAAAAGCGCCCCACATTGCGCAGGTCGAATAGATTTTTGTTAAACTGTACAAATGCGCTTCCCGTGGCGCCCCAGCCCAGCTCTGCCGCTGCCGTGGGTAAGGACGCTGCCTGCAGCAGCGTCACGTTCACGTTGGCGTTCAGCGCCGCGGCCGCCGCATAGCTGCGCAGCTTCGCAAACACGCCGTCACCCACGGCCCGGCTGTCCTTCACCTCACACAGGTCGGCCAGAGCGTTGTTCATGTAGGTGCGGGCCGGGGTCCCCCAGGTCTCTTCCAGCGTATTGAACAGGGTCTTGCCGCCCTGCATGCTGTTCAGCACCTTTTCCGCATTCCGCAGCGGCACCGCCATGCCCGCATACTGGGCCGTGTTCTCAATGCTGGTCTCGGCCTGCTGCACCAGGCCCACCAGCAAAACCGGCTTGGAGCTGTTCACCCGGTGGTTCAGCCACCCCGGGTTCGCCGCGCTGTTGTCGTACCGGATGCCCTTGTTCTGTTCCGGGTTCGCGTCACTGTCCACGTTGATGTGGATGTAGTTCTCCGTGGTGGCCTTCTTCACGCCGCTCAAAAGCATGCTGGTCTCGTTGATGTACCCGGTCATCCTGGCGTTCAGGGTCTTCCAGGCCGCCATCCACGCCCGGTCGTAGTCGGTCAGGTGCTTGTCCACCTCTTCCAGCAGGGTGCGGCGCTCGGCGTCCTCGTTCTGGCTCAGGGCAGCCGCGTCCAGCTTGCTGCCCTCGCTGTCGGTCACGGCCAGCTGGCCCACCCGCACCGTGGCCTTGTCCAGCTTTGCCAGCTCCGTGTCGCCGGAGAGCTTTGCCTCCATGTTTTCCAGCGTCAGGCCGCCGTGCAGGATGTGGTGCACGCCCTGCTTGTTCTGCAGCTGCAGCGCCAGCTCCGCCAGCTGGTTGTGGGTGATCTTCCGCGCCTTGCCGCTGTCGTCTTTCAGACCGATGTCCACAAGGTCATGGGTAAAGTGGTAAAGTTCCTTCTCGTGCTTCGGCCCCGTCAGCTCGTCAAACACCCTCGTGCCCTCGATCAGGATCTTTGTTTTCTTTCGCTGGCCGTCGTTCAGCATTTTGCCCAGGTTCTCCATGTAGCCGCCGTGGGTGTACCCGCCCAGCCGCTCAAACATCCGTTCAATGTTCATGGTGTTCATCTTATAGCTGTTCAGTGCCCGGCTCATCCTGCCAAGGGCGCCCGGCTTTTTGCTCACGCCTTTGGCGTCGGTCAGCTCGCTTTTCACCCCCTCGGCGAATTCGTCGATCATCACGTCCTCGGCCGCGCCCACCACCACGTTGTCGGTCTTGATGATGTGCAGCGTCTGGTCAATGATGTCCCGCAGCCCTCGCAGTTCGGTGGAGCTCAAGGTGGCCATGCCGCCGTTTTTCAGCGCTGCCAGTCGGTCGTTCAGTCCGTCCACATACGCCGTCCAGCTCGGGCTTTCATCCTCCCGGGTGTACTGCTTTGCGTTCTCGATCTTCGCCCGCAGCACTTCGATCTCCCGTTCCCGGTTGTCGTTCACGTCCAGCAGCCACTCGTCAATGGCGTCCTGCAGGCCGCTGTTCTCCCATTCCAGCTGTGCCCGGTCGCTGTTCTCCATCTCCCGCTTGATGCCGTCCCGCAGCCCGTGCACCGCTTTTTCCATGGCTGCCTTGCTGTCCTGCATGGGCGCGTAGGTCCAGCCCTCTTCGCCCCGGTGCGACCACTGGGCAAGCCGCTGGGCCGTCTCCCGGTTTCCAATGGCCTCGTTCGCCAGCTGCAAAACCGGCTGCACCTTGTCCAAAAGGTACTCCGGCACATACTTTTTCTCGTTCGGGTGCTCGAACATCTTGGTCAGCTCACTCGTCGCCTTGCGGATGGCCCGCCGGGTGTTGTCCTTGTCCCGGCTGTCCCGCATCTGGGCCAGCCGCTCGGCGTTCTTCGCCTGTGCAATGGCAATTTTCTCCCGGGTCTTTCCGCGTTCTGCCTCCCGCAGTACAGCCGCCTGCTGTTCCAGCTTCCGCTCCTTCGCGCCAAGCTTTGCCTCTGCCCTTGCGGCCGCTTCCTTGTAGTCCTGCTGGGCCTTGGTCATCCGGTCCGCATAGGGTTGCCGCATCTTCTGCCGGTCGCTGGCCCGCTGTTTGGCCGCGTTCAGGTTGGCCTCGGCCTGCAGCGCCAGGCTGTGCCGCTTTGCCTGTTCGTTCATCTGCTCGGTCCGCGCCTTGAACTCCGCCCGCAGTTTCGCGTTCCGGCTGTTGGCCACGCCCGGCAGGCCCAGGTATTCGTTCCACAGATCCATGGCCAGTTCCTGCTTGGCCGCGTCCCATTCGCTGTCATAGGCGCTCTCCATCGTGGGCTTGATCGCATCGTGTGCCGCCGCCATGGCTTCCAGCGCGTCGGCGGCGCTGCTGGGCGTTTCGGTGGGGAACAATCCCCCGCCAATGCCCTGCAGCTCGGTAAAGTCGGCGTCCCACCGGCTCACCTCGCCCTTTTTCGTCAGCGTCAGGCTCACGCCGTGCTTTGCCAGCTCCTTCCGGGCCTCGGCCCAGCTGCCGTACTTGTACAGCACCTCGTTGTAGTCCTTGCTGCCTTTTTCCAGGCTCATGCTCATCTTGTGCAGGTCGGGGTAGGCCTTCCACAGCTCGTCGTTTTTCTTGGCGCTGCCTTCCATCACCTGCTGGGCCATGTCCAGCACAAAGCCGTGGGCCTGGGCCCAGTCCACGCTGCCGCCGCTCAGGTAGTTCCGCAGTGCGGCAAGGCGGCTGGTCAGGGTCTTCACGTCCGCCCGGCTGTCGCTGGTCTTCACCATCTTCCGGGCAATGCGTTCCAGGCTTTCGTCCGACACCTGTGCCGCATCCGCCTGCGCCATCACCTTGGCCAGAGTCTCGGTCTCAGCGCCGCCGTCCCCCACGCTCTGGCGCCTGGCTGCTTCCACGTCCTCGCTGTCCACGTCCAGCTGGTAGCGGTTTTCTCCTTCCTGCGTCATAAACTGTGCAAGTTTTGCGTTGCGGGAATTTGCATCCATCATCTTGACAGACTCTCCGAAGTATGTTAAAGTACCTCTGGAACCGTACATGGTTGGGGGGACCGGCAATTGGAGCCCAGTACTGCCCAGCCATGCTGCGGTTCTTTTTTTATTCGGGTCAATGTACAGGATTTGGTCACTGTTCAACGCATTCTGCACATTGTTCTTTCCATAAGCGCTGGTAAGAACAATATTATCCATCACTAATCCATTCTTACGGGTCGGCAGCAGTTCCAACGAAACACTCACCGGCTGGTTCAGTGCATCCTTCACTTCACCGAACATATAGATTCGGCTTCTATAATTTTTTCCCTGATTTGCGCCGGTCTCCTCATTCGAGTGCAGCACCACCACCGGGTTTTCCAATACCTGTGGCACCTGCTTGATGATGTCCGGTGTCATGATGGATTTTTCTTTTCCGGCCTTATATCTTACCTCACTGTGTTTTTTCAGAATTTCTTTGATTTTACCAGCATTCCACAAAATCGTCTGATCTTTCACACCAATGCTTTTCAGCACATCCGATGTCTTGCCGACCGTGATCATATAATCGTCCGTCTTTTTGTTCAGACTTTCGATCTCGTCCTCAAACCGTTCGTCAATGGAATACCGCACATCTTCCGCCGCTGCCGCGTCTGCCGCAGCGGCTTTTTCCATGCCGCCGTTTGCTTCCAGCGCCGCGCGGTAGTTGGCCCCGGCGTCCGCCTGGTGGTTGAAGTAGATCTGCCGCAGGTCCTTCAGCTGGGTCTCGGTCAGGGTCTGTGCCGCCTTGGCCGCGGCATTGTCCGGTTCCGCCCCCAGCAGGGTCTTGATGTCGGTCAGCACCTTCTGCAAAAGCGTCTCGATCTTCTGCATCACCCGGTTGCTCCGCTTCTGGACCTGGGCGTTCATCCTGGCTTCCGCCGCCTGCTGGCGCACATAATTCCGGAAGTCCTCTTCCGTTCCAAAAATGCTGCGCATGGCGTCCGCCGTGATCTCTTCCATGGCCTGGTTGTAGGTCAGCTGCTGGCCCGCCCGCTCGTACCGGTCCAGATAGCTCTGCACCAGCTCCTGCACGCTGTCCATGCCGTTCTGCTGCACAAGGTAGTGCTCAAAGGTGTCGATCAGCTCCTGCCCGCCGGCGTTGTCCCAGCGGTTCAGCTCGTGCAGCGTCTCGTGCATCACAGTGGCGGCGTCGGCTTCACTCGAGTAAAACACCTTGCCCGCCGCGCTCTGGATCAGGCCCTTGGCGTTGTTTGCAAGGCCCTGCACCACCCGCTGCGCCGCCACGCCGCTGGCCTTGGCGCTCAACTCGATCAGGGCGTCGTCCGCCCGGGTGCCCTTGCTCACGCTGCCGTCTGCCTTGTAGTAAGTGCCGGCATCCTCCCGCAGTGCCGCCTTGCCGGGGCGCTTGCCCAGCTCTGCGGCCCGGGTCTCCTGGTAGCGTTCCGCTTCTCCTTTGCCCTGTAAGTAGGCCAGGTTCAGCGCCGTCCGGCCTGCATCCCCCAGCGCCAGCACCTGCTGCACCCGTCCGCTCAGGGCGCTGCCCTTGCCGGTCATCTGCAGCGCCTCGGCAAAGCTGGCTCCTTCCCCGTTCACACCCAGCCGGTACAGGCTGGCCGCGGCCGGGGCGTAGATCTCCGCCCCAATGCCTGCCGGCATGTTGTTCACCACGGTCTGCACCGCCTGGGTGCTCATCCGGTAGTGCTGCGCCAGCTCCTGCGCCGTCTGCACCTGCTCGCCCCGCGTCCAGCTGTCCGTTTCCAGCGCCGCCGGGTCTGCCCGCAGTTCCACGTCCGCGTACTCCGCCGGGCTCTGCTGCTGCGCCGGCGCTTCCTGCTGCGCAGCGGCCCGGCTTTCCGCCTGCGCCTGCTGGTGCAGCTGTTCCGGGTCAAACAGCATAGTCCTAGGGTTTTCCGGGTCTACCGTCCGCACCGCTTCCGTGCCGTCCGCAAAGCGCACCGTCATGGTGTCGTTGCTCATGCTCACGCTGTAGCCCTGCCCGTTTTCCACGGTTTTCCCGGCCTTTTCCACGGCACCCTGGCCCGGATCAGCGGCAGGGTTCTCTGCCCGCGCCGCATTGTTCCCGACATTTGTGTCGGGAACTTCCGCCGCCTGCTGCCGTGTCTGCCGGGCAAGCGTGCGCAGGGCTTTCCGGGTCTCGCTGGCCGTGGCAGGCAGCTCCATGCCGTACTCCTCCGCAAAGGCCGCCCGGTTTGCTTCGTTGGCCGCGTTCGGGGTGAACAGGTTGATGGTCTTGCCCGTCAGGTTGTCCGCCTCCATGGCGGCCGCCAGCTGCTGCACCGCCGGGTTCTCGCTGCGCACCGCTGGGGCTGCATCCTTCTGGGCAGTTGTTTCCGCAGCATCTGCATTGTCCGTCTGCTGCACGGCTGCGGCCTGGTCTGCCTGCTGCCGTGCAGCTTCTCCCGGCTCCATGGCCCGCGCTTCCAGCGCCCGCTGCGCCGCTGCGGCATCCGCCGCCCGGCTCTCGGTGTCCGCCTGCACCGGGGCAGCCGTTTCCATCCCGGCCCGGGCATCCAGCGTCCGGCTCATGGCACCCAGCCCCGTGCCCACGGCACCGCCCAGCGCACCGGAGGCACCACCCGTCAGGCCGCTCTGCAGCGCCTGCAAAAAGGTGTCGCTCTGCAGCAGCTCGTCGGCGGCCTGCTGGTCGCCGCCCAGCGTGGCATCAATGATCTTGTCCGCATAGGTCTCCACAAAGGCCTGTACCGCATTGTCCACGCCGCCGGAGATCGTGTTGGCGGCCAACTGGCTGTTGCCCAGCCCGCTCACCAGCTTCGAGCTGCGCACAAGATCGGCCAGCTTTCCGGCCACCGTGTCCCGGGCATAGTCCACGCCCATGCTGCGGGCCATGTCCGCCACGCCCACGCTGTTGATGGCCCAGCCTGCGCCAAACTTTGCAAGGCCCACGCCCACAGCCTGGCCGGCGCTGGTGCCCTTCTCCACGTCCTGGCCCATGCTCTCCGCCGCGCCCTGGGCGCTCAGCACCGGCAGCACCAGGTAGGGGCTCACGCCCGCAACAGCCAGGTTCTCCGCTGCGCTGGTGGCAACGCCCATGGCTGTTTTGGCCGCCGGGCTCATGCCCGCCTGGGCTGCTTCCGTGCGCTGCTGGCCGTAGTGGTACAGCTGGTAGCCAAGGCTCGTGTCTTTATCCAGCGCCGTTTTCTGCACCGTCCCGGCAATGCGGCTGCGCATTTCGTCGATCTCGCTCTGGCTGTAGCCCATGCCGCGCAGATCCTCGTCGGTGTACTGGGGGTTATAGTCCATGTCCACCGCCGTGATCCGGTCTTTCAGTTCCTTGCCACGGGCATCGCCTTCCAGTTCCTTGTCCAGTGCCGCCTCGTTTTTCTGGGTAGCCCGGATGTCCTTCACGCCCTGGGTGGTCATCTCGCCCGCCATGGGCACCGCCGACGCCACCGTGGCTGCAATGCCCTTCGTGGTGTCCGCCGTGCGGCGCACCGCCCGGTCAGTCACCGGCAAGGCATCATATTCCCGGATGTATGCCCGGGCCTCGTTGATCTCCTGGGCCGTGTACCCCATCTTCAAAAGGTCTCCGGGGCTGTACCGCTGCTTTGTACCGGTTACCTGCACGGCCTGCTCCGGGGCAACGCCCTTGTCCTCCTGAGTGGTGTACTCCTTCTGCCGCAGCAGGTCCACCACCTCCCGGTGCCGGGGGTCGGCATCCATCCACTGGTTCAGCTCGTCAAAGCGGTCGGTCTGCCGGTCCTTGGCAAGGGCGTTTCCCACCTTCTGCGCCGCCTTGGCGTAGCTGCCGTAGGTGCCCTGCGCAATGGCCCGCTGTTTCGGGGCGTTGTCGCTGCCAACATAGTTCCAGCCCGGTTCGTAGTCCTCCTGCCGGTCCGTGGCCACCGGGCTGCCCGTGTTGCTGGCCATATCCGCCAGCACCTGCTTGCCCAGCGTGTCCGCGCTCACCGTGCCAAGCACCTGCCGCGTGCCGCCCGTCCAGGCCGGGGTGCTGGCCGTCGTCTGCAGGCGGCTGGTGCTGGCGGGGGCAGCCGTCATCTGGCTGCGGATCTGCGCCACCTGGGCCACGCTCAGGCCCGTGCCGGCGCTCTTGGCTGCCGGTGCCGCCGGTGTGGTCTTGGCCGTCTGGGTCGTCGTCTTCTTCTGGGCTGCGGTTTTTGCGGCGTCATTCGCTTTAATCTGCTCCCGCATCTGGCGCACCTGTTCTACACTCAGGCTCATGTTGCTCCTCCTTTACCATCCCATAGTCTGCGACACCTGACTGATGGTGCTGTCGCTGTAATTTTTCCGGATCAGATACTCGGTGATCTGGGCCATGTCATAGCCATTGTTTGCCATCTGCTGTGCTTCTCGCAGCGCCGTATTGTAATTGCCGCCTTTCGGGCTGGCCATGCTCACCGACGCCCCCGCCACGCCGTCCACCGTGCCGCTGGTGCTCCACGGCGTTTTGGTGGTCGCTGCCGGCAGCTTGCTGGTCGTGGTTCCCGCCTTTCCCGCTCCGGTTCCTCCCGCCGCGCTCTGGGTACTGGCCTTGGTGCCGGTGTCTGCCTTGATCCATCCCGCATTGGTCAGGGTCCGCTTGTAAAAGTCGTACAGGGGCTCGGTGCCCTTCATGCTGGAAAATTTGTTTGCCATCTGCTGCAGCTGGCTGGTCGTGTAGCCGCTGCTCTTGCTTCCCGAGCTGCTCCCACCGCTTCTCGTGCTTCCGGTGCCCGTGGTCTTGTACCGCTGCTGCAGTCCCAGCAGCGCCTGCTGGTATGCAAGGTTCGAGCTGTTCAGCCGCCCGGCAATGGTGCCGTAGCTGTCCGTGCTGTCCCCGCTCAGTCCTGCCATCTGCAGGTAATTCTTTGCTGCCGTGTCGTTGCCGCTGCCCGCCAGGCTTGCGCCCTGCAGCAGGGCCGCCATCTTGTCCTTCTGGGTATCGCTCATGCCCTCCCAGGCGTCCAGCATCGTGCTGTCCAGTCCGTACTTGGTCAGGGTCTGGGCTGCCAGGTCATCAAAGCCCGCCTGCTTAAAGGCCTGCGCCTGTTCCATGGCGCTGATCTGGTCGCTCAGCTGGGTGCGCTGCAGGCTGTCCGCATACTGCTGCTTCTGTAGTTCAAACTCCTTGTCCCACTGGTAATAGCCCTGGTAGGCATCGTACCCGGTCTTCACCGCGTTGCCCACGCCCTTCACAACGTTCCACACATTGTTCCAGAAGTCGCTGTTCTCCTGCCGTGCCGTGTCCACCCGGCCGCTCAGGTAGTCCCGCCAGTTCTGGGCATTGCTCACGCTACCGTCATACTCGCTGCGTTCCAGGCTCTGCTGGCCCAGCAGGTCGTCCAGCACGCTGGTGGTGTCACTCATCTTCTGCTTCCAGTTCTGCAAAGCGTCCGCCCGCAGGCTGCTCAGGCTGTTGTCCACGCCTGCGATCTGCTCCCCTGCCGCCTGGTTCGCCGCCGTCTTGGCCCAGTCCGCACCGTACCCGCCCGCCAGGGTATTGGCCGTGCCGGCAGCGGCTGCCGCGCCGTTCTGGGCGTTGGCCACGCTGTTGGCCCGGTACTGCTGGTAGGCAGCGTTCAGGGCGTCCGTGTCCACGCCGGTGCTGCCGGTCAGGCTGGCATCCGCCAGCTGCACCAGCTTCTGGTTGATGCTGTCCGTGTAGTTGTTCTGGTAGGCCCTCGGCATAGCCTGTTCGGCCTGGGCCAGCTTCTTCTTTGCCGTGTTCAGTCTCGCAATGGTTCCCATGGTGTCCCCTCCTTACACAAAAAAGAACGGTAAGATCTGCGCCGCCAGCTGCACCGCGCTCAGAATGCCGTTCAGCCACCGGCTGGTGCGCTGGCTGCTCTCGCTGCTGGCCTTGTCGTACTCGTTCTGGCGGTACTGCAGCCCGTCCATCCAGTTGGCCATGTCCTTCTGGTAGTTCTGGTAGTCCTGCTGTTCGGCGTTCTGCAGTCCGCTCAGCCGGCTCTCCAGCCCGGTGCGCTTGGCCGTGTACTCGCTGCGGCTCTGGTCCTGCAGGCTGTTCAGCACGTTGTCCAGGTTGTTCATGGTGGCCGTGTAGGCGTTCTGGCCCGCCTGGGTGCCGTAGCTGGAGCTGTAGCCTCCGGTCTGGGCCGCCGCGTTGGCCTGGGCGTTCTGGTTCGCCAGCTTGGCCGAGCGGGTGTACTGGCTCTTGTACTGCTGGTAGGCCGTGTCGGCGTCCGGGTCGTAGTCAAATTCTTTCATGCCGTCCAGCTGGCCCATCACGTCCTTGATCTTCGGCTGGTACTGGCTCACATAGTCCGCCGGGCGGGTCTTTTCGTAGTTCTCCAGTTCCGTCCGGGCATTGCTCAGTCTGCTCATTCCGTCTCCCCCTTACTGCTCAAAAAATTCTCGCTCATGTTCTCGCTGTCCAGGTTGGTCAGCACGTAGCCCAGCTGTTCCTGCAGCTGGTACAGGTAGTTGCGCAGCGCCCGGGCGTCCTCCGGGTCCATGCTGCTGCCAAAGCTGGGCAGGCTGATGCCGTTCAGCCCCGCTAAACTCGCCATGTTCATCCCTCACTTTCTCGGCCCGGCCCCGGTCACCCGGCCGCCGGTGGTGCCTGCCAGCGTAAAGGCCATGCTCCGCAAAGCGATCTGCCCCGTGCCGCTCAGCTTCAGCCGCATGGTGTCGTGCCGGCGCGGCTCAAAGGGCAGGTTCAGCCGGGCATGGTCTCCCGTGGCGGCCGCCGTGCGCAGGGTCTCCCAGGGTCCGCCGTCGTAGCTCACCGCCAGCGTCACCACACTGTGGACCTGCGCGTCCAGCCGCAGGGTGATCCGGCTGATGTATTTGTCATCCGTCTCGGTCAGTCCAATGTCTCCGCTCACCGCTTCAAACTGCAGCGCCGCCTCGGCTTCCCCTTCTGTTTCCCGGTCGGGGTCTGCCGCCCACAGGGCCCGGCCGTCCCACAGGTACAGCTGCCGGCCGGTGCTGGCCATCTCGTAACCCACGGCGCTCTCCTCGTGCCACAGGCCCCGCTCCGTGTCGTACACCAGCAGCCGCCCGGCGCTGTCCCCCTGGCGGCGCAGGTACAGGTAATACCGCGCGTCCAGGCTTCCGGCCGCGCACCACGCGGCCCCCGTCAGCTTCCCGGTGTCCAGCGCGCCGGACACCTTGCTGGGCAGGCTGCCGTCCCATGCCATCACCCCGCCGGGCGAAAGGTAATACAGCGTCTCGTTCAGCACGCACAGGCTGTGGGCGGCGTTGGCTGCCACGCCCCGGCACCGCACGCTGGAGAGCTGGTAGTCGCTGGGTTTGGAGCCGTACAGCTTGTGGATGCAGTTCTCTTTGAAGAACAGCACATACCCCATGCAGCTGGCCGCGCCGGTAAAGGTTCCGTCGCTGCCCACGCTCACGGCGTAGCTGTCCGCTGCAATGCCCCGGTAACTGTACCAGTTGGTGGGGTCGCCCAGGCGGCAGGCGTAAATGGTGTTTTCCTTCTTGCTGCAGCCCCACACCCGGTTGCCCTGCTCCGTCACAAAGTCCAGCTCCGGCACCCGCCGCTCCAGCGTGATGCTCACGGCCAGGCCCTCATTCTCGGTGCGTGCCCCGTCCAGGCTGCGCCAGCTGGTGCCCGTGGCCGTCACCGTCCAGCTGCCATAGTACCGGCTGCTGTCCTGGGCCGGGGTCAGGCTGGCCACAAGGTCGTCTCCTTCCAGCGCCTGCACCACGATCTCTCCGTTCAGGTCTGCCGCCAGCGCGTCACACACCGCCTGCGGCATGCCGGTCAGGGTCACCGTGTCGCCCTCCTTCAGCAGGCTCCCGATCCCCGGGCAGGTCATGCGCACCGTGTTCACCAGCACCTGCACCCACTTGCCGCTCTTGGCGCTCCACTTTTCCAGCACGCTCTCATAGTCGTACAGGTTCCCGGCGGCGCCCTTCAAAAACAGCTGCCCGTCCTCCGGGCTCTCCGGCTCCGTGTCGCCTGCACCGGCCACCTCGTACATCTTGCCCTCCGTGTCGCAGGGGCACACGGTCATTTTGCGGTCGCCCAGCTCCCACTTTGCCCCCAGCGTTTCCAGCTGGCCGGTCTCGGTGTCAAAGGCCAGCTTGTCCGGCCAGATCAGCACCTTGCTGCCCATGCCGGCCAGCGCCTTGCGGTCGTCCGTCAGCACATTCTCCAGCGTCACCGTCGCCGTGCGGCCCGCCTGCCCGTCCGGTGCATATTCCAGCCCCGTGCCCCGGCAGATCAGCAGCCCGTTCAGGTGGTATATGCCGTTTACTTTTTCCACATCCCGCACCTTCTTGCGCAGGGCCCGGGTCTGCAGCGCCGGAAATCCCCGGCCGGAGAAATTCAGCGCCGCCGAGAGCTCCGCCTCGCTGCAGCTGTACGTCTCGTTGATGCCCCCAAAGGCCCGCAGCAGCTGGCGGCTGCCGGTCAGCTGGTTCAGGTTCGTCCCGTCGATCATCTCTCAATACCTCCACTGCACCCCGCCCGCCGGGGGGTATTTCTGCCGCATCCAGGCTGCAAACTCCTGGCAGTAGTCACTGTACATCTGCAGCTCGTTCACCGCCCGGGCCGTCTCGCCCAGGGCCAGGTCCATCTGGGCGCACAGCCAGTGCTGGTACAGTGCGCTGAAGGCATCCGGTGCCAGCAGCTGGGTGTCATACTCCAGCCCGTCCCCGGCCATGTCGGCGCCCACAGCGTCAAAATCGCTGCAGGCCGAGCGGTTCACCACCGTCTGCCGCAGTCGCGCGTCGCACTGACGCATCCACATCTGCTTCATCTCGTCCCCAAAGTCGTTGTTCGGCCGCATCTGGTCGCAAAGTTCTATCGCCTTTCCGGCTGTCATCGTTCCGCCTCCTTAGCAAAAACACCCGGCACAGCAAGTGCCTGCCGTACCGGGTGTATTCTTCTTTGATTCGTGGCTCCCCTTTCGGGGGAGCTCCGGCATCCGCGCCGCCATTGGCGGACGGGGCCGGTGAGAGGGTTACAGCTTCTGCAGTGCCGGCACGTTCTGCGCCGCCGCCTGGGCCGCCTCGATCTTCGCGTTGGCCGCATTGTCCATCTCTTCACTGTGGCGCAGCACTTCGGCCACTGCCGCAGGCACCTCCACGTCCACACCACGCTGGATCAGGTACGCCTCGCCGTTCACACTCACAAAGCGGGCGCTGGAGTAGCGGCCGTTGTCCTTGAACAGGTGGATCACCTCGGTGGCGGGCTTCTCCGCCTGCACGTCCTTGGTGTCCTGGGTGGCTGCTTCTGCAGCCTGCTGGGCGGTTTCTTTCTTCACTGCCATTTTGTGTTCATCCTCCGTTCCTCAGTTTGCCTTCGCCTTGGCGCTGTAGCGGGCGCTGCAGCTCTCAATGCGCACCATATACTGCTCGCTCAGACGCTCGGCGGTCTTCACGGCCTTCCAGCCCACAGAGGCGCGCTGGTTCAGCGGGTCGTCGCCGTAGCCCAGCTGCTTCACAATGTGCTGCAGGCCGCCGCCTTCCAGCTCGGTGGTGGCGTAGGCGTGGGCACCTAGCACCAGGGTTCCAAACACCGCAAGGCCCGAGGGGCAGCCGGTGCCGGTCCAGATCTTGGCCTCGCTGGTCTCCACAAACCGCACGTTGTTGATCTTGCCGATCTCGCCCTCAAAGATCTCCTCAGGGCTGGCGTACTTGTGGGCCTCCACCCAGTTGGGGTCCTTCTTGATGTCGTAGGCCGCATAGGGGTGGATGATGGCCACATAGCTGCCGCCAGCAGAGCCGATGGGGTCTGCGTTCTGCACCTTCAGCTGGGCCACCGCCTGGTCGATCAGGTCCACCGTCAGCTGAGCGGTGGCGTCCAGGCCTGCACGGCTGGTCACCGGGGTCTCTGCACCGCCTGTGCCGATCTTGGGGGCGTAGATCACGTTGGTGCCGCCGCACAGGATGTCCCGGACGATGGTGTCCATGGTGCGGCCGGACTGGCTGGCCAGCACGCTGGTGGCCTGCACCACGTTGTTGTCGATGGTGGTCATCTGCACCATGTCGGTCAGGGGCACCCAGCCGCCGTACTGATGCACCTCAGCGGTCACCGTGGTCACGGTCAGGGCCTGGCCTTCCGGGGTCACGCCCTCGGTCAGGGGCGTGGTGGCCTTGGGCAGCGCGTCATACTTGCGGAACTCGATGGTCTTGCCGTTGTTGGCCGGGATCGGGTAGCTGTCGCCGAACTGGTCATGCACCAGCGCCGGCAGTGCTTGGTCGATGAGGCGGCGCTCGTAAAAGGTCTTCATCTCGGCGCTCATGCCGGAGCTGCCGGTGGTGTTCTGCAGCTGCTCGTGCGCATCCGCAAACAGCTGCAGGTTCAACTTCTTCCATTTCATGGTTTGGTCCTCCTTCAAAGGTTTATGTTCTCACACCCTCGTGTGGGAAGTCTTACAGTGTGATCTTCTCGCCCCGGCGTGCCCTGCGTTCCAGGTCCTCCAGCTGGCGGCGGCTCATGCTGGCCACGTCCACATGGGTGGTCACCGCGCCGCCGGGCCGGGTGCCGTTCTCGCCGGGTCTGCTGGCCCTCTGCTGGATGCGCGCCGCCACGCCCTGCTCCACCTTCTGGGCGGTCTGGGCCGTGGCCTGCTGCATGATGTGGTCAAAGTAGGCGGCCCGGTAAGCGTCCGGCAGGCTCACGCCCCGGCGCATCAGGTCGGCCACCTGCTCGTTGGCCAGCACCTCCTGCAGCTCAAAATCCGGGTACTGGGTCTTCAGCTGGGCGGCCTGGGCCTCCCACTGTGCCTGGATCTGGCTCACCCGCTGCTGGCGGGTCGCTTCCTGCTGCATGGCCTGCAGCTGCGCGTTGCGGGTGTTGCTGCGCTTCAGGTCGCTCTCCATCTTGTCCAGCTCCCGGGCCGTTTTCACGCTCACACCCCGCTGCTGGGCCAGGTCCTCGTAATATTTCTCGTCCTTCACGCGGCCGTTCTCCACCGCCTCGATCAGGCCGTCCATGTCATCGGTGTCCACGCCGTAGGCATTGGCCAGTGCCTGGGTCAGCCGCGCCACCTGCGGATTCTGCCGGATGTTCTCCGTGGCCTTATCAATGGCCCGCTGCATCATCTCCTGGAACACGTCGCTGTATTCGCCCTGCACCATCTCGCCAAAGGCTCTCCGGCGCTCCTCCGGGGTCTTTTCGGCCTTGGGCTCCTTGGCAGGTTCCTGGTGCTTCTCCGCTTCCGCCGTGTCACTCTCACTGCCAGAGGCCCCCTCCTTGAGGGGGCTGCCGCCCGCAGGCGGCTGGGGGAGTTTCTCCCCGCCTGCCGCCTTCCCCTTCAGCGCCCCGCTGCGCCGTGCCAGCCGCTCCTGTGCCGGCCGCAAAGCCGGTGCCTGCACCGCCGGGGCCGCAGCTTCCGCCGCACCGCCCTCTGCAGCACCTGCGCCGCCGTCTCCGCCTTCGGCAAATTTCTGCAGGTTCAGTGCCTTTTCCGGCGCATCGCAGCCGTCGCTGTCATCGTAAATGTACAACTCCACATGGTCCGGGTACTGCCCGGCCAGCTCGCTCAGCCCTTCCTCCACAAAGTCGTACCATGCAGCAACCATGATTCCGGTCATGCCTCCGCTGGGCTTTGCCTGCACCACAAAAGACTCACCGTGCTGCACGCAGCTGCTCTCCAGCTGCTTCTGCCGTGCAGCCTCCTCCACCTTGTTGGCCAGCGTCTGCAGCAGCACGCTCGCTGCCGCACACACAATGTCCTGGCCTTTGGGTGCATAGTCTGCGTGGCCGCTTGCTGCTACACTATAGCCCTTGTCGGTCTGCATCATTTCCACTTTGATCACGCCGTTTTCCTCCTGTCGTTCCTGTTCCAATCGGAGAGCCGAGAAAAAAGCGTTAAGCGCAGCGGCTAGCTTTTTTCCGGTTCGACTTCTTCTTTGGGGTCTGAAAGGGGCGAGCAGCCCCTTTCTCGTGGGTCCAGCGCGTCGAAATCGCTGGCGCTTTTCTGGTTCTCTTTTGTGCGGCAAAAGAGAACGTCCCCCGTCATTCTTTGTTCGGGTTGTTCGCATTCATGGCCCGCTTGGCCGCCTGTGTCGAGAGACTGTTGTTCCCTTCGCCCACCGCAGCGCCCAGGCTGTTGGTGGTGCTGCGGGTCACATTGCTGCTGCCGCTGCCGCCACCCGTGCTGCCCGCCGCCTGCGCAGCCGCTCCTGCCGCCTCGCTCACGTTGGTGCCGTTCTGCTGGTCGATGATGGCCGCCATTTTCTGCATCTGCTGCGCCATCTGCTGGAGCTGCTGGTACAGCGTGCCGTTCTCGCTCACCCGCTGGCGCACCTTCTCAATGCCTTCAAAGTCCATCATGTCCAGCGCCGCCAGGGCCGCGTCGGCGTTGGCCGGCGCAAAGAAGCCCATCTGGTAGCACTCTTTCGCCGTCTCGTTCTGAGAAAGGCGGCTGAAGGTGCTCTTCTTGGCCGCACTCACCGTGATGTCAAACACTGGCTCATGGTCGCCCAGCTGCACCCCGCCGATCTCGCCGCCCGGCACGGCCCGCAGCTGCGCCGCGCTGAAGGGGGTGTACTCGGTCTGCCCCGTCTCTCCGGTAACGCGGAACACCCGCTGCTCGTCGTAGAACTGGCGCATCAGCTCAATGATCAGGTAACACTCCTTCGCAAAGGAGCGGTACGCGCTTTTCAGCATGTCCCGGCTCAGCTTGCTGCCCGCTTCCTGCAGGGCCGCAATGGCGCTGGCCGCGGTCAGGCCGCTGGTAGTGCCGCCCTGGCTCACGTCCCGGTTGCCGCTGACCTCCTTCAGCTCGTTCACCCGGTCGTCCCGGTAGGTGATGCAGTTGCCGCTCAGCACGCTGGTCTGCAGCGGCATAAAGGTGTCGCTGTTCAGCCGCCCCACCACATGCACGATGTCCCGGCTGAAGTCCGCCAGTTCTTCCTCGCTCACCCCGGCCGAGTCGCTCACCACAAAGCGCAGTTTGCTTGCCAGTTTCACGTTCTCGTCCATGGCGTGGTTCATCTCGTCAATGGCGGTCTGGGTGTCCTTCATCACGTCGATGTACCCAAAGCCCGCCGGGCTGTCCTCTTCCATGAACAACGGGTCAAACACAAAGGGGTATTTCCCGTGGTCGTAAAAGCCCCGCTCGGCCAGGGCCGGGTCGTTCTCGCTGGCGTACAGCACCACGCCGTTGCAGTACTTGCAGTAGTGCAGCACCGGCGCGCCCTGCGGCCGGGCCTTTTTGTAGTACCAGTCCACCACCACACTCTTGCCGGTGGTGTCGAGCTGATCGTCGTGGATGTACTCGGCCACGTCCAGGCTCTTTCCGGTGTGGCCTTCCAGCTGGGGGTATTTCGCCACCAGCTGCTCGTTGTCCTCCAGGCTCAGGCTGAACAGGTTCGGGCTCTCCTGAATGTCGCTCACGCCAGGGGCCCAGTACAGCATCAGCAGGTTCACGCTCTTCACGCTGATGTCGCCAAGGCCCCCTCGCAGCGTCGGGTCCCAGAACACACCCTTCACGCCGGTGCCGGTCTTGAGCTTGCGCCACCAGGTGTCGCTGTACACCTGCTCATAGTCGCACTGCTCCAAAACCACCGGGATGATCTTCGAGAGTGCCTTGGCCGTTTCTTCGTCGTCCGCCGCCCGGGGCAAAACGTTGGGCTCCGGGTAGTTGTCCATGGCGTCGGCGTGTTTGTTGGCAATGCTGTTGAACAGCCACCCGCTGGAGGGCTTGGGCTTGCCCTCCATCATCTTGTTTTCGCAGTTCTTCCAGTGTCCCATGCGGAACCACAGCTCGTTGTCCACAATGCGCTTGTCCAGCGACGCCTTGCCCGCCTTGTATTTCTGCAGGGTCTCCCCCGCCTTTGCGATCTCCTCCGGCCCGATCGCCTGTGCCGTGTCCCCGCTGTCCTCCGGGGCACTGCCGCTCGTCGCCTGCAGGCTCGTTCCGGTCATCGGCTCCGGCTGCTGCGTTCCCAGGCCGTTCAGCATCCCGGCCCCCGCCGGGGTGGCAATTCCGCCCCGATCTTCCGGATACAACGTCTTTCTCGGGTCCGGGTACCGCTGCAGCAGCTCCTGCAAAAGTTTCTTTCTGTCCACTCTGTCACTCCTTTTCTTCCCATTCCTCTGAGAAAAGCTCGCCCTTTGGGAGAGCTCCGTTGCAGCGCCGCGCCATCGGACTGCAACGGTGAGAGGGTTACACCCGCATCACTCTGGTGCGGCTCTTGTGCTTGTCCAGATCCAGCGGGTCGTCCCGCAGTACCGTCTCTTTCTGGATCTGCCGCGGGCTGATGGGGTTTTCCATCAGCACATAGCGGCACTCGTCGTAGATGTGATCCTCCTGGTCCGAGTCAATGTCCTCCACGTTGCTCTCGTCGTACACAAGGTTCGGGATGGTCCGGATAAAGTGTTTGCAGGTGTCAAACACCTGCAGCATGGGCCGTCCCTCGGCGTCAAAGGCCAGCCGGTAGTGCATCTGCATCTTGCCGGCAAGGCGGGTGTGGTCTCCCGGGTGCCATACCAGGTAGTACGGGTGCTTTTCCTGCATCTGGGCAATGCTCTCGCCCTGGCTCTCGTTGAAGATGGCCGGGTCCGCCACGCCCTGGATCACCCGGCCTTTCAGCATCGGGTCGTTCTCTTCCGCTTCCCTTATGCGCCGGGCCTGCTCCACCGGGTTGATCTTCAGGCCTTCGTTCGGCGTACCGTCGCAGCCGTACAGCTCCTTGATCCGGTACAGCCTGCCCTCTTCGTCCGCTGCGTACCACCCCACCGAGAAGGGCCGCGAGTAGCCAAAGTCGTACCCGCGCCAGATTTTCCAGTGTGCCGGAATGCGGAACGGCTTGATCACGTGGGTCCACCGCTGGTCCTCGTAGTGGACCGGGTCGTTGCGCCACTCGGTGAACACCTGGCCGCTGAAGCTGTCCCAGCTGCCATAGAGCAGCGCCTGCTTTTCTGCCTCCGGCAGGCTTGCCAGATTGTTCAGATACCCCGGGTCATTTTTCAGCAGTGCCGGGTTGTCAAAGATGGTGGAGGGGATAAACACCCGCGTGCGCCGCAGCTTTTCCACGGTGCCGTCCGGCTTCTTCACGTCCACCAGCTGCACCATCCGGGTGCCCGGGGGTGCCGGCGTGATGAACCGGGCCTTCACCCACCCATGGCCGATGCCGCCGGGGTTGGCCGTGGCCCGGATGTACACCTGTGTGCCCGGCCCGCTGGGGCGGTTGCGGCTCATCAGGTAGCTGTACTCTTCCCAGGTGAAGTGGGTCAGCTCGTCCACCCCGATAAAATCAAACTGCTGGCCCTGGTAGTTGTATTTGTCCTGGGCCCGGAACATGCTGCCAAAATAGATCTTCGCCCCGCTGGGGAAGGTCCAGCAGTGGTTGCTGGCGTTGTACCGGGCTTTCGGGAACACAGGCTTGTAGTACTGCATGGTCTTGTCGATCAGCTCCCGCAGCTGGGGAAAGGTCTTGCGCAGGATCAATGCCCGGTAGTTCGGCACATCCACCTGCCGCAGCGCCTCGATCACTAGCGCGTCGCTCTTGCCGCCGCCGGCCGCCCCGCCGTACAGGGCCTCGTCCTCGCTGCGCCGCATAAAGGCCGCCTGCCTCGGCTGCGGCCGCCAGATGATGGGCCGTCCGTTAATCTCCTGCCGTGCCATCCAGCACCACCTCCTGCTGCTGCGTGTCGTCCTTTGCTTCCATCAGCACCGCCGGGGCAGCGCTCTGGCTGCTGCCCTCGTCCCGCGGCACCAGCGCCGCCGCATTGGCCGCAGCGTTCAAAAGCACCGTGGCCACGTTCGCCGCGTCCTTGTCGGTCATGGCCAGCGCCTCGTACCGCTCCAGCTGCTGTTCCAGCTCCTTCCGCTCATCGTCCTCCAGCTGCCGGTCGTAGCTGCCCGGCTCGCTGTACACCACAAGGCCGGTTTCTGCCGCGTCCTGCAGGTTCTCCGCCTCGCTCTTGAGCAGCCCGCCGATCGCAAAGTCCCGGGCTCGGGCATCCTCGTCCAGTTTTGCCCGCAGCTTTGTGCAGATCTCGCTGGCCCGCTGGTTCTCGGCCACCCGCTGCTGCAGGTAGCCCACCTGGGCCCGGGCTCCCAGCGCCGCCCGGGCTGCGATCTCCCGCGCCGCCTGGGCCCTGGCCTCGGCAAACGCCCCGTCCGACTTTCCGGCCTCCTCGGCCATCCAGCTGCGGATGGTGCTCTCCGGCACGCCGTACTTCCGGGCCACTGCACAGATGGAGTTGGAGCTGATCATGGCCATCACCACCTCAGCCCGCACCCTGGCCGGGTACTTCTTCCCGCGCCCCTGCCGACCCGGCACGGTATTTTTGCAGTATTTCCGCTGTGCCATCCCAGGCCCTCCCTCTGTGCTCATGGTTCCAGTCTATCGCAAACCGCCGCACAAAAAACCTCCGGACTTTTTGGGGGAGTGGAGCACGGGTTGTGTTTGCTGTTTTTTCCGCAGCGGCCTTGCGGCGCTTTGAAAAACCAGAACACTGCCCCAGCCTCAGCTCCCTGCTTCCGCCACTGGCGGCGGTCGCTTCCGCTGCAAGTTGCGGCTCCCAGCGTCTGCTGCGGCCCTTGGGCGGGCCTTGCATCCTGCTGGCCGCTGCCCCAACAGCTCCTCCCTGTTTCAGCCGCAGGCGGCGGTCGTCGCCGTTGCAGCACAAAAAGGCCGCGCGCCGCTGCGCTCAGCCATCCCTCTGCGTCCCCGCAGCTGTCATTCCGCATCCAGCAGCCCCGCCGCTGCCGCGTAGATCCCCACCGTGCTCAGCGCTTCCAGCTCCTTGCTGTAGTAGGTCGTCCGCCCGATGTACAGCGCCCGGATCACGTCCTCTTCCCGCATGCCCTCCAGGTAGCGCATCCGCAAAAGTTCCCAGCAGGCAGGGTCTGTCCGCGCATAGTATTCCTTCACCCGGGCCAGCACAGCTGCCCACCTGCCGTGCCCGTCGTACTGCCGCAGCGCTCTGCGCACCTCTTTCCGCTGCTTTTTGGTCACCTGCCCGCCGCCTTTCCTGCTTTTTTTGCCGTTTTTAGCTGATATCTCACACATTCCCCGCACAAACCGCCTATTTTACGCGCAAAATAAAATTATCTTGTCTGTCATGTGCGAACTTTCGCAAACTCCCCCCGCCGCAGGATCACATAAGCCTGCGGTTCGGTGGCTTCCCAGCCCTCCGGCCGGGGCTCGGCATTCTCGTGCAGCCCGCCGGGGTCAAAGATCTGGATCTTCACGCACTCCCACCCCGGGAACAGCTTTTCCCACCACGCCGGGTCCTCCGCGTGTTCGCTGCAGGCCTCCCGCAGCTGGCGGCGGCTCCACTTGGTGTCAGCTGCCGGCTGCTCCTCCGGCAGGGTCAGGTTGCTGGTTTCCAGGCACCGCCGGAAGCCGTGGCCGTAGATGTACCCCACCGTGCCGCTCGTACCCTGCCCGTCAATGCCCAGGATCTTCTTCATGATGATCCGGTCTGCGTTCATGGTGCCCATGGGCTCAAACTCCCGTGTGCCGGGGACACGCCGCCGCCATAGATCCTCCAGCATATACCGCAGCTCCCGCCGCTCTGCCTCACTCAGCCCCGGGCACTGGGCAAAGCCATGCATGTGCAGCCGCCCGGCCTCGCCGTTGCGCACGGCCCACAGCATCAACTTCAGCCACGTTCCCCGCACGCCAAAGCGCTTGCGCACCGCCCGCTGCACCCGCCGGGCATAGTTCTTCACGTCCCGCCAGCAGCCTTCCTCGTCCTCGGGCAGGTAGGCGTCCTCGTATGTAGCGGTCAGGTAAAAGCCGTTCTGGTCAAAATTGGCCAGCACCTTGCGCTGTCGGCGGCGCAGGCTGGCGGCTTTGTTCCGGCTCTTCTGCCCCCGGTCACTTTCCTTGCGCTTCTTGCCCCGCTGGCGGTGCTCCTGATCCGTCACGGGGTAAATGCCCACGGCCTGGTATGTGTCCCCGCAAAGGGTCCTTTTTTCCCGGATGTAGCTTTTTCGCATCCCGGTGCCCTCCCTGTCCGGTAAACTTTTCGTGTTGGTTTCTTTTCTGTGGCCCACACAGTCACAAGATTAACGGGTATACGAGCCCCCAAAGCGCCCGCCTCGGACGCCTATTATAAAAAGGAATGGCTTGTTCAGTTCAAACGCCTGCCGCCAGAGCTTTCCCTCTGGCAGCACCCGTTCGGCCTGACGCTCCCGCCGTCGCCAAAGCCCCCGGCCGCGCGCATCCAGCGCCGCCGGGGGCTCGTTATTTGTGCTTTCCGCCCATCCAGAACTCCGCGTCAAAGTCGTTCCGGTTGATCTTTCCCGCATCGTTCTGGCTCTTCGTGTAGGTCTTTTCTTTCTGTACCTCGGCTTTCCAGGCCCGGTATTTTTCGCACCGGTCGCTGCAGGCTGGGTGCCGGTCCGGGCAGTCCGGCGTGCATACCGGCTTTACCATGCCGGAGCAGCCGGTTTTCCCTCTGCTGCCCAGTACCCATAGCTCAGCTCTTTCTTTCCACGCTCCCGGGCCTTGGCGTTGTAGCCTTCCAGCTCCCGCACGTCCCGCTGCAGCGGGGTCGGGTCTGTCAGGTACTTCTTCAGCCGCACCCGGGGCGCTCTGGGTGCCACCGGTTTCGGCACCGGCAGCGCAGCAGCTTTCGGCTTTGCAGGCCGTTTCGGCGGCTTTGCCTGCACGGCCGCCGTCTTTTTCGGCTTCAGCCGCACCTTGTAGGCTTTCCGGCTGCAAGCCACTTCTACCTTTTCCCGGGTGATGTCCCACCGGTGCTTGCCGCGGCGCTTGTGCTGGCGCTGCTGGTCCCGCCACAGCGTCGGCAGGACCTTTTCAGAGACCACGACGCCCTGCGCTGCCAGGTCTGCCGCCGTGCCCTCGTACAGCACCTTCCCGCTGTCCGGGTCGTGCAGGCGGTATTTGTACACCATCATACGGCTTTGCCCTCCTGCTTCCAGGCCCGGTGCTTTGCGCTCGCACGCTTCTCCTGCAGGCGCTTGAGCGGGTCCACCCACTCCTCACGCACCATGTCCCGCACCTCCTGTACCTGCACGCCGTGCTTTCCGGCCGCCTTTTTTGCAAAAGTGCTTGCGGCTCATTCTGCATTTGTCCTTGCTCATCTGTTTCCTCCGTTCCCGTACAACTCAAACTCCGCCCCGTCTTCAGTGATCAGCACCCCGCCGTCCAGTGCGGCAGCCAGCTGCTGCATTCTCGCTCCCGAGATCCGCAGCATGCCGTTCTCTCCCATCCATCTGCGCACCTCTCCGGCACGGATGCCGATCTTCTCCGCCAGGGTGTCGGCGTTCTCGCCCCGGTAGCCCATCGCTTCTTTCAGGGTCATCTCGCCCGCCTCCTCTCCCAGCTCTCCGGCATGGCCGGGGCCTGCAGCACGGTCTGGATGCGCTTTTCCACTTCCGCCGGGGCCAGCGGCAGGCAGCCCACCCGCTTGCGGCTGGCCTCCACCATCCAGGCCCGCTCTGCCAGCCCGTCCAGTGCCTGCCGGGTCTGGCGCTGCTGCTGATGCAGCGCCTGTGCGTCCGGGATGTCCTCCACCTGCACGTCGGTCTTGTAGGCGTCCCGGGCGCAGCGGCAAAAACGCTCCAGCGCCACGTCCACGCCGTCCTCTATGGCCCAGGCGGAAAGCTGCCGGAAGTTTTCCAGCACCGCTTTATGTAAGTCGTTCAGGCGCTTGGCTCCAAAGCCCAGCACCTCGGCGCAGGCCGCCGCGTATACCCGCCACTCCAGCGTGGCAGCGTTGTCCACCGCCATGCGGATCTGCAGCTCCTTCTGCTTGCGGGCCGCGCCCTTGCCCAGCGGCACCCGGAACTCCGTTTCCGCCCCCTCCGGCAAAAGGCTCACCAGCCAGGCCTGCCCGGCTGCAGCCTGTTCCCGGCCGCTCTTCCGGGGCTGGGCCATCACTTCCAGCATCTCCTCGTTGATCTCGTCCCGCCGCAGGTTCACCTTCCGCAGCCGCTGCACACCCACCTCGTACTCGTCGTGCAGGGCAATGGTCACGCAGGCGTGCATAAAATCCACCGCATTGTTCTCCGCCAGGCTGATCTTCTCGGTCAGGCTCAGTTTCTTCTTCATCTCTTTGTCCTTTCGTAGTATTCGTCGTGCAGCTTCTGCCACTGGGCCAGCGGCAGGGCCTTGTCCCGTGCCGCACGGGCCAGTACCCGGTACGCCGGGCCGTTTTTGTCCCGCGGGTTCATCCAGTCCGCCTTTTCCAGCGCCTCGTTCAACTCCCGTCGGTACTCTTCGTAGGTCAAGGCTGCACCTCCCCCTGCCGCCGCATCAGCTCCGTCATAAAGCTCATCTCTTTTTCGCTGCTGACCATATACCGTTTGCCTTTTCCTCGCACCATGGCCAGCAGCCGGTCCTGCATCATCTCGCCAAATTCCTTGGAGGCTTCCTCCTGCTCGGCCTTGGAGAGGTCCTTTCTCATCAGTTGCGCCACGGTGCTCAGGTAGGCATCTTCCAGGGCGTCCAGCGCTTTGCCCTTGCTTGTGTTCTGGCCCTGGCAGCGCATCACCACCGGGCCGTCGTCGATCACCGAAATGTTGATTTCAATCTTGCTTTTCATCCTTGTCCTCCTTCACGGTTCCCCGTGGTCGTTCATCCAGCTGGCCGCCAGCGCCCTGGCGTCCGCCAGTTTGTCGCACAGCATGTTCACGGCTGCTTCCTGCATCCACTCCGGCAGCCGCTCGGCCTGCATCATGGCAGCCCCCATGTCCCGCACCAGCTCCTCGCCGTGCAGCTCCATCCGCTGCCAGATCTCTGCCTCGTCCGGCGTCATGTTCTCCGGCCGGCTCACTTCAGCACCTCCACGCTGTAGGCCTTGCAGGTACAGCCCCCGTGCTCTGCCCGGGCTTTGTCCTCGACCATGGCCTTTGCCACACCCTTGCTGATGGCCTGCACCTCGTAGCTGCAGTGTGTAAAGTATTCGCTTTTGGTCTGTGGCAGCTTCTGGCTGCACTCCACATTCACGCGGTATCTGCCCATCCTTCAGCCCGCCTTTCTGCGGTCAGCCGCTCGTTTTTCCTGCGGCTGCCGCTCCTTGCAGGGCTTTTCGTCCTCTTCCTGCTCGGCGCAGCTGCCCAGGCCCGCCAGCACCACAGCCAGCGCCAGCAGCACCAGCGCCCCCACAAAACACCCGGCCATGGCCCAGCCGGTGTAGCTTTCCAGGCCGCTTGCCACCAGCAGGCAGCCGATCAGGCTGGCCCAGCTGCCGCAGTAATAGATCCATTTCCGCATTGTCAAAACCTCCCGTTTGTGTTAAACTTCTGGTGATGAGTGCATGCTGCTTTCATCACCCCTTGGCCTTGCCGGTGCTGTCACGCCGGCAGGGCCTTTTTGTTTTCTTGCACTTCTCCCGCTGCTTCTGCCATGCTTCAAACGCAGCCTGGTTCTCCGGGTCTGCGTAAAAATCCGCGGCAATGTCATACAGCGCCCAGATCTGCCACATCTTCAGCGGCCCGCTTTCACCGTCCATTCACGCCTCCTGTCAGTCCGGGTTAAAGGTCTGGAAGCGTTCGCCTTCGCCGGGTGCTTCCAGCGGAATCTCCCACTCGGCGCAGATGCTCTCGGCCACCGACTTTGCAAAGCCGATCAGCTCGTCGCCCCGCGCTGCCATCAGCACTGCCGGACCTACAATGCTGCTCATGTAGTTGAACGCGTACAGATCCGTGGCGTGCTCATTGTAAGGCAGCTCCTGCAGCAGGCCCTCTTCGTTCACGGCCATCTGGATGCTGTCCGCATCCTCCCGTGCCCAGCTGGCAGCCAGGCAGGTGTCGGCCATCTCAATGGGCCCGCCCACCAGCTTCTGCAGCGTCTCCAGCTTGCAGGTGTCCCCGTCGTCACAGGGCAAAAGGTAAGCGCTGGTGTCCACCGGCATCACGATCACAAAACGTTCCATGTCCTTATCCCTCCGTATTGGCATAGCCTGCCTTTTCGGCATCTTCCACGCTGACATCGTCAAAACACTGCTCCAGCACCATCAGCACCCGGCGCTGTGCGCCGGGACGCAGGTTTGCCCGGCGCATAGCGATCAGACAATAGCCCATGCAGGCTGCATTGCTCCACGGCCCGTTCAGGTTTGCCAGCATCCGGGCCGCCTCGTTCTTCTTGCCCATCTCTTTGTCCTCCTTGGTTTCATGCATTCTTCCCCGGCTGGCCCTTATTCTCCGATTTGTGCTATACTTGCACCGAAAGGAGATGAAAGCCACCCGTGCTTTACAAAATCATGTTTGAAATTCAATGTCCCTTTGACGCTCTGGGAATTCTGCCTGCAATGGAATCCGAAATCTGCTGCAGCATTGTCCCCGGAAAGTTTCCGGTTTTCTCGGTTCCTAACGTCTGTGACCACTGCAACGACACAAACTTTGAGCAATGTCAGCAATGCACTGGCGCAATCTATCAGATGTTCCGGCAGGGGCTTATCCCTGTGGAGTTTCTTCCTTCCTGGCCGGTTCGCACTCTGCCTGACCCCATCCGGCCATGTCTTGAGCTGCTTTCAGAATGATTTCTGCATTCTCGGCAATCACCCCGGAAAGCGACCTGTTATAATCAGGGTCATACACAGCCATCTTTCTGGCCGCCATCCACCCCGGCAGGAATTCCCAAAGGGTCTGTGCCGCTTCCAGTGTTCGGTTATTTTCTTTGCTGTGTAAGTACAGCCCCAGTTCGTTGTAGTCTCTGCCCGCCTCTTCCACAGGCGTGCAGGGCTTTTTTGTTTCTTCCTCCACCTTCTTCCCTCCCTTCATGCGCTCTTCCCCGGCTGGGACGAGGTGTTAGAATCTTTTTGAGATACCGTCAGAGCAAAAAAGATCTCATTGACCTCTTCCGCACTCAACCCGTAATGCTCCTGTATCGCTGCAATTTCATTCTGCCGAAACTGCGCTCCACGGTATTCATTGATTTTCGCATTCAGCCGGGAGAGGCTCATCTGCAGATACTGGGCTAAATCTTGCTGTGATTCGCCATGCAGCTGCATCACAGCCTTTAATTTGCGTTCGTTCAATCCATTGTCACCTCCGATTTTTTAAGATACTTAGATATTAGCATCATCGTATCTTTTTAAGATACTTAGATATTAGCATCTTCGCCGAATCTTGTCAAGATGTTTTTTCTTGCATTTTAGATTTTCTATGGTATTATTAAGATACACTGTAGGAAGGGGTGATATTTCATGACCACCGGCGACAGAATCCGCCAACTGCGCATCGAGCATCAGATGACACAAGAGGAGCTCGGTGCAAAGGTTGGCGTACAAAAAGCAGCCATCTACAAGTACGAAAACGGTCTGGTTGTAAATCTCAAGCGTTCTGTACTTGAAAAACTCGCTCTCGTATTGGACACCACTCCCACCTATCTGATGGGCATGGAAGAATCCGAGCACAATCCATCCACACTCACCCCTCAGCAGTCTGCTCTGCTGGCGTCCTTTGACCAGCTCAACGAGGAGGGACAGACCAAGGCCGTGGAGTATGTGGAGGACCTTGTGCTTACCGGCCGTTATAAAAAATGTCCTGCGTCTGAGCTGGGCGCAAAAGAAGCGTAAAAAATAAAGCCGCCTGTCTGGCGGCTGTGTGAGGATGTTATCATGGGCATATCAACCAATTTTATATTGATTTTTTTGCTGGCAGCTTTACTTGCTTACATTTCTTTTCTTCTTTGGAAACCGCTCAAAGTCTCTGAGCCTTCAAGCAAACTGATTTGTTTTTTTCTCGCCCTTGCCTTTTCCGTTTTCCTCGGCCTTGTTTATCTCCTCGGTTTTACTTTAGGTGGCACAGCGTTCAGCCTTATGATGTTCGGTCATACCATCAGTTATATTCTAGCTGGCATCTGTAGTGTTCTTCTTTGTGCTTATACCATTAAAATTCTTCCCTCGAAGATTGGAAATGGCACTGCTTTTCACTGTTTCTGTAATATTTCTTTTGTTGTATTCCTTGTTCTTGGCATCGGAGAAATTGCGACAGCTCATTCTTCTAATTTTGTTTTATCTACACTTCCGAATGCTGTATTCGATAATACTGTACTCGGTATTTCCAATATCGGTGTCGCCCTTTGTGCTGCCTGCATTCGCCCTTCTAAAAAAGTTTCTCCGGCCGTACCAGAAGCATCTCCTTCTCCTGCTCAAGTCTCCATGCCGGTCGAAACTCCTTCTGCAGATACATCCGATTCGGAGCAGAACGACCCTCCTGCTGTAAAGAATGCGCCTGATCCTGATGTTCCGCTCTGTGTACCCGCTGTTCAATCGCAGAAAGACTCTGTTTCCACTAAAGCGGTCATTCATTTCTCTGTCAGTAAAAAGGTGCTTCTCGTGGTTGCCTTTATTATTGTCCTCATGATCGGTATTCTGACCGGTTTATTCTTGGGAGAAGGGTATTTTGCACCACATTTTACACCTTCTTCACCTTATATCGACTCTTTAAAAGCTGCTGAAAAAAGTGCTGCAAGCACGGCTTATTCTAACGGCTACAAGTCCGGCTATGCTTCTGGCCAAATTGATGGCTACAATTCGGCTTCCGAAGCCAGCCGGGATGCTTACTCTGAAGCTTGGCTTAATGGGTGGGACGGCGGATATAATTCCGGCTATGAAGAAGGCTATAACGCCGGCTACGATGACGGCTATTATGCATATTGATTAACAAGATGCGGCCCGCCAGGCCTCTGGACACGCAAGTGTTTACGCGCAAGATGGCGGGTATTTTTTTCCTTAAACGCACAAAACCCCTCCAGCAGGTTCCTATTAAGTCTGCTTATTTATGTCTTGTTTGTGAAGGATTTTTGAATTTTCATTGCTTGTCAAGCCCTAATTTTTAGTTTTTCTGTTGCGTTTGCAACTTTTCACATTTTTTTCGTGTACAAACCCGCTCACTGAGCGTATAATAGACTTGCAGGAACGTATTCCTGCCAAGACAATGAAAAGACTGCTGGTCTTTGCTTGTCCGCTGAAAGAGGGTAGCCCCTCCCTGCCATGAAAAAATGGGGAATTAAAAAAGCGGTGAGCTCTTACCGTGAGTAGAGAATGAAAAAAGCGGAGAACCTCTGCCGTATAGTGAGGAATGAAAAAGGGTGCGGGACAGGTTACTGTTCCGCACCTTCTTGGATTAAGGAGCTGAATTATGGGGAAGTTTCAATTTTACCACATTAACGAACACTATATCAGCTATTTACATAGTATTGACACCCGTGTGCAATACAATAAGGGGCAGCGGCGTCCGTATGTTGGAATTGTACTCTCCATCAACGGCATTGATTATTATGTTCCCCTTGAATCCCCTAAGCCCAATCACGTTAACATCAAAGGCGGCGGTCCTGTTATGAAACTCGACGATGGTCGTCTTGGCCTAATGGGCTTCAACAATATGATTCCTGTTATTCCATCTTGCTTGATCAAATTTGATATTCAGAGTATCGAAAATGAGAATTATAAAATGCTCTTGTTGAATCAGTTAAATTATTGCAACAAGAATCGCGATCTTATTCTCCAGCGTGCAGAATCCACATACCGCAAAGCTCTCAGTCGTAAAATCCCGCTGTATCAAAAGGTATGCTGCAATTTTGAAAAATTGGAACGTAAAAGCAAGAAATATGATCCAAATTACGTTCCATCTAAAAAGAAAATTCGTGCAACCGTACCTTCCAAATAATTGTTCTTTTCAAGGAGCTCCCCGCCGGGTGCTCCTTGTTTTATAAACGCACAAACCCCTCCAGCTGTTTCCAGCCGGAGGGGGTTGCCCCGTCGTCAAAAGGTAAGGATAAAAAAACAAGAAGGTTTCTTTCCATGCGTCGCCTGCCCTTACAGCATAGCACGCTTTTTCGATATGGGCAAATAAAAGCCCCGGCGCTGGTACGATGCAGCGCCGGGGATAACATGGAGTGCAGCACAAAACCGGACAAAGAAAATTTTATGCTTGCAGGGGTCAGTATATCACACTCCCTGCATATGGGCAAACTGCCCGGAAAGGAAGTGTTATCATGCCCCGCAAAAAAGCTCCTGCGGCCGAAGCGCCGCGCCTGGTGGCTTACTACCGCTACTCTGGCGGCAGCCGCCAGACCGAGCAGAGCATCGAGGGCCAGCGCCGGGACTGTGAGGCCTACGCCCGCGCCCACGGCATGACCATCCTGCGCGAGTATGTAGACCGCCACATCAGCGGCAAAACCGATGACCGCCCCGCCTTCCAGCAGCTGGTGGCCGACAGCGCAAAGCACACCTTTGACGCCGTGATCTGCTGGAAAACCGACCGCCTGGCCCGCAACCGCTACGACAGCGCCGTCTATAAGAAAAAGCTCCGGGACAACGGTGTGGAGATCCTCTATGCCGCCGAGAGCAACATCTCCGGTGCCGAGGGCATCATCATTGAGGGCCTGATGGAAGCTCTGGCTGAGTATTACAGCGCCGAGCTGGCCGAAAAAGCCCGCCGCGGTATGCGGGAATCCGCCCTTAAAGGCAAAGCCCTGGGCAGCTCCCGCCCGCTGGGCCTCACCGTGGACGCCGACAAACACTACATCATCGAGCCCACAGGTGCCGAGGCAGTCCGGTATATCTTTGAGCAGTACGCCGCCGGGCTGTCCTCTTCCTCCATCGTGGAGCGCCTGAACGCCATGGGCCTGCGCACCAGCCACGGCGGCCCGTTCAACAAAAGCAGCATCAACCGCATCATTCAGAACGAAATGTACCGCGGCGTTTACGTCAGTAAAAAGTTTGATGTCCGCATCGAGGGCGCGATCCCGGCCATCATCGACAACGATTTATGGAAAAGGGCACAAAACATGTTTGAACGCAACCGCCAGAGCCGCACCCCGCACGCTTCCCGCGCCGATTATATTCTCTCCGGCAAACTGTACTGTGGAGAGTGCGGCTGCTTGATGAAAGGCGTCTGTGGACGCAGCAGCGGCAACGGCCAGATGTACCACTATTACGCTTGCCCCGGCCGCTCCATTGGCCGCGCCTGCACCCGCAAAAATATCCCGCAGGACGAGCTGGAAGCTATGGTGGTCAATTCCGTTGCGGACCTGCTGCTGGAGCCCGAGCTGCTGGAGCAGATCGCAGACGCCATCGTGGAGCTGCAGCAGGCCGAGGCCGCACGCCCTGACCCGGAGAAGCAGGCACTGGAAAAATCCCTGTCCGATGTCCGGAACAAGATCCAGAACATCCTCTCTGCCATTGAGAACGGCACCTCCAGCGCCGCCCTCTCTGCCCGCCTTGCCGACCTGGAGCAGCAGGAGAGCACGCTTTCCTATCAGCTCTCTTCCCTCGATGCAAAAAAGCCCCTCACCTTCACCCGTGATCAGATCCTGTTCCTGCTGCAGCAGTTCCGAGTCTCCCCCTCGGAGCGCACCAAGGCTTACTGCCGCCGCCTGGTTGATACCTTTGTGGATCACATCGAGCTCACCAACACCGAGCTCATCCTCTACTTCAACCTCTCCGACGAAACCGTCGATAAAAACAAAAAAGCTCCCCGGTCGAACCCTTCCGAAGAAAGTTCGACCGAGAAGCGTTTGGTCCGAGTGGCGAGAATCGAACTCACGGCCTCTTGAACCCCATTCAAGCGCGCTACCAAAACTGCGCTACACCCGGATATCGCGCTCCGCTTCCCTACCGAAGCGTGGCGACAAGAGATATTATACGCAGAGTGGGGGCATTTGTCAACCATTTTTTGCAATTTTTTCGGGTATTTTTGCAAAAAGTCCGATTTTTACGCACCGGCGCTCTTTTTATTGTTGTGCTGCCTGCCGCAGTGCCTTGTCCTTTTCCAGCAGGGGCTTGAGGTACTGGCCGGTAAAGCTGCCGGGCACTTCGGCCACCTGCTCCGGGGTACCCTCGGCGATGATCAGACCACCGGCACTGCCGCCCTCCGGGCCCAGATCAATGATGTGGTCGGCGCACTTGATCAGATCCAGATTGTGCTCGATGACGATGACCGTGTTGCCGGCATCCACCAGCTTCTGCAGCACCTCGATCAGACGGTGCACATCTGCGATGTGCAGGCCGGTGGTGGGCTCGTCGAGGATATACACCGTTTTGCCGGTGCCGCGGCGGGCCAGCTCGTTGGCCAGCTTCACACGCTGAGCCTCGCCGCCGGACAGGGTAGTGGCGCTCTGGCCCAGCGTTACATACCCCAGACCCACATCCAGCAGGGTCTGCAGCTTGCGGGCGATCTTGGGCTGGTTGGCAAAGAACACCACCGCTTCTTCCACAGTCATGTTCAGCACGTCGGAAATGGTCTTTTCCTTATATTTCACTTCCAGCGTTTCGCGGTTGTAGCGGGCACCCTTGCACACCTCGCAGGGCACATACACGTCCGGCAAAAAGTGCATTTCGATCTGCAGGATGCCGTTGCCCTCGCAGGCCTCGCACCGGCCGCCCTTGACGTTGAAGCTGAACCGTCCCGGCCCGTAGCCCCGCATTTTGGCGTCCTGCGTCTGGGAGAACACCGTGCGGATATCGTTGAACACCCCGGTATAGGTGGCGGGGTTGGAGCGGGGCGTGCGGCCGATGGGCTGCTGGTCGATGCCGATGACCTTATCCACAAACTCCAGTCCCTCTATCCCGTCGCATTTGCCTGCGCGGGAGCGGGCACCGTTCAGCTCACAGGCCAGCGTTTTGTACAGGATCTCGTTGATCAGGCTGGACTTGCCGGAACCGGAAATTCCGGTCACGCAGATGAACTCACCCAGCGGGAATTTTACGTCGAGGTTGCGCAGGTTGTTTTCCCGTGCGCCCTTCACGGTGAGGAAGTTGCCGTTGCCGGAGCGGCGGGTCTGGGGCACTTCGATGCGCTTGCGACCGGAGAGATAGTCGCCGGTGATGCTGCGTTTGGCCTTGCAGATATCCTTCACACTGCCGGCCGCCACGATCTCACCGCCGTGCACACCGGCACCGGGGCCGACGTCCACGATATAGTCCGCATTGCGCATGGTGTCCTCGTCGTGCTCCACCACGATGACCGTATTGCCAAGGTCGCGCAGATTTTTGAGCGTAGCAATCAGCTTGTCGTTGTCGCGCTGGTGCAGGCCGATGCTGGGCTCATCCAGCACATACAGCACACCGGAAAGGGCGCTGCCGATCTGGGTGGTCAGGCGGATGCGCTGGCTCTCGCCGCCGGACAGCGTACCCGCCGACCGGGCCAGCGTGAGATAATCCAGACCCACGCTCTGAAGGAATTGCAGACGGTTTTTGATTTCCTTCATGATCTGGCCGCCGATCTGCTTCTGTTTTTCGGTCAGGTTCGGCTCGTTTTCCCGGATGAATTCCAGCTCTTCCCGGATGGACATCTCGCAGAATTCGCTGATGTTCTTGTCCCCGACCGTTACGGCCAGCACCACCGGTTTCAGGCGTCGGCCGTGGCAGCCCGGGCACTCCACACCGGACATGAAGCTGCCGATTTCTTCCTTCATCCACTCGCTGTTGGTCTCGCGGAAGCGGCGCTCCAGATTCTCCACGATGCCCTCAAACGTATTATAGTAGACACCGCTGCCGAACTCGTTGGTTCGGTGCATCTCGATCTTTTCGCCGTTGGTGCCGTAGAGCAGGGCGTTCACCGCCTCGGTGCTCATATCCTTGATAGGCGTGTCCAGCGTAAAGCCGTATTTTTTACCCAGACCAAGGTAGTACATTTCGCTGACAGAGCCCTCGGCGTAGTACCAGCCGCTGGCCTTGATGGCCCCCTGCCGGATGGACAGGTTCTTATTGGGCAGGATGCGCTCCTCGTCTACCCGCATGAACGTACCAAGGCCCGTGCACTTCTCACAGGCACCCTGGGGGTTGTTGAAGGAGAAGAGCCGGGGCGACAGGTCCCCGATGGAGATGCCGTGCTCCGGGCAGGCAAAGTTCTGGCTGAAGGTCATGCACTCCCCGCCGATGACATCGACCTCAGCGATGCCGCCGGTCAGAGCCAGCGCAGTTTCCAGCGAATCCGCCAGACGGCCCCGGATGCCCTTGCGCATGGCAAGGCGGTCCACCACGATCTCCACCGTGTGCTTGATGTTCTTTTCCAGCGTGATCTCTTCGTCCAAGTCATACAGATTGCCGTCGATCCTCACACGGGAGTAGCCGCCCCGCCGGGCGGCATCCAGCTCCTTCTGCTGCGTGCCCTTGCGCTGGCGTACCACAGGAGCCAGCACCTGGAATTTGGTGCCGTCCTCCAGCTTGAGCACGGCATCCACCATCTCATCCACGGTCTGCTGGCTGATGACACGGCCGCACACCGGGCAGTGGGGCACGCCCACCCGGGCATACAGCAGGCGCAGGTAATCATAGATCTCGGTCACGGTGCCCACGGTAGAGCGGGGGTTGTGGCTGGTGGTCTTCTGGTCAATGGAAATGGCCGGCGACAGGCCGGTGATCTCATCCACATCGGGCTTGTCCATCCGGCCCAGGAACATCCGGGCGTAGCTGGAAAGGCTCTCCACATAGCGGCGCTGGCCGTCGGCATAAATGGTATCGAAGGCAAGGCTCGACTTGCCGGAACCGGACAGGCCGGTCATAACAATGAATTTTTCGCGCGGGAGGGTCAGATCAATATTCTTCAGGTTGTGCTCCCGTGCGCCTTTGATGACGATCTTATCGTTTGCCAAGGTACTTTCTCCCTCTTCTCTGTGTCTGTGCATGGTTCTGCTTCCGCTCCGTCTCTGCCGAGGAATCCACAGTGGGGTTCTCGCCCCGGCGCAGGCGGTCGATCTGGTCGCGCAGGAAGGCCGCGTGCTCGAACTCCAGCAGCTTGGCGGCTTCCTTCATCTCGCGGGTCAGACGCTCAATGGCGGCTTCCCGCTCCATCTTACCCATGCGGCGGGTGTTGCGTTTGGCGTTCTCGGCCTTGTCGCTGATCTCGATGCTGTCTGCAATGGCCTTGACAATGGTCCTGGGCACGATGCCATGTTCCTGATTGTAGGCCATCTGGATGGCGCGGCGGCGCTCCGTCTCAGTGATGGCACGGTCCATGCTGTCGGTGACCACATCGGCGTACATGATGACCATGCCTTCTGCGTTTCGGGCAGCACGGCCGATGGTCTGGATGAGACTGGTCTCGCTGCGCAGAAAACCTTCCTTGTCGGCATCCAGAATGGCCACCAGACTCACCTCCGGCAGGTCCAGACCCTCGCGCAGCAGGTTGATACCCACCACCACGTCGATGCTGCCCAGGCGCAGGTCCTTGATGATCTCCATGCGCTCGAAGGTGTCCACCTCGTGGTGCATATACTTGACCTTGATGCCCTGTTCGGTGAGGTAGTCGGTGAGGTCCTCGGCCATTTTCTTGGTCAGGGTGGTCACCAGCACCCGCTCCTGCCGGGCAATGCGGGTGTTGATCTCGCCCAGAAGGTCTACCACCTGCCCTTCCACCGGGCGCACCGAGATGACCGGGTCCAGCAATCCGGTGGGACGGATGACCTGCTGGGCCACCTGGGTGCTGTTCTGGCGCTCATATTCTCCGGGCGTAGCCGAAACAAAGATCATCTGGTTGAGCTTGGACTCCACTTCCTCAAATTTGAGGGGGCGGTTATCAAAGGCCGACGGCAAACGGAACCCGTACTCCACCAGCGTTTTCTTGCGGGCGTAGTCGCCGCCGTACATGGCGCGCACCTGCGGCAGGGTGACATGGCTTTCGTCCACAAAAAGCAGAAAATCCTCCGGGAAATAATCCAGCAGGGTCGTGGGCATGCTGCCCGGCGCACGGCCCGACAGCACCGCCGAATAGTTTTCGATGCCCTTGCACATGCCCACCTCGTTGAGCATCTCAATGTCGTAATTGGTGCGCTGGGCAATGCGCTGGGCCTCGATGAGCTTGCCCTCTGCGGTGAACTGCTTCACCTGCGCGTCGCACTCGGCGCGGATCTTTTCCAGCGCGGCGGCCTTTTTCTCAGCGCTGACAATGTAGTGGCTGGCCGGGAAGATGGCCACATGCTTGACCACGTTCTGCTTGGTGCCGGTGAGGGGGTTGAACTCGGTGATGCGGTCGATCTCGTCCCCGAAGAACTCCACCCGGATGGCCAGCTCACTCATATAGGCCAGATAAATGTCCACCGTATCTCCGTGGACGCGGAACTTGTTGCGGACAAAATTTACGTCGTTGCGCTCGTATTGCAGGGTAACCAGCTTCTGGCACAGTTCATCCCGCTCCATCTGCATGCCGGGCCGCAGACTGATGACCATGCTGCGGTAATCAATGGGGTCGCCCAGTGAGTAGATGCAGGACACCGACGCCACGATGATCACATCCCGCCGTTCCGAAAGCGCCGCCGTAGCCGAGTGGCGCAGACGGTCGATCTCGTCGTTGATGGCGCTGTCCTTTTCAATATAGGTATCGGTGCTGGGGATGTAGGCTTCCGGCTGGTAGTAGTCGTAGTAGCTGACAAAATACTCCACCGCATTGTTGGGGAAAAACGAGCGGAACTCGGTGCACAGCTGGGCTGCCAGCGTTTTGTTGTGGGCCAGCACCAGCGTGGGCCGGTTGCACCGGGCGATGACGTTGGCCATGGTAAAAGTCTTGCCGCTGCCGGTAACGCCCAGCAGGGTCTGGCAGCGGTCACCCCGCTGCACCCCCTCCACCAGCGTTTCAATGGCCTGGGGCTGGTCGCCGGTGGGCTGATACGAGGACACCAGTTCAAATTTTTCGTCTGCCACTGCAGCTCTCCTCTCCGGCTCTCCGCCGGGCGAAGAACCACAATTGGTTGTATCTTTCAATGCGATTATAGCACAGTAGTTTTATAATGTAAACAGGTATTCTGCACTCAGGGCCAGAAAAGTGTGCCGGTCTTGAAGTCGTAGATGGGCAGCCGCCCGGCATCCCGCATGGAAAAGCACTCCGTGTCGGTCAGGATAAAGTGGTCCAGCAGATGGATGTTCACCAGCCCCAGCGCCCGGGCAATGCTGCCAGTGGCCTCCATATCCTCCATGGAGGGCAGAGCCACTCCGTTGGGGTGATTGTGACAGAGCACTACAGCGTCGGTGCCGCCCTTGATGGCAGTGGCCACCACATCCTTCACGTCCAGGCTCACCCGGTCGGAGGTGCCCTCCCGCAGCCAGACCGCTGCTTTGATGTGGCGGCGGGTGCTCAGCGAGACCAGCATGGCGCGCTCGTAGTCAGACTAGGCAAATTTTTCCATCAGATAGCTGCCCAGCTGTTCCGTGGTCTTGAAGCAGCGCTTTCCGTCGGTGCGGCTGCGCCCGTAATACCGGCTGACCTGCGGCAGCATGTGCAACAGTCTTGCCGAGGTGGGGCCGATGCCCTCCACGGTGCATAGTTCTTCCTCACTGGCCTCCAGCACAGAGGCAAAGTCTCCGAACCGCTCCAGCAGGTTGTACGCGATCTCGTTGGTATCCCTCTGAGCATTGGTCGTATACAGGATATATTCCAGCACTTCATGGTCGGCCAGACTGTCCAGCCCGTAGTTCTGCACCCGCTCCCGCATGCGCTGGCGGTGCCCCTGATGCCGTTTGTATTCTGCCATGGCGGTTCTCCTTTTCAGCGTTCTTTCTTTATAGTACCCATTTCCGGCACGGAACTCAAGCCCCCGGGCAAAATATTCAGGGCGGGATGCGTTGACTTGGCTGGTTTTGTGTATTAGTATAGTATCAGTTATTTTTTCTGAGAAGCAAGGAGTATTGCATGAAACAATATACCGCCACCTCCAACGACGACGGCGTGCGCCTGTCGCGCTTTGTGCAGAGCGTGACCCGCGATTTTCCCACCAGCCTTTTGTACAAGAGTTTCCGCAACAAGCGGGTGAAGGTGAACGGCAAAAAGGCCGCGCCGGAGTACCGTCTGCAGGCCGGGGACCTGATCGAGCTGTACATCAACGATGAGTTTTTCCCGCCGGAGGGCGCAAAACCCGAGCCGAAGGCTGCGCCCAAAAAACAGCCGAAGCAGCCCAAAGTCACCGTGATTTATGAGGATGACAACATGGCCGTGCTGTACAAGCCCACCCACCTGCTGTGCCACAGCGACCGCACTGGTGACGCGAACCTTGTAGATGCCTTTACCCAGTATCTGGCCGAAAAAGGTGAATACGACCCCCACGGCGAAAACCGCTTCAAGCCCGGCATCTGCAACCGGCTGGACCGCGGCACCGAGGGGTTGGTGATTGCCGCCAAGAGCTACGCCGCCCTGCGGGACATGAACGAGATCATCCGCACCGACCTGCTCAAGAAGGAGTACTATACCATCACGGTGGGCATCCCCCAGAGCGGGCGTTTCACCGCATGGTGGGAGCACGACGAAAAGAACAACAAGGTGAGCATCCACGCCCATCAGGCGCAGGACGAACACCGCAAACAGATCATCACGGATGTGGATGTGCTGCGCACGGCCGGGCCCTTTGCGCTGTGCAAGATCGGCCTGGTCACCGGCCGCACCCACCAGATCCGTGCCCATCTGGCCTATCTGGGCAAACCCGTGCTGGGCGACATCAAATACGGCAACCGCAAAATGAACGAGCGCACCGGCACAAAAACGCAGGCCCTGTGCGCCGTGCGCATCACCTTCCGGGAAATTCCGGAGGAAAACACCCTGCACTATCTTTCCGGCAAGGTCATCAAACTGAAGGACCCGCAGATCGTAAAGCAGTTTGACGCACTGGACAAAACCAAACCGGACCCTGCCAAAGGAGAATGAATCATGGAGCTGAACGCCTATTTCAAAAGTCTCGTGGATCAGGACCGTGCCGCGGTCGTGATCTGCGACCTGGAACACACCATCATCTATATGAACCCCGCCGCCATTGCCAGCTATGCAAAGCATGGCGGTGCTGCCCTGCTGGGCAAAAGCGTACTGACCTGCCACAATCCGCAGTCCCGCCAGACCATCCAGCGGGTCATCGACTGGTTTGCCGCCGACAAAAATCACAACCTTGTTTACACCTACCACAACGTCAAACAGAACAAGGACGTCTACATGGTCGCCCTGCGGGACGCCGACGGCACCCTGATCGGCTATTACGAAAAGCACGAATACCGCAGCCCGGAAACCATGAAGCTGTACGATATGGAGTGACCTCTCATGCAGAAAATTGACCTTGCCGTCTGGCCGCGGGCGGAGCTGTCCCGGCAGATGGCCGTGAGACGCTGGGCATGTGCCTGGAAGTGAACCACCGTTTTGTGGACGGCTGGCATCTGGGGCAGTTTTACCAGCACCTGCAGCAGGCCATTGATGCACTGAAAATTTGATGCTCTATAAAAAAGCGGATGCTTCCCGTCAAGGGATGCATCCGCTTTTGGTTTGTCTCAGGCCTGCACCGCGTACTTTTCCCGGTGCTTTTTGAGGTAGTACCCAATGCCGATGGCATCGGCCAGTGCCCAGCCGATGGGCACACTGAGCCAGATGCCGGTGACGCCCAGCGGGGTCGCCGACAGCAGGTAGGCCAGCGCCACACGGGTGCCGAGAGATGCGATCGTGAGCACCACCGACATCTGGGGCTGATTGACAGCCCGGTAGTAGCCGTAGAGCAGGAACAGAATGCCAATGCCGAGATAGCACGCGCCCTCAATGTGCAGATAGTGCACACCGGCAGCAAGGATGGCGGTTTCCGCCGGGTCAATGAAAATGCCCATGAGCGGCGCTGCAAAGGCGCCCACCAGCACACTGATGACGATGCAGAACGCCGCACTGCACAGCCCTGCACTGCGGATGCCCTTGCGGATGCGGTCGGTCTGGCCCGCGCCGTAGTTCTGGGCCACATAGGTGGAAAAGGCATTGCCGAAGTCCTGCACCGGCATGTAGGCAAAGGAGTCGATCTTGACTGCCGCTGCAAAAGCCGCCATGATCACGGTGCCGAAGCTGTTGACCAGCCCCTGTACCATGAGGATGCCGAAATTCATGATGGACTGCTGCACGCTGGTCATCACCGAAAGGTTCAGGATGGTGGCAAGGTTCTGTTTGTCCCACCGGCAGTCCTCTTTTTTCGGGCAGAGCTGCGGGAACTTTTTCAGGGTGTACAGTCCGATGCCGATGCCGGACACGAACTGCGAGAAGGTGGTGGCGGCCGCGGCCCCCTGCACGCCCCAGTGCAGCACCAGCACGCACACCAGGTCCAGGATCACATTGAGCACTGCCGACACAGCCAAGAACAGCAGCGGGACCACGGAGTTGCCGATGGCCCGCAGGAGGTTTGCAAAGTAGTTATACAAAAAGGTGGCCGTGATACCCAGAAAAATGATGCGGAGATATTCCTTCATCAAAGGGATGATCTCCTCCGGTACCCGCAGCACCCACAGAATGCCGCCCAGCCCCAGATACACCAGAACATTCAGTGCCAGTGCCATGCCTGCAATGAGCACAAAGGACTGGAACACGCTCTGCCGCATGCGGGCCTCTTCCCCGCTGCCGTACTGCATGGAGACGGCTGCGCCGCTGCCCATGCACAGCCCCAGCAGGATGGAGGTGAGAAAGGTCATGAGGGTGTAGGACGAGCCCACCGCCGCCAGCGCATCCGCGCCGAGGAAGCGCCCCACCACCCAGGTATCGGCGATGTTGTACATCTGCTGCAACAGGTTGCCGAACATCAGCGGCAAAGCAAACAGCAGGATGCCCTTTGTAATGGGGCCTTTGGTAAGACTGCGCTGCATGGTTCTGCGATCCTCCTTCTTGTTGATAGTATAATGCGTCTGATGCGTCAAATAGGGTTGACAGCCGGGCCGGAAGTTTTTCCGAGAATGATCCGGCGGGTGGGTCCCTGCTGCCGCAGGCAGTAGGGCGGGCAATGGAATGGCCCGTTGCATTCGAGGAAAAAGCTCCCGGCGCACCCGTCGGTCAGCCCTGCACCGCAAACCGCTGTCGGTATTCCCGGGGCGTGCAGTGCTTGATCTCGCGGAAGGTCTTTGTAAAATAGCTCAGGTCGGTAAAGCCGCACTCGGCCCCGATCTCGCCGGTGCGCAGGCGGGTGGTCAGCAGCAGCCCGGCGGCTTTTTCAATGCGGTACTGTTTCACATACTGGATGGGCGTGGTACCCAGCAGCTGCCGGAAACTGCGCAGGCAAGCGCTTTCGCTCAGGGCCACACTGTCCGCAATGCGTTCCACGGTCAGTTCCTCGGCATAGTGTTCCTCCACAAAACGCAGCATCTGTTTCATGCGCTGGGCCGCCACCTGCTCCTGCCGGGAGCTGCGGCACTCGCCCACCGGGCAGTGGGCCGCGAGGGTGTGCAGCGCCGCCGAAAGCAGATACCGAACCCGGTTCTCGTAGTCGTCCGGTTCTTCGTCCACAGCGTGCCAGGCCTCCCACAGCCGGGCCAGAACTTCCGCCTGCCAAGGCTCCCCCTTGCTCAGCAGAAAATAGGACGGTACACCGGGCTGTAGCAGCGGCCGGATGAGCTTTTGCCAGTAGATGGTGTCCATCCCGCCCACGAGCCGCGGGTGGAACACCCCGCTGCGCAGCGCTGAGGGACCTTCTGCCGCAAATTCCACCGCATGGAGCACACCGGAGTTGATGAACACACCCTCGCCTTCCGCCAGACAGATGCGCTTTTTGTCCACGCCCACGGTCACGGTGCCCTCGTAGGCGAGGATATACTCAAAATCCTCATGCCAGTGCCACGGCACCGAATAGCAGGTAAGCCGTTCTTCGTAGCACGCAATCGGGAACAGTGCGCTGCCGTGCTGCACCAGCTCCCGCCCCTGCGGTGTGGATGGGATGCCGCAATTCAATGCCAGAGCCATCTACGGGTTCCTTTCCGGGTTTTCAACATTGCCGGGCCCTCTGCGCCGGTTTTGTCATAAAAAACGACCGTTTTTCTTCTAACACCCTGTGACATTGTGTGATATTATGATAACAGCAACGCACAAGAGGCATTGCAAGTATAGCATGCTTGTGGGAGGAACTCAAGCCTATGGTCTCGCTTCTTTTGCCCATCATTTACACTGCTTTTATCAGTCTGGGCCTGCCGGATTCCCTGCTGGGGTCGGCCTGGCCCACCATGTACCCGGAGCTGGGGGTCCCGGTGTCCTGCGCGGGTATCCTTTCCATGATCATCTCGCTGGGCACGATCCTTTCCAGCCTGCAGAGTGACCGGCTGACCCGGACCCTCGGCACCGGCAGGGTCACGGCCATCAGCGTGGGCATGACCGCCGCAGCGCTGTTCGGGTTTTCCATCTCCACACAGTTCTGGATGCTCTGCCTGTGGGCCATCCCCTACGGGCTGGGTGCCGGCAGCGTGGACGCAGCCCTGAACAACTACGTTGCCCTGCACTACAGAAGCCGCCATATGAGCTGGCTGCACTGCATGTGGGGCATCGGCACCATGGTGAGCCCCATGGTCATGGGCGCGGCGCTGACCCATGGAATGCACTGGACGGTCGGCTACCGGGCCATTGCCCTGTTCCAGGTCCTGCTCACCGTGGTGCTGGTGGTCAGCCTGCCCCTGTGGAAGGAGCGTCGCACGGAGAGCGGCACCGAAGAAACCGCCCCGCAGGCACTGAGCTTGCGGCAGGTGTTTGCCCTGCCGGGCGCCCGGGAAGTGATGCTCTGTTTCTTCTGCTACTGTGCTCTGGAAACCACCGCCGGGCTGTGGGCCAGCAGCTATCTGACCCTGAGCCGCGGAGTGGCTGCCGAGACTGCCGCCAGCTTTGCCAGCCTGTTCTATTTTGGCATCACCGCCGGACGAGCAGCCTGTGGCTTCATCACCATGAAATTCAACGACACCCAGATGATCCGCATGGGTCAGATCATTCTGGCCGTGGGCGTAGCGGCCCTGCTGATCCCCGGCCCGCAGGCCCTTGCACTGGCCGGTCTTGTGCTGGTGGGGCTGGGCTGCGCGCCCATCTACCCCAGCATCATCCACTCCACGCCGGACCACTTCGGGGCAGACAAGTCACAGGCTGTCATCGGCATCCAGATGGCCAGCGCCTATGTGGGCAACCTGACCATGCCGCCGCTGTTCGGCCTGCTGGCCAACAACATCACCCCGGCCCTGTTCCCCTTCTACCTGCTGGCGCTGCTGGTGCTCATGGTTTGCATGCACGAGCAGCTGGTGCGCAAGACCCGCCGCAGCTGATTTTTTGCCATTCTCCTTTTCGTATACAGCAAAAGGCTCCCTGTCCGGTTTCCCGGGCGGGGAGCCTGCTGTTTTCGGGCCAATTACAGGATGCGGCGGCTGATGGCATTGGCCACGGCAAACAGGTCGTCCTGTCCAATGAAGCCGAACTTTGCCTCGTGCTCATCCGCAAAGCATACGGTCAGCTGTGAGGCCTGCAGCGGGTCACCGAAGCCGGCGGTCTGGATGCCGAAGTGCAGCACCTTGCGGTAGGGCAGTACGAAGATCTCCTGCCGGGTGCCGGTCACGCCCTGCATATCCACCAGAATGATGCGGTGAGTGGTAAAAACCACCTGATCCCGCACCGTCTTGTAGGCTCCCACAATGGTCTCGCCGTCCAGCAGCAGCTTCTGTGCATTTTTGCAGATGTCCTTTTCCGGAATGCGGACAAGGTTCTGCATGGGTTTGTCCCGAAATTCCATGGTCAACGCCCCTTTCTGTTTGCTTCATTGTAGCACGCGCCGCCCGGCTTTACAATACGCCCTCTCGCCTTTTGACACCGGATGTGGTATACTGACACCCGGAAGAACGACATCAACTGGAAATGAGGCCCGACTTATGGAGATCATCATTCATCAGGCGATCCTGCATGTGCTGGACACCACGCTGGACGCCCCTGTGCTCAGCGGCAGCGGCATGGAAATGACCGCCGAAAAAACCGCCTATCTGCAAAACCACATCGAAAAGCTGCTGGCCAGCGACGAGATCCGCCAGTGCCGCCCACTGCCGGACTCCGCCTTCCGCAACGAGCTGGAACACAACGGCGACTTTGTGGACCTGTCCTGCCGCATTGCGGGGGTGCTGTTTGACTACATGCATGCCCACACCACCATCCCCGGGGCAGACCTTGCGGTGGTGGATTTCACCCGCGACGGCGAACCCTGGCTGGGCATCCTGAAACTGAACTACAAAAACGGCTACACCCACTACACCGAGACGGTGGAGGGTGCCCCGGTCAACTCCATCATCCAGCAGCGGGCCTGCCTGCCCACCCAGAGCGGCAAGGTGGAGGAGGGCGCTCTGGTCAACCTGACCGACTATTCCATGCGCCTGTTGGAAAAGAAGTACGACATCGACGGCCACAAGGAGTTCTATCTCTCCACGGTGGTGTTCCAGTACACCACCGCCCAGCCGGAAAAGAAAAAGCTGCAGGCCATTCAGGAGGCCGCCGTGCAGGCCGTGCAGGAAAACTACACCGACCAGCCCCATGTGGAAGCACAGGTAGCCATGATGATCGCCAATCAGGCCGCCGACAACGACAATCAGGTGTCGGTGGAGCAGGTGCGCCGCCAGCTGGAAGAGGACTATCCTCTGGCCGCCGTGCCCTTTGACGACTATGTGGAGAAGAGTGATGTGCTGGACTACGCCCAGCAGCCGGTGACCGTGACCCCCGCCCGCATCCGCCGCATGGAGAGCCGCAGCATCCACACCGCCAACGGCATCGAGGTGAAGATCCCCACCGAGCTGCTGAACGAGGAATCCGAGGTGGAATTCCTGCACGACGCCAATGGCAGCGTGTCGCTGCTGATCAAAAATGTGATCCTGTAATTCTATCGGTCAGACCCCGTGTTCTCTCTTGCGGAACGCGGGGTTTTGTGCTATATCTATGTTGTATTTATCGTTAAATGCAACATAGATGGAGGAACCCGCAATGGAACTCGCACAGATCACGGCCGGTCAGGTCGTCATGTTGTTTCTGCTCATGGGCACCGGCATCGCCGCTGTGAAAACCGGCGTGCTCAAACCGGAGGGCAAGCAGACCCTTTCCAACCTGCTGGTCTATCTGGTGGTGCCCGCCATGATCGTGAACTCCTACCGTATGGAGTTCAGTATGGAAATTTTGCACAACCTGCTGGCCTCCTTTGGGATGAGCCTGCTGGCCCTGCTCATCGGTACCGGCATCACGCTGGCCCTCACCGCCCGCCGCAAGGACAGCCGTACCCCCATCTTCCGGTTCGCCTGCATTTTTTCCAATGCGGCGTACATGGGTTTTCCGCTCATCTCGGCGCTGTTCGGGTCCGAGGGTCTGCTCTATGCCAGCGCCTATGTGACCGTGTTCAACATTCTGCTGTGGACCATGGGCTACGGCTTTGTGAGCGGGAGTTCCGACCCCAAAGAGGTCCTGCACAGCCTGCTGCACACACCGGTGCTATACGCCATGGTGATCGGCCTTTGCATCTACCTGCTGCAGATCCCGGTGCCGCAGCTCATCGCCCAGCCGCTGGAGCTGATGGCCAACATGACCACACCCCTTTCCATGGTCATCACCGGCATGCTCCTTGCCGCCGGGGACCTGGGCTGCATCGTGCGCAGCAAGCCGGTGTGGAAGCTGGCCGCCGTGCGCATGCTGCTGATCCCCACCGTCTGCCTGGCGGTGTTCGGGCTGCTGGGCTTCCGCAGCATGACCGCACAGGTCGTTCTGCTGCTGGAGTGCTGTCCGTCGGCCGCCATCACCTCAGTATTTGCGGTGCAGTTTGGCCACGACGAGAGCTTTGCCGCCGGCAGCGTGGTCCTGACCACCCTGCTCAGCATCGTGGCGCTGCCGCTGTGCGCACTGGTGGTCACTCTGCTGTAACGTTTTCACCTCCTGCATTTTTTATGGCCTGTTCCGGCAGACGCAAATCTCCATTTGCACGAATTTTGCCCGTTTTGCCGTCTTTCGGGCCATTTGTGGGCAGTTTTGCCAATCGTTTTTCATTTTACAATGAAATTTTATTTCATCCATGCGTTTCCATACTGAATGCCGCCCGGCGGTCTCTGCAACTTTTTATCGAAATGCAACAATAACACATGGTTTTTTGCGTTTGGATTTACTATTATAGAAGCAGACAGGTGCCCCGCTTCGCTGCGGGCATGGCACCGCTTATCCCGTGACCATCGCAAAAGGAGGATTTCTCATGATGAAGCCCATTTCCATCTGGAAGCAGGAGCTGGCTGATGGCGTGCACACTGCGCGTCTGGCATCGCTCTACTGCTGTGCTCCTGAACAGACCCCCGCACAGGCTGCCCGCTATGAGGCAGTGCTGAACGGGCTGGAAGCCACCTTTGGCACCCACGCTGAGGCTGGCTTATACAGCGCCCCCGGCCGCACCGAGATCGGCGGCAATCATACCGACCACCAGCACGGCCGCGTGCTGGCCGGCAGCGTGAACATTGACATGATCGCTGCTGCCGCCCCCAACAGCCTGAACCAGCTGCGGGTACAGAGCGAGGGCTATGATCTGTGCGTCATCGACCTGGCTGACCTTGCTGCCCGCAAGGAGGAAGAAAACACCACCATGTCCCTGCTGCGCGGCGAGTGTGAAGCGTTCCGCCAGCGGGGTGCAGCCCTCTCCGGTCTGGACGTATACGTTGCTTCCAACGTGCCCAAGGGCAGCGGCGTTTCGTCCTCGGCCGCCTTTGAGGTGCTGATCGGCGTGATCCTGAACGACTGCTTCATGACCAAAAAGGTCTCCCCCATCGAGATCGCACAGATCGGCCAGTGGGCGGAGAATGTCTACTTTGGCAAGCCCTGCGGTCTGATGGACCAGATGGCTTCCAGCGTGGGCAACATCATCACCATTGATTTTGCCGACCCCGCCCACCCGGATGTGGAACCGGTGCAGGTGGACTTTTCCAAGGCAGGCCTGGCCCTGTGCATCCTGGATTCCTGTGCCGACCATGCCGACCTGACCGACGAGTACGCCGCCGTGCCCGCCGAGTGCCGCGCCGTGGCTGCCGTGTGCGGCGGTGAAGTGCTGCGGGACGTGCCCTTTGACACCTTCCTCGCAAAGCTCCCGGAGTGCCGCAGACAGTGCGGCGACCGCGCCGTGCTGCGCGCCTTCCACTTCTATGCCGACAACGACCGCGTGGCCCAGCAGGTGGCTGCCCTGCGCGGCGGTGACTTTGACGCCTTCCTGCAGCTGGTCACCGCTTCCGGCGACAGCAGCTGGGAGTATCTGCAGAACGTGATCCCCGCCGGGTACAAGGAGCATCAGGAAATGGGCGTGACTATTGCGGCCGCCAAGCATTACCTGCAGGGCAAGGGTGCCGTGCGTGTGCACGGCGGCGGCTTTGCCGGTACGGCACAGGCCTTTGTGCCGGTGGACATGCTGGCCGACTTCAAAGCACACATGGAAGCCATCCTCGGTGAGGGCCGCTGCCATGTGCTGAGCATCCGTCCGGAAGGAGGCGCTGTGCTATGATCTCCACTGCCATTCAGCAGCTCGTCAACTATGGTCTGGACACCGGTCTGATCCTGCCCGATGACGAGATCTACATCCGCAACCAGCTGCTCATGACCATGCAGCTGGACGACTTTACCGCCCCCGAGGGTGAGGTGTGCTACACCGACCTGGAAAGCATCCTGAAAACGCTGGTGGACGATGCCGTGGCCCGCGGCGTGTGTGCCGACAACAGCACCGCACGCGACCTGTTCGACACCAAACTCATGGGCGTGCTGACGCCGCGTCCCAGCATTGTGCGCGCCAACTTTGAGGAGCGCTACGAGAACGAGGGCCCGCAGGCCGCCACCGACTGGTTCTATAAGTTCAGCCAGGACACGGATTATATCCGCCGCTACCGCATCAAGCGGGACCTGAAGTGGGTGACCAAGACGCCTTACGGTGATCTGGACATCACCATCAACCTTTCCAAGCCGGAAAAGGACCCCAAGGCCATTGCAGCTGCCAAGCTGGCCCCCCAGAGCGCCTACCCCAAGTGCCAGCTGTGCGCCGAGAACGAGGGCTATGCGGGCCGCATGAACCATCCCGCCCGCGAGAACCACCGCATCATCCCGCTGACCATCAACGACAGCGCCTGGAACCTGCAGTACAGCCCCTATGTGTACTACAACGAACACTGCATCGTGTTCAACAACCAGCACACTCCCATGAAGATCGAGCGGGCCACCTTCCGCAAGCTGCTGGATTTTGTGGGCCTGTTCCCCCACTATTTCGTGGGCAGCAACGCTGACCTGCCCATCGTGGGCGGCAGCATCCTGAGCCACGACCACTTCCAGGGCGGCCACTATGAATTTGCCATGGCCAAGGCCCCCATCGAAAAGGCATGGGCGTTCCCCGGCTTTGAGGACGTGGAGGCCGGCATCGTACACTGGCCCATGAGCTGCATCCGCCTGACCTGCGAGGATGATGAGCGTCTGGTGGAGCTGGCCGACAAGATCCTGACCGCCTGGCGCGGCTACACGGATGAGAGCTGCTTCCTCTTTGCCGAGACCGACGGCGAGCCCCACAACACCATTACCCCCATTGCCCGCATGCGGGATGGCAAATACCAGCTGGATCTGGTGCTGCGCAACAACATCACCACGCCGGAACACCCGCTGGGCGTGTTCCACCCCCATGCCAAGCTGCACCACATCAAAAAGGAGAACATCGGCCTTATCGAGGTCATGGGTCTGGCCGTGCTGCCCAGCCGCCTGAAGCAGGAGCTGTTTGATCTGGCAGACGTGCTGGTAGCCCGCACCCCCGTCAGCGAGTACCCCGAAACGCTGCAGAAGCACGCGGAGTGGGCGCAGGACATTCTGGCCCGTCACCCGGAGCTGAACGGCGACACCGTGCACCTCATCCTGCAGGATGAGGTGGGCCAGGTGTTCGCACAGGTGCTGGCCGATGCCGGTGTGTACAAGCTGGACGAAGCCGGTCGTGCCGGGTTCGTGCGGTTCCTTGCCAGCGTAAAATAACCTCAAAACATCACAGGCCCCGCCGCAGATCTCATCGGCGGGGCCTTGCCATACAAGGAGGAAACGTTTATGCCTTATACTCTGGAAGTCTGCGTGGACAGCACGGCCAGTGCGCTGGCCGCCAAGCGCGGCGGAGCCGACCGACTGGAACTGTGTGCCGACCTGGTGATCGGCGGCACCACCCCCAGCCTTGCCCTGCTGCGGCAGGTCAAAGCCGAAACCGGACTGCCGGTGCGGGCACTGCTGCGTCCCCGCTTTGGTGATTTCTGCTACGACCGCTACGAGCTGGCCCAGATGGAGCAGTCGGCCGCAGAGCTGGTGGAAGCCGGGGCGGACGGCATCGTCACCGGCGTGCTCACCCCGGACGGCGTACTGGATGTGGACGCCCTGCGTCCCATCTACGCTGCTGCCCGCCGGGCGGCAGCAGCTGCAGGCCGTCCCGTTGCCTGCACCCTGCACCGTGCCTTTGACGTCTGCCGGGACCCCTTTGCCGCGCTGACCGCCGCAAAGGAACTGGGCCTTGCCACCATCCTTACCAGCGGGCAGGCCGCCAGTGCGCCGCAGGGAGCCGAGCTGCTGCGCCAGCTGGTGGAAGCCGCCGGGAACGATGTGGAAATTCTGGTGGGTGCCGGCGTCTCCGCGGGCAATCTCCCGGCGCTGGCCGCCCAGACCGGTGCCCGGGCGTTCCACCTCTCCGGCAAGCAGGTGCTGGACAGCCGCATGACCTTCCGCCGGGAAGGCGTGCCTATGGGCCTGCCGGGCTTTTCGGAGTTTGAACTGTGGCAGACCAGCGAAACCAATATCCGTGCCGCGCGTAAGGCGCTGGATGCCCTGTAAAAATCGCCCTCACGCAGAAACGGCCTCTCCTTTCGGAGAGGCCGTTTCTCGTTACAATGCCGGTGCTTCGTTGTCCTCATAACCGACCATCAGGCCGCCCAATTCGGCATAGTAGCTGCACAGGCCGCCGCAGGGGCTCACATCCACCTGCGCCCCCGGGAACACCGCGTGCAGCATCTTTTTCAGCCGGTCGGCGGCGTCAGGGTTGCCGCAGTGGGCAATGTGTACCCGGCCGGAGACAAAACCGCGGCCCTTCATTTCCAGCACGATGCGTTCCAGTGCGCCGTGTTCGCCGCGGGTCTTGCACAGCACCTCCAGCTCCCCCGCCTCACTGGCCTGCCCGATGACCCGGATGCCCAGCATCCGCGCCACGGCAGCTACCGCCGGTTTTACGCGGCCGTTGCGGGCGAGGTTGGCCAGCGATTCCAGCGAGAACAACAGGTGCGTGTGCCGGTGATAGGCCAGAATCCTCTCGGCGGCATCATCAAAAGCACAGCCTGCCTGCACCAGTGCCGCCAGACGCTCGGCCAACAGGCGGCATTCCGGCCCGGCCGACAGACTGTCCAGCACGAACACACGGGCACCTTCGTGCTCCTGCCGGTATTCCTCGGCGGCCAGCTGGGCCGCGTTATAGCTGCCGGACAGCGTGCCCGTGATGGTGACCACGAACACTTCCTCCGCGCCCTCGTAGGCCGCCAGCCAGTCGGCCACATTGGGGCAGGATGTGCCGGTCTTGCCCTTATAGCTGTGCAGGGTCTGGGCCATACCGAGCGCATCCAGTTCTGCCGTGTCCAGATATTCCCCATCGTCGGTCACGATTTTCAGCGGCACACAGACAAAGTCCACCCCGCTGAGGGTATACAGGTTGGAGGAAGAGTCCACAACGATCTTGGTTTTCATACAGTACATCTCCAGTTTTATCGTTCAGCGGCGGACAGCCCGCCGGGCTTGTTCGGTTTCTTGTGGACATCTTATCAGTTTTTCAAAAACCTGTCAAGCAATTTCTAGTATTTGATAAAAAGTTTTCACACTCCCGTTGACCGTTTCCATTTTTTGCGCTATACTGAAACTCAAAGATTATCCACTGATTGAACGGGAAGTACACTGCTATGAATGCTGAAACCAAGCGCCGCGTTGCGGCCTGCGCCGCCGGGTTTGCCCTGCCCCGGTACCGCGACCTCCCTGCCGTAGGGCTGTATCTGGACCAGACCGTGCAATATGTCAACGCCTGCTTCCGCACCTTTTGCGGGGTAGAGCTCACCCCGTCCATGGTGAGCAACTACGTCAAAAAAGGCATTCTGAGCCACCCGGTCAAAAAGAAATACACCCGTGACCAGATCGCCTCGCTGATGTATATCGTGGTCTCCAAGACAGTGCTGTCCATGGAGAACATCGACACCCTGTTCCGGATGCAGCGGGCCAGCTACTCGGCCCAGGACGCTTATGATACCTTCTGTAAGGAGCTGGAGCAGTGCCTGCCCTTTGTGTTTGGCTGCAGCAGCACCCTGCCGGAACCCGCCCCTGACGCCACCGACGAACGGCTGCTGTTACGCAGCACTATCCTTTCGGCTGCCAACAAGATCTATCTGGACTGCTGCTTTGACGCTTTGCGGCAAGAGCAGGCCCTGTGGGAGGATATTCTGCCGGACCTAGCGTAACAACAAAAAAAGACCGTGCTCTCCTTTCCGGAAAGCACGGTCTTTTGTATTTTTTGCAGATTCAGGCAGATCAGGTATCCTGTAGTTCGCCGCGGCTGGCGGCCTTCAGGTAGGCAAAGATGAAGCCATCCAGGTCGCCGTCCATCACGGCGTCCACGTTGCCGGTCTCGTAGTTGGTGCGGTGGTCCTTTACCATGGTGTAGGGCATGAACACATAGCTGCGGATCTGGTGGCCCCAGGCGATCTCATTCTGCACGCCCTTGATGTCATCGATCTTGTCCATGTGCTGCTGCTTTGCGATCTGATACAGCTTTGCCTTCAGCATTTCCATGGCGTAGTCACGGTTCTGGAACTGGCTGCGCTGGGTCTGACAGTTGACCACGATGCCGGTGGGCTTGTGGATCAGACGCACTGCGGAAGAAGTCTTGTTGATGTGCTGGCCGCCGGCACCGGAAGAACGGTACACCTGCATTTCGATGTCCTCGGGGCGGATGTCCACCTGGATGGTGTTGTCCAGCTCGGGCATCACTTCCAGCGAAGCAAAGCTGGTCTGGCGGCGGGCATTGGCGTCAAAGGGCGACACGCGCACCAAACGGTGCACGCCGTTCTCGCTCTTGAGCAGGCCGTAGGCGTTGGCGCCCTTGACCATCATGGAAGCGCTCTTCAGGCCGGCTTCGTCGCCGTCCTGATAGTCCAGCACCTCTACGGTCATGCCGTGGGCCACGGCCCACTTGTTGTACATGCGGTACAGCATCTCGGCCCAGTCCTGTGCTTCGGTGCCGCCGGTACCGGCGTGGAAGGTAAGGATGGCATTGCTGTGGTCGTACTCGCCGTTCAGCATGGTCATGAGCTGCAGCTCATCCACAGCCTTGCCTACGGCGTTCACAGCCTCTTCGGCTTCGGGGATCATGGCGGGGTCGTACTCCTCGTCCAGCATCTCGATCATGGTCTCGGCGTCATCGTACAGGCCCTGCAGCTTTTCAAAGCGGCTCAGCTTGCCCTTCAGGTCGCCCACTTCGTCAAAGACCTTCTTGCTCAGGTCTGCATCATCATAAAAGCCGGGGCGGCTCATGGTGTGCTCCAGCTCCTGCACGCGCTTGCGGGAGGCATCAATGGCAAGGGCTTCTTCCAAGTCCTTGACCGCCTTGCCGTAATCGGCAAGCTGCACCTTCAGTTCGTCAATCGTGATCATTCTCTAAATCCCTCTCGAAATGATAAATAAGGTAAAGTCCTTTGTACTTGCCAAAAGACACAGTTTATACACAGATACTTCATTAGTATACCGAGAATCTATGCTAAAGTAAAGGGGTAAATGGATTATCCTGCTGGAATTTTGAAGATTTTCACCTTTTCTTTTCTCTTTCAGGGGAGTATAATACCAGTATGAACCATACAACAGGAGGAAATCATGCCGAAATATTATGGCTGTCCCTGTGAAGGCTGCGGCAGACCGCTGGCGCTGACCGATGATATCGTGGTCTGCCCGGACTGCGGCGCACCCTATCACCGCGAGTGCTACGAAAAGCTTGGCCGCTGCATCCACACCCCCGCCCATGGCGCGGGCTATGAATGGACGTTCCCGTACAAAGACGATGCTCTGCGCACCTGCCCCAGCTGCGGTGAGCGCACCCTGCGCACCGAAGAGCGCTGCCGCTGCTGCGGTGCCGTTCTTCCGCCGGAGAGCCAGTGCCCGGAGCCGCCCACCCAAAGCCAGCCCGGCACCGACGCAGACGGACGCTTTGATTACAACGACCTTTACCGCCAGTATCAGCAGACGGTGGAGGAACCCACCCGCCGCAACGTGCAGGCGGCCTTTGGCAAGGAAGAGCTGATCGACGGCATCCCTTACAGCGACTGGAACGATTATATTGGCAAGGCCGCGCCCGTCTACCTGAACGATTACAGCCGGATGCAGCTGCAGCACACTAAAATTTCCATGTGCTTCTCGGCGCTGGTGTTCGGCCCGTTCTATTTCTTCTACCGCAAGGCGTGGAAGCCGGCCTTTGGTTTTCTGGCCGCAGAGCTGGTGGTGGCCCTGCCCACCCTGCTGAGCATGATGCAGGCCACCGGCAGTCCGCTCACTGCGGGCATCAGCAGCACTGCCATCGTCGTGCTTTCCCGCATTATGACGGTGTTTAGCTTTGCGCTGGTGATGCTGCGCACCCTGTACGCCAAGTGGCTGTACCGCAAAAGCGCAGCCGAGCGCATCCGCCGCATCCGTGCTGAGTTCCCGGACGCTGCCCAGCGCCGTGCGGTCCTGTCTGCGCAGGGCGGCGTGAGCATCGCCGGTGTGATCGGTGCCTTTGTGCTGCTGATGGTGCTGGGTGCCTGCGCTACCGTGCTGATGGGTCCGAATCTGGACGCTTTGGCCGGGATGCTCTGATCTACAATGCCGCCTGCAAAGGCTGGCATTGCGGATTTCAAAATAGTAATAGGAGAATATGGATCATGATGAAGAAAGTCACCAAAGCCGTCATCCCTGCCGCCGGTCTTGGCACCCGCGTGCTGCCCGCTACCAAGGCCATGCCCAAGGGCATGCTGCCCATCGTGGACAAGCCCGCCATCCAGTATCTGGTGGAAGAGGCCGTGCGTTCCGGCATCACCGACATCCTGATCATTCTGGGCCGCAACCAGAGCGTGATCGAGGACCATTTTGACCGCAGCCCGGAGCTGGAAGAGAAGCTGGCCGCCCCCGGCAAGGAAAAGATGCTGGAGGAATGCCTTGGCATCTCCAATTTGGCCAACATCTATTTTGTACGCCAGAAGCAGACGCTGGGTCTGGGCCATGCCGTGAGCATGGCAAAGCCCTTTACCGGGGATGACCCCTTTGTGGTGATCTACGGCGATGATGTGATCTGGGGCGAGGACCCCGTGTGTGCTCAGCTGATCCGCGCCTACGAGGAGTTCGGCCGCCCGGTTGCCGGTGTTTCCGCTGTGCCCTGGGCCGATGTGAGCCGCTACTGCAGCTTAAAGACCACCCCCATCCACGACAACTATTTCTTTGTGGATGACATGATCGAGAAGCCCAAAAAGGGTCAGGAGTTCAGCAATTATTCCATCCTGGGCCGCGTGCTGCTCACTCCGGAGATCTACGACCTGCTGGCCCATACCAAACCCGGTGCCGGCGGTGAGATCCAGCTGACCGACGCCATGGCCGAGTACGCCCGCAATTACGGCGGCATGACGGCCGTGGAGTTTACCGGCAAGCACTACGACATGGGCAACAAGCTCAAAGTGGTAGAGGCTCAGGTGGAGCTGGCCCTGCAGCACCCGGAGATCGGCGAGGCCTTCCGGGCCTACCTGAAAGAGTTCTGCAAAACGCTGTAAGTTCTGATGCACTAAAAAATCCCTCCGGCCGCAGCCAGAGGGATTTTTTAGTGTCTTTATGCCTGAACCTGACTGGGATGCGGCACGGGCGGGTGCTTGGTGAACATCGCCTTGAGTGCCAGCGGGGTGGTCACGCTGGATACCACGATCAACAGGATGACGGCGGTAAAGTAGACCGGGTCCACCACGCCGATGGCAAGACCCTTCTGCGCCACGATCAGTGCCACCTCGCCGCGAGTCATCATGCCGACACCAACCTTCAGGGAGTCGCCCCAGTTGAAGCGGCAGATCTTTGCAGCCAGACCGCAGCCGATGATCTTGGTGACCAGTGCCACAATCACAAAGCAGACGCAGAACAGCAGGATCTCCGGGGTCAGGCCGCTGATATCGGTCTTAAGGCCGATGGAGGCAAAGAAGATAGGTGCAAAGATGATATAGTTGCTGATATCCACCCGACGCTCCACATAGGAGGCGTCATCCATGGTGCACAGCACGATGCCGGCAATGTAGGCACCGGTAATATCGGCAATGCCAAAGTAGGCCTCGGCCACATAGGCCATGCCAAAGCAGAAGGCCAGGCTCACGATGGTGATACGCTGGGTGTGAGGGTTGCGCCGATCCAGCCACTTCATGGCGTAATGGACCACCAGGCCCACACCCACAGCGGTGGCAAAGAACAGCAGGGTGTTCACCAGCACCTTGCCCAGACCCGTACCGGTGCCGCTGCTGGCACCCAGCACACAGGTAAGCACCACGATACCGATGACATCATCAATGACAGCAGCACTGACGATGGTAGTGCCCAGGAAACTCTTCAGGTGGCCCAGCTCCTGCAGGGTGGCCACCGTGATGGACACGCTGGTGGCAGTCATGATGGTACCGATGAACAGTGCCCGATAGAACTCCGGGCTGCCCACGGCGGAGAAGCCGTAGAACACACTATACAATAAGGTACCGCCCACCAGCGGGACGAACACACCCACGCAGGCGATCAGTGTTGCGATTGGGCCTGCCTTGATCAGTTCCTTCAGGTTGGTGCCTAGGCCCGTGGTGAACATCAGCAGCACCACGCCGATCTCGGCGAAGGTGGCAATGGAGTCACTGGTCTGCACCAGGTTGAGCACACAGGGGCCGATGACAAGACCTGCCAGGATCTCGCCCACCACCTGCGGAGCCTTGCACTTGCGTGCTACCAGCCCAAAAAACTTTGCACTCAGGATGATGATTGCCAGATTGCGGAATATCGAGTACATAGATACGCTCCTTTTCCGATTTTTTAAATTTCCCACTTTCCTGCCGCCGCAGCACTTTGTTCCACGGTATCATCAGAAAGCGACTATATTATAGTCCCCTATGGCAAAAAAAGCAAAGGATTTTTTTCAGCACTTTTTTCATCCAAGGGCTTGACAGACGCCGCCGGACTTGCTATAATAAATTGCTGTCTGAACAGACACGCCGCACACAGCCGCAACGCCGCAGCTGTGTGTACCCTTGGTCTTGTGATTGCAAGACCCTTAAGTCCAAAAGGAGGTGCTACAAAAATGGCAAAGTACGAAACCATGCTGATTACCAGCGCCGCTCTCGACGAGGAGGCTACCGCCGCTCTGGTTGGTAAGTTCAAGTCCCTGATCGAGGCTAACGGTACGATCGATTCCATCGACGAGTGGGGCAAGCGCCGTCTGGCCTACCCCATCAACGACGAGGAGGAAGGCGTCTACACCGTGATCAACTTCACCAGCGAGCCCAGCTTCCCCGCTGAGCTGGACCGTGTGTACAAGATCACCGAAGGCGTTATGCGCAGCCTGATCATTGCTCACGAGGAGTAATTCTTCTGTGACAGAAAGGGAGACCGTAAAATGTTGAATGTTGTTGCCATCATGGGCCGTCTTGTGGCGGATCCCGAACTGCGCACCACCCCGCAGGGTACCAATGTGTGCAGCTTCCGCATTGCCTGTGACCGCAATTTTGCGCGTCAGGGCGAGCAGCGTCAGGCCGATTTCATCGATATCGTTGCATGGCGTCAGCAGGCCGAGTTTGTTTGCAAGTATTTCCAGAAGGGCAGTCTGATCGCCATTGAAGGCAGTCTTCAGACCCGCCAGTATCAGGATAAGAACGGCAACAACCGCACCGCTGTGGAAGTGGTAGCCAACAATATCAACTTTGCAGGCTCCAAAAACAGCAATGCAGGCGGCGGAGCAAATTATCAGAATCATTCTGCTCCCGCCTACCAGAACGCAGCGCCTGCCCGCCCGGCCGCTGTGGAGGCAGCTCCCAGCTACTCTGCCGGCAATGCAGACGACTTCGCCGTCATCGACGACAGCGACGACCTGCCGTTCTGACACGAAACGGTCAATCCGTTAAAAATCCAATAGGAGGTAATAAGCAATGGCTTTTGAAAGAACCGAAGGCTCTCGCCCCGCACGCCCCATGCGTCGCGGCCGCAAGAAGGTTTGCAGCTTCTGTGTCGATCGCATCGACACCATCGATTACAAGGACGTGCCCCGTCTGCGTAAGTACGTCTCTGAGCGTGCAAAGATCATTCCCCGCCGTGTGACCGGCACCTGCGCTTATCATCAGCGCGCACTGACCATCGCCATCAAGCGTGCTCGTCACGTTGCTCTGATGCCCTACGTCAGTGACTAATCTTTAAAGAATCAACTCAATCAAAATAATCAGCAATCAGCAAAGCGCTCTCACCGATGACAAGGTGGGAGCGCTTTTTTGTCTTTTTCTTCCGGCCCGGATGTGCTATACTGAGCTCAGGAGGCGTTTTATTCTTTTTTGAGGAGGTTTTTGTCATGAAAAAACGGTATCTTAGACTTGCGGCGCTGACGGCCGGTGTGCTACTGGCCGCACAGACCGGTCTTTCCGCTGCTGCGCTTTCTACCTTTGATGCAGCATACTACGCTGCACAGTATCCGGATGTTGCGGCCGTATGCGGCAATGACGAGGGTGCACTGCTGCGTCATTATCTGGATCACGGCATTGATGAAGGCCGCAAGCCTTCTGCGGACGGCATTGCCGGTGATGACGAGCTTTCTTTGACCGAAGCGCAGTTTTCTTCCATCTGGTCGCCGGTGGCCATCAACAAGCTGGCCCACTACAAGTCTCTCAAGCGCAAATGCACCGATGAGGAGTTTGCGCAGGCATATCAGGAAGCGCTGAAGGTGGTCACACCGCTGGCGCTCATGAGCCGGGAAGATCAGCTTTACGGCATTGCCTCTGCCCTGCGTGCGGTGGTGGATGATGGCTCCATGGCTTACTCTATGGAAGCCAACCATTACAACGACCCCTACGGTTATTTTGTACTGCGCACAGCATCCTGTGCCGGGTGTGCCCGGGCCACCGCTCTGTGTCTGGACATTCTGGGCATCCCATATGAGCATGTGAACGAGAACCAGTACAGCCACCAGTGGTGCCGCGTGCCCATGGAGGACGGCAGCTACTGGATCTGTGATGCGTTTGGCCTGTACTGCGGCCCGGAACCCGAACCCTATCAGCACCCGTATTTTTGAAAAAGCGGATAAACCATTTCAAAACCATGCAATGCCCGGCAGGCTGTGTTATCTGCCGGGCATTGCTTTTTTTCTTTCTCCTTTTATAAAACCACTGCTCTATGTCGAAAAGTTACAAATCGGTACGGTTTTACCGGTTGTTTCTGATTTGTACCGGGAATTTGCGGAACTGTCGGCATATTTTGATTTGTACGCAATTCAATCTGCACAAAAGCAGCTCAGAATGCTATGCAATTTTCACGAAAACACTTTTGGGTTATTGATTTTTTATACAAATTATGCCATACTATAGTCACTGAAAACGTTCCCGACAACGTTCCCGAATCTATTACCGAAAGTGAGGTACTCCGACAAAATGCCGAATCTGACCATTAAGGACATTGCCCGGATCAGCGGCTGCTCGGTAAGCACCATTTCTCGTGTCATCAACGACCGGCCTGATGTCCGGCCCGAGACCAAGGAGCATGTACTCAAGGTAATGCGGGAGGCCGGGTTCGTGCCCAACACCAATGCACGGCAGCTGAAGATCCAGCAGTCCCGCAGTCTGGTGTTCGTGGTCAAAGGCACCCGCAATCTCTTCTTCTCGGACTTCTTAGTCCAGCTGCAGCGGGCCGCCACCCTGTATGGCTACAATGGCATCGTTTCCTATTTGGATGAAAACGCCAACGAGATCGATGCCGCCGAAAAGATCCTGCGGGAGATCAAGCCCAAAGGTATGATCTTTCTGGGCGGCAGCGTAGCCAACTTCAAAAAAGGCTTTGCCAACATCACAGTCCCCTCGGTGCTGACCACACTGGTCTCCGACGAGCTGGACTTTCCCAATCTTTCCATGGTGGGCGTGGATGACCGCGCTGCAGCCTACACTGCTGTGGACTACCTCATCCAGCAAGGGCATCGTAAGATCGCAGTGCTGGGTGGTCCGGTCACCAGTTATCCCAGCGTGATGCGCCGCGAGGGTGCACAGCAGGCGATGCAGGACGCAGGCATCCTGTTCAGCGACAAGCTGTACGGCCTGTCCAACTACGATTTTGAGTCTGCCTATCACGCCGTGAACAGTCTGCTGGCCCGCCGGGTCGACTTCACCGCCCTGTTCGCCATGAGCGATGTGATCGCCTTAGGTGCCATCCGCGCACTGGTGAGCGCCGGGCTACGGGTTCCGGAGGATGTTTCGGTGATCGGCTTTGACGGCATCACGATGTCCCGTTACTGTGTGCCTGTTCTGACTACCGTTGTGCAGCCCAGTGAACAGATCTCGCTGCAGAGCATTGAGTTGCTGGTGCGGCAGATCGAGCACGGTGCTCCGGTCCAGACCATCACCTTGCAGCCGGAGCTGCAGCAGGGTGAGAGCGTGAGGGCCATCTGAAAAACTCCTTCCACCGCTGACGCGGTCCCCCTCCCTCACGGAGGGAGGCTTTGGCAGTACGGCAGGTTTCACCTCTTCGCCAGAGGCTCCCTCCTTGAGGGAGCTGGCACGACGTAAGTCGTGACTGAAGGAGTTCCCTAATTTGTATTCCCTCCGTCAGGGGACGGAGATTTTAAAATAGTTTATTTTTAATAAGAAGGAGAACTTATTATGAAGAAAATGATCACTCGTCGTAACTTCCTGAAGGCCGCTGGCGTTTCCGCCGCTGCTCTGGGTCTGGCTGCCTGCGGTGGCTCTTCCAGCAGCACCGCTTCCTCTGCTGCTGGTTCTACCGCTGCTTCCAGCACCGCTGCAAAGGCAGACGGCAAGGTCTACTACCTGAACTTCAAGCCGGAGCAGGATCAGGATTGGCAGGATCTGGCCGCTGAGTACACCAAGGAGACCGGCGTGCCTGTGACCGTTGTCACCGCCGCTTCCGGCCAGTACGAGACCACCCTGATGAGCGAGATGGAGAAGAGCGAGGCTCCCACCCTGTTCCAGGTGAACGGCCCTGTGGGTCTGGCAAACTGGAAGGATTACTGCTACGATCTGTCCGGCAGCCAGCTGTACGGCGAACTGACCAGCGATTCCTTCGCACTGAAGGATGGCGACGCTGTTACCAGCATCGCATATGTCATCGAGACCTACGGCATCATCTATAACAAGGAACTGCTGAGCGCCGCCGGCTACACGCAGGACGATATCAAGGGCTTTGCTGATCTGAAGAAGGTCGCTGACGATATTCAGGCACGCAAGGCTGAGCTGGGCGTGGACGGTGCTTTCACTTCTGCCGGCATGGACGGTTCTTCTGACTGGCGCTTCAAGACCCATCTGGCAAACCTGCCCATCTACTACGAGTACAAGGCAGACGGCATCGGCTCCACCGATGCCATCAAGGGCACCTATCTGGACAACTACAAGCAGATTTGGGATCTGTACATCACCGATTCCACCTGCGATCCCACCCTGCTGGCTTCCAAGACCGGCGACGACGCTGTGGCTGAGTTTGTGGGTAAGAAGGCTGTGTTCTACCAGAACGGCACCTGGGCTTACAATGACGTGAAGGATCTGGGCGACGACAATCTGGGTATGCTGCCCATCTACATCGGCGCTGAGGGCGAGGAGAACCAGGGCCTGTGCACCGGTTCCGAGAACTTCTGGTGTGTCAACAACGCCGCTTCCGAGGCCGACATTCAGGCTACTCTGGACTTCCTGTACTGGTGTGTCACCTCTGAGGCCGGCACCAGCGCGATGGCTGACAAGATGGGCTTCGTCATCCCCTTCAAGAAGGCTAAGGACTCCACCAACCCCCTGATCGGCATTGCAAACCAGTATGTGGCCGACGGCAAGACCAGTGTTGACTGGTGCTTCTCCACCATGCCTTCCGAGGAGTGGAAGAACGGCGTTGGTTCCGCTCTGACCGCTTACGCAGCAGGCACTGGCGACTGGAACGGCGTTGTGACCGCTTTTGTCGATGGCTGGGCTAAGGAGTACAAGCTGGCAAACGGCTAAGCATTCTCGGTTTTCTCTTTCCCCTTTTATTTGTGTAAACCGTAATGGGAGGCGGGCGAGCTGTTCGCCCGCCTCCTTTTGTTTTGGAGGTATATCATGCAAAAGGCCATCAGCAAATATTGGCCGGTGTTCGTGCTTCCTACGCTGATCGCGTTCATCATCGGCTTTATCTGGCCCTTTATCTGGGGCATCTTCCTTTCCTTCCAGCGCTTCACCACCGTGAGCAAGACCACCTTTGTGGGCATCCAGAACTACATCTCGGTGTTCCAGGATTCCACGTTCCTGCATGCGTTCGGCTTTACGGCAGCGTTTACCGTGATCTCCACTGTGCTTATCAATGTCTGTGCCTTTGCCATTGCGATCGTGCTGACCCGCGGCATCAAGGGCACCAACATTTTCCGTACCGTTTACTTCATGCCCAACCTGATCGGCGGCATCCTGCTGGGCTACATCTGGCAGATCCTGCTCAACGGTGTGCTGGCCAACCTGCAGAAACCTCTGCTGGCGCTGGATGCCAAGGCCGGTTTCGTCGGTCTGGTCATCCTGATGTGCTGGCAGCAGATCGGCTACATGATGATCATTTACGTTGCCGGCCTGCAGAGCGTGCCCGGCGACCTGATCGAAGCCGCCAAGATCGACGGTGCCAACGACCGCGAGATCCTGTTCAAGATCAAAATTCCCATGGTCATGCCCAGCGTGACCATCTGCACCTTCCTGACCCTGACCAACAGCTTCAAGCTGTTCGACCAGAACGTTGCCCTGACCGCAGGCGAACCCGCCAACGCCAGTGAAATGCTGGCCCTGAACATCTACAACACCTTCTATGGCCGTTCCGGTGCCCAGTGGAAGGGCATTGGTCAGGCGAAGGCTGTGGTGTTCTTCCTGATCGTCGTGGTCATTTCTCTGATCCAGCTCCACTTTACCCGTTCCAAGGAGGTGCAGCAGTAATGCCTAAACAGAAAAAAATGTGGGATAACATCCTCACCGTCATCATGACGCTGCTGAGTCTGCTGTGGATTTACCCCATCGTGCTGATCCTGCTGAACAGCTTGAAGATCGAGGGCAGCTTTACCACCTCCACCGTGTTCAAGCTGCCCACCGCCGAGACCTTTGCGGGCCTGAGCAACTACGTTTACGGTGTCACCAAGATGGGCTTCCTTTCCAGCCTTGGCTACAGCCTTGTCATCACCGTTACCAGTGTGGTGCTGATCCTGCTGTGCTGCTCCATGACCGGTTGGTACCTCACCCGCGTGAACAATAAGCTGAGCAAGTTCATGAACCTGCTGATCGTGTTCTCCATGGTCGTGCCCTTCCAGATGGTCATGTTCACCCTGTCTAAGACTGCAGACCAGCTCAAGCTGAACACCCCGTGGAACATCTGCATCATCTACCTGGGCTTTGGTGCCGGTCTGGCCGTGTTCATGTTCACCGGCTTCATGAAGAGCGTGCCCATGGAAATTGAGGAAGCGGCCATGATCGACGGCTGCAACCCCATTCAGATCTTCTTCAAGGTCGTATTCCCCATCCTCAAGCCTACCATGATCTCCACCGCCATCCTCGAGACCATGTGGGTGTGGAATGACTACCTGCTGCCCACTCTGGTGCTGGACATCAAGAAATACCGCACTATTCCCATGGCCATCCAGTACTTCCGCGGCGGCTACGGCCGTGTGGAGCTGGCTCCCATGATGGCCTGCATCATCATTGCCATCATCCCCATCATCATCCTGTACATCACCTGCCAGAAGTACATCATCGAGGGCGTGGTTGCAGGTGCCGTGAAGGGCTAAGGAGGTGCGCACACTATGCGTGCAAGCGGCATTCTGATGCCCGTTTTCAGTCTGCCGGGGCCTTTTGGCATCGGTACGCTGGGAAAAGAGGCCTTTGCATTCGTGGATTTTCTGGCCGATGCAAAGCAGACCTACTGGCAGATCCTGCCCATCGGCCCCACCGGCTACGGCGACAGCCCTTATCAGAGCTTTTCCGCCTTTGCCGGTAACCCCTACTTCATTGACTACCGCCTGCTGGCCGACGTCGGTCTGCTGACGGCCGATGAAGTGCCCGCCGCACGGCCTGTAGGCCCCATCGACTACGGCGCACTGTACAACGAGCGGCCTGTGATCCTGAAAAAGGCAGCCGACCGCCTGCTGGCAGCCCCCTCCCCCTCCTATGAAGCCTTCTGCGAGGCGCAGAGCTTCTGGCTGGAGGATTACGCCCTGTTTATGGCTGTCAAGGCCGAACAGGGGCAGGCCGGCCTTGCCGACTGGCCGGATGACCTGCGCTGCCGCAAACCGGAAGCCATTGCTGCCGCAAAACAGCGTCTCGCCGGTGCGGTGGATTACTACAAGGCGGTGCAATTCTTCTTCTACACCCAGTGGAACGCCCTGAAGGCTTACGCCAACGGCAAGGGCGTCCGTCTGGTGGGCGATATTCCCATCTATGTCAGCCCGGATTCCAGTGACCTGTGGACCCACCCGGAGCTGTTCCAGACCGACGGAGAAATGCATCTGACCCAGGTGGCCGGATGCCCGCCGGACGCCTTTGCAGCAGACGGCCAGCTGTGGGGCAACCCCCTGTATGACTGGCCCACGCACAAAGCCACCGGCTTTGCCTGGTGGAAACGCCGGATGCAGCACGCCACCTCCATTTACGATGTGGTGCGCATCGACCATTTCCGCGGTTTTGAGAGCTACTACTCCATCCCCGCCGGAAACAAGACCGCAGCGGGCGGACACTGGGAAAAGGGCCCGGACCGTGATTTTATCCACGCCATGCACGAAGCTTTGGGCGAAGGCGGCATCATTGCCGAGGACCTGGGCTACCTGACCCCGGAGGTCAAGGCCATGCTGGCAGAGAGCGGCTACCCCGGCATGAAGATCATGCAGTTTGCCTTTGACAGCCGGGAGTCCGGCAATTACCTGCCTCATACCTACCCCCGCAACAGCGTGGTGTACACCGGCACCCATGACAACGTGACCACCGAAGGCTGGCGCACCAATGCCAGCCCGGAAGATGTGGCCTATGCCTGCCGCTACCTGCGCTGCAAGCCGGAGGATCTGACCGAGGCCATGATCTGCGCCTGCCTTGCCAGTGTGTCGGACATGGCGATCATTCCGCTGGCCGACTGGCTGCATCTGGGCAGTGAGGCCCGCATCAACACCCCCAGCACCCAGGGTGCCAACTGGCAGTGGCGGCTCGGCAGCCCTATGCCCGGCAGCCTTGCAGCACACATCGCACAGCTGACTGCACTGTACGAGCGCACCCCCTGCGGCGAATAAGCGTTTTCTCCCCTTTTGGCATCCGCAGCTTCCGGCTGCGGGTGCCTTTTTTTGCGTTTTTGCGGAACATTTTTTCAGCGGCCGAAAGCGCCGCATTCACACTGTTTCCATCGTCTGTTCGCAGTTATTCTCTCGTCCGTTCACGTTTTGTTCACAAAGGTATCATCTTTTTTTTCGCCGCATCCCTTGTTATTTTTATACAGATATGCTACAATTCAGATAACATATCGTCTGCCTTTGGGCGGATTTCACGAGTGAAAGGAGCCTTTCCATTATGGATCATACATATCAGAGCACCATGTTGATGCCCGCCTCCTATGCGGTTCTCTCGGAAGAAGAAATGACCTACCTCGACGGCGGTGCCGATTATAACTTCAACGTTGGCAAGTACACCGTTACCTTCCACCCCGAAGTTCTGGTCACCTACGCCATGAATGTGGTGGTGAACGGCGTTTATATGCTGAGCCAGGGTTCCTTCCAGTACTTTATCAATACCTTCAAAGAGGGTCTGTCCGACGGCCTGAGCCTGACCGGTGTGGTCAAACACAATTGGAACCGTATGAATACCTGGAGCCGCGTTGCCACCGTCGGCATGGCAGGACTGGCCGGTTACTACGCTTATGCACAGGTGCGCAGCATGTACCTGTCGCTGAAGAACCTGTTCGGCTCTGTGTTTGGCACTACCACGAATACCGACACACAGGATCCTTCCGTGGCCGCAGGTCTGGCTGCCTGAGTGTTTCGGGTTTCTGCCTGAAAGGAGTGTTCGTTCATGAAAAAGCTCCAACTGCCTTCGTCGTATGCTGTGCTTTCGGAGGAAGAACAGCGGACCGTTTCGGGCGGCGGCGAACTCAAGGATTCTCTGGATGAGTTTTTGGGCAGCCTTCATCTGTACGATTTTACACTGGGCGAAGGGCTCGTTTCCTTCTCTGTCACCTTCGTGCCGATGCTGCTGTTCACAGCGGTCAAGAACGTGGTGCTGTTTGGCTACCGTGTCTACAACAAGCTGCTGGCATCCTCCATTTTCCGGCTGGGCACCTCGACCTCGGAAACGGTCCAGCATCTTGCAGCACAGCAGGAGACCAATTCCTTCCCGCTGCGCTGAGTCCATTTGAATCAAAAATTGAAAAAGGTCTGCTGCAAATTTGCAGCAGACCCTTTTTGTGTTGCTTCTGCAGTTACAGCACTTGTCTTGCGCCCTGTTCCCGCAGCCGGAGCACATAGCAGCTGCCCGGGCCGAACACCCGCTCCATGGCGGTATGGTAGCGCTGCAGCAACGTTTCCGGCACATAGGCCTGAATGGTGCCCGCAAAGCCGCCGCCCTGCATCCGCCATGCGCCGCTGCTGCCCTGCAGGATGCTCTGGCTCAACGCAAGCGCCACCGACAGCCCCTGATGCCGGACATCCGTGGCGCAGTACACATTCTGGCACAGTGCAAAGGAGGCGCGCCCGCTTTCCAGCACCAGCGCGGCAAAATCGGCAAAGCGTTTTTCCAGCAAAGCCCGGCGCTGGGCCAGCGTGCGGGCATTTTCTTCGTAATAGTGGATGGCACGCAGCACCGCACGGTCGCCGCAGGCGGTACGCAGCCGGGGCAGTGCTGCCCAAAAATCGGTTTCCGGCACCTGACCCAACACCTTGCCGCCCAGGCAGGCCGCCACAGCCTCCATCTCCTGCCGGATGGCCGCGAACTCCCCGGTCAGCTCGCTGTGGCTGCCCCGGGTGTCGGTCACGCACAGGGTCATGCCGGGCGGCAGCAGACCGTCTGCGTGGATCTTTTCCACCTGCGGTGCGGCCGGGTCTGCGAAGTCGGCAAAAATGACGCCGCCCACCGCGCTGGCCAGCTGGTCCAGCTGACCGCTGGGTTTGCCAAAGTAAGTATTCTCCGCATACTGGCAGATGCCGGCCAGTGCCCGGGCATCCAGCCCACAGGCGTACTCCCCGTTCCAGATGCAGGCCATGCCCATCTCAAAGGCCGCAGAGCTGGAAAGGCCGCTGCCCCGCAGCACGTCGCTGGCCGTGTAAGCATCAAAGCCGCCAATAGCCTTTCCCGCCGTACGGAAGCCCTCGGCAATGCCCCGGATCAGGCTGGCCGAGTGGGTGCTCTCCCCTTCCTGCGGCTCTGCCGTGGCCAGGTCGATCACATCCAGCTTGTTGAACCCGCGGGACTTGACCCGCACATAGCCGTCCGTGTTCCGGGCCGCTACCGCCACCAGATCCAGTGTGACCGCCGCCGCCAGCCCGTAGCCATGCTGGTGGTCGGTGTGGTTGCCGCCCAGCTCCGCACGCCCCGGGGCCGAGTACACCTGCACCTGCCGCCCCGGGCCAAAATACAGCTCGAACTGCTCCAGCGCCGCGCAGTACCGCGCCCGCTGCCGGGCCAGTTCCTGCGGGGCGGTGCCGTAAAGCGCGGCAAGGGGTCCGTCCCACCTCCCTGCCGCGATCTGTTCCCTGAGTTGTGCGCTGGTTGCCATCCGCGATCCCTCCCTGAAACATTCAAACAGTGTTTGTAGGTTTGTTAGGTCTATTGTAATGCATCCCTTCTGTTTTTTCAATTTCTATCGAAGAAAAAGCGCGAAATTTGGCGTCCGGCTCAAAGAATAAGATGTACTTTTGTTGAATTTGCAGGCGGTTCTGTGGTATACTGGTCGAAAGACGTGACAACGAGGGAGGTCAAGCCGCCATGGCAGACGTTTACAAGCAATCCTTCAAACAGAACTACACGAACAACATCGAACTTTCCATCTTCAACTGCGGCATTGAGCGCTGCGCCCCGTCCAAGACCTGGGGTCCTGGCATCCGTGACCATTACCTGATCCACCTGGTGCTCTCGGGCAAGGGTGAATTCGAGGTAGGCGGCCGAACCTGGCAAGTCAGCACCGGAGATCTGTTCTTTGCGCGCCCCAGCCAGCTCATCCGCTACACCGCCGATGAGCAGTACCCCTGGGAGTACAGTTGGGTGGGCTTCAACGGTGCCTGCGCCCACAAGCTGGCAGCCCAGCTGCCCTTTACCGACGACGCCCCCGTACACCACACCAGCGACCCGGACGGCATGCGCGCCGCCCTGGCTAACATCTACTCCTCCCGCGGGCTGCAGCCCCAGGACGAGGCCGCCATGGTGGGTTACCTTTATTTGTTCATTGCCGCTCTGATGAAGGAAACCATCGCCGGTAAGCCGCACTCCACCTCGTCCTCCAGCCAGTATGTGCTCAACGCCATCAAATACATCCAGTTCAACTACTCCCACGACATCTCCATTGACGATGTCGCCAAGAGCGTGGGCGTTTCCCGCAGCCACCTGTACCGGGTGTTCATGCTCAATGTGGGCAAAAGCCCCATCGACTACCTCACCGAATACCGCATCAACGAAGCCTGCAAGCTGCTGCGTGCCGGTCACCTTTCCATTGCAGAGGTGGCCGTGTCAGTAGGCTTCTTCGACCAGTTCTATTTTTCGCGGGTGTTCAAGCGCGCCAAGGGCGTGCCGCCCAGCAAGTATTTTGCCACCCAGGCAGATGCTGCCCCCGCCGAACCGCAGCCGTGACCCGGCGCATTTCCACTACCAAAGGAGACTATGACCCATGCCCTTACAGAAGAACCAGATCCTGACCCTGCGCATCGAGCGGCTTTCCAGCGACGGCAGCGGTGTGGCCCACAGCCCGGACGGCGAGACCGTTTTTGTGCCGGGTGCCGCCCCCGGTGACGAAGCCGATGTGCGCATCGTAAAGGACTGCAAGCGCTACGCCTTTGGCATTCTGGACCATCTGCGCACCCCCTCGCCGGACCGCATTCCGGTGGACTGTGCCGTGGCGGGACCCTGCGGCGGCTGCAGCCTGCGGCATCTGGATTACACCGCCGAGCTGCGTGCCAAGCAGGAGAATGTGACCGATGCCTTCCGCCGCATCGGTGGGCTGGACGTGCCGGTGCTGGACATCTGCCCCTCCCCGGAGGTGGACCGCTACCGCAACAAGGTCCAGTTCCCGGTAGGGCTGGACAAGAACGGTAACCCCTGCATCGGCTTCTACGCCGGGCGCACTCACCGCATCGTGCCCTGCCCGGACTGCAAATTGCAGCCCGGCGTGCTCAACGACATCGGCAATGCACTGTGCAGGTTCTTTGCCGAAAACGGTATCCAGCCTTACAACGAAGAGACCGGCCGGGGCCTGGTGCGGCACATCTTCCTGCGGCGGGGCGCGCACAGCGGACAGATCATGGTGTGTCTGGTGTGCACCCGCCCGAACCTCCCCCACGCCGATGCGCTGTGCACCCGTCTGCGGGAGCAGTTTGCGGACATTGCCACCATCCTGCTCAATGTCAACAGCAAAAACACCAACGTGATCCTGGGCACCGAGACCCACACCCTGTACGGGCCGGGCTACATCGAAGATACGCTCTGCGGGGTTCCGGTGCAGCTGGGGCCGCTGTCGTTCTACCAGGTGAACACGCTGGCCGCCGAGCGGCTGTACGGCATTGCCGCACAGTACGCCCAGCTGACCCCGGATGACCTGTTGCTGGACCTCTACTGCGGCATGGGTACCATCGGCCTTTCCATGGTGGACCACTGCCGGGAGCTGGTGGGCGTGGAGATCGTGCCCGAAGCCATCGAGAGCGCCAAGGCCAACGCCGCCCGCATGGGGGATGCTGTGGCCGCAAAGAGCTGCTTCTTCTGTGCCGACGCCGGGCAGGCGGCCACCCGGCTGGCCGCCGAGGGCCTGCACCCGGACGTGGTGATGCTGGACCCGCCCCGCAAGGGCTGCGACGAGGCCACCCTCTCCGCCGTGGTGCGCATGGCTCCCCGCCGGGTGGTCTACGTCAGCTGCAACCCCGCCACCGCCGCCCGCGATGCCGCCTGGCTGGAGCAGAACGGCTATCACGCTGAGAAGGTGCAGCCGGTAGATCTGTTCCCGAGGACGAAGCATTGCGAAGCGGTCATTCTTCTAACCAAGGTCCATGTCAACTGACACATCGAAGTGGACGTCAGCATGGACGAGTTGGATGTGACCGCTGCAGAAAGCAAGGCGACTTACAATGAGATTCGGGAGCATGTATGGGAACATCATCAGTTGAGGGTTTCCAACCTCTATATCGCACAGGTGAAGCAGAAGTACGGCATCATCAAGCGAGAGAATTATAATAAGCCCAAATCTGAAAATGCCAAACAGCCCAAGTGTCCGAAAGAAAAAGAGGATGCGATCGTGGAAGCGTTGCGGCATTTCCAGATGATTTGATAAGTTGAAGCAACCTGCTGATGCTAAACAGGAGGCATCGAATGTCAAAATTAAACATTGATCAAAAAAGCGTGCGGGCACTTTTCAGTGAGAAGAAGGCTGATTTCCTCATTCCGGATTATCAAAGGCCTTACGCCTGGGGAGAAAAGGAATGCCAGACTCTTTGGGATGACCTGTTCTTATTTGCATTTCCTGATAATGACTGCGACAAATTCAACAGTGACAGCGATGAGTATTTTCTCGGCCCCATCGTCACATTTAAAAATGATGCCGGTAAAATGGAGATTATTGACGGACAACAGCGCCTTACGACATTGATGCTGTTGCTTCGAGCTTTCTATGAAAAATATGGAAGCATGAAGAACGATAAAGCTGTAAAGACCAGCAAGTTCATTGAGCAGTGCATCTGGAAAACCGATGAGTTTGGTGACCCGGACAAGTCAGCATTGAAAATCGACTCAGAAGTCGCCACCGACAAGGAAAAGGACGAATTTCTGAATATCCTGAAAACAGGAACCTTGTCTGATTGCGAAAAGAGCAGCTACGCCAATAACTATCGCTTTTTTCAGCAAAAGATCGTAGACTTTCTGAATACTTACCCAGACTGGTTTTCCTTCTTTCCGATTCGGATCATGAACAACTGTATTTTGCTCCCGATTGAAGCAGAATCTCAGGACACCGCTTTGCGAATCTTCTCGACATTGAATGACCGCGGAAAGCCACTGTCTGATGCAGATATCTTCAAGGCGCAATTTTACAAGTATTACTCTGCCAAAGGCAAGCGGGAAGTCTTTATCCAAAAGTGGAAGGACCTCGAGGTACTGTGTGATTCTATTTTCCATCCTATTACCGGCACTCCGATGGATGAGCTTTTCACACGGTATATGTACTATGAACGTGCAAAGCAAGGCATCAAATCCTCGACAACGGAGGCGCTGCGCAAATTCTATGAGCGGAATGCTTACAGCTTGCTAAAAAATGACCAGACTTTTGAAAATCTGATCAATCTTGCAGATTTCTGGAATGATGTGCAGAACCAAAATGTTGAGCGCTTCTCTGACCGAATTCTTCGCAGGCTCTTTGTTCTGAACTACGCTCCCAACGGTATGTGGACCTATTTTGTTTCGGTCTATTACATGGCCAATCGGGATTCTGATGGTCTACTGAACGACGATCGTTTCTATAGCTTTCTTAACAAAATCACCGCATTCATCTGGGCATATGCCGTTACAAATCCGGGCGTAAATGCACTGCGCACTCCCATTTTTGCAGAAATGACCAACATTGTAACCGGGCAACCTGTTCGGTTTTCTGACTATTTGTTTGATACGCAGAAATTGCAGAACGCTTTTGACAACTATACCTTCAGCAACAACCGCGCGATCACAAAGGCCATGCTGACATGGTGGGCATTCCAGAACTCCTCCCAGGAGCTCTTGTCCCTTGAAAGTGTACTTGAGATCGAGCACATCTACGCACGCAACCGCCAGGAAAAGGAGCACTCGCTTTCCAATCCGAGAAATGTTGAAAGCCTTGGCAACAAGGTGTTGTTGGAAAAGCGCATCAATATCCGCGCTTCTGATTATCGCTTCAGCGATAAGGTCAAGTACTATATCGGTTTTGAAAACAACCGGAAGCAGAAAAAAGAGGGTACAAAAATCAAGGAGCTTACTGACCTCGCTGCGAAAGCCACAGATTTTACCGAATCTGACATTGTAGAGAGAAACGCCAAAATCATCCTCAGCTTTGTCACCTTCATGCGCAACAACGATCTTCTATGTGAAGATTAAGCCCTTCTATGATCGATGCCCGTCTGGTTTTCAGGCGGGCATTTTCTTTTGCCGGAATATGGTGTTTATACTTTTATCGTGGTACAATAGGTGCAAGAATCATTTTTCAGGGAAAGCATCCTGCCGTCCGATTTATAGGACACCCATTGTTGTAAAATCAGGATGTCCACCTATCACAAAAAACAAGGAGCAACGTATGCCAAACGATAAGATCACCGCCGTAGGTGCCAACATTGCCGAAAAAGCCGCCATGATCTGGAACGTAGCCGATATGCTGCGGGGGCCGTTCAAGCCTCACGAGTACGGTCTGGTCATTCTGCCCATGACCGTGGTGAAGCGGTTCCACGACTGCCTGCTACCCACCCATCAGGCAGTGCTGGACACCTACGAAAAGGTGAAAAAGCTGCAGGTCATCGACGGCTTTTTGCAGAAGGCCTCCGGCTACCAGTTCTATAACACCAGCCGCTTTACCTTCGAGACTTTGCTGGCAGACCCGGACAACATCGAATCCAATTTCCGGGATTACCTGTCCGGCTTCTCCGCCAACGCACAGGACGTGCTAGCAAAGTTCGACTTTGACAACATCATCAAGCGGATGGTGGAGAGCAACACCCTCTACCTCGTTATCAAGGAGTTCGGCTCCGAGAAGGGCTATCTTGGCCCGGACAAGATCAGCGCCGTGGACTGCGGCTACATCTTCGAGGACCTGGTGCGGCGGTTCTCTGAGAGCTTTGGCGAGGAGGCAGGAGCCCACTTCACCAGCCGGGATATCATCTATCTGATGACCGACCTGCTGCTGTCCGAAGCCGACCTCGATACCAGCAGCATGACCGTTTACGATATGGCCATGGGCACCAGCCAGATGCTGAGCTGCATGGAGGAACGCATCCACGAGCTGAACAGCGACATTGAGGTGACCTGCTTCGGGCAAGAGTTCAACCCCTCCACCTTTGCCATCGCCAAGGCGGACATGATGATCCGGGGCGGCGACCCCAACAATATGCGGTTCGGTGATACTCTGTCGGAGGATCAGTTCCCCGGGTTCACCTTCCAGTACATCATCTCCAACCCGCCCTTCGGCATCGACTGGAAGCGGGAGCAGAAGGCGGTGGAAGCCGAAGCCTCCCGGGGCGAGATGGGGCGTTTTGCCCCCGGTCTGCCCAAGATCAGCGATGGTCAGCAGCTTTTTGTGCTGAACGGTCTCGCCAAGCTGGCAAACAAAGGCAAGATGGCGATTATCCAGAACGGCTCTCCCCTGTTCAGCGGCGATGCCGGCAGCGGCCCCAGCAACATCCGGCAGTATATTCTGGAAAACGACTGGCTGGACTGCATTATCCAGCTTTCCACCGATATGTTCATGAACACCGGCATCTCCACCTACATCTGGGTGCTCAGCAAGGATAAGCCCGCCCACCGTGCGGGCAAGGTGCAGCTTATTGACGCCAGCCACTGCTTTGAGCCCCGCCGCAAGAGCATCGGCACCAAGCGCAACGACATCACCGATGCCTGCCGGGAGCTGATCGTCACCGCCTACGGCGAGTTTGCCAACGGCAAGGTGTACGGCAACAAGAACGGCATCTATTGCGAGAGCAAGGTGTTCGAGAGCGTGGAGTTCGGCTACAACAAGATCGTGGTAGAGCGCCCCCAGCGGGACGAGGCGGGCAACGTTATCCTAAAGCGTGGCAAGCCTGTGCCGGACACCAGCTTGCGGGACACCGAAAACGTGCCGCTGGTGCAGGATATTGACGCCTACTTTGCCCGGGAAGTTCTGCCCTACGCCCCCGACGCATGGATCGACCACAGCAAGACCAAGGTGGGCTACGAGATCCCCATGACCCGCTATTTCTACGAGTATCAGGCACCGGAAGCCGTGGAGGATATCGTGGCGCGCATCACCGCACTGGAACAGGATATCTCCGCCGGGCTGGCAGAGCTGTTCCATAAGGAGGGCTGACCATGGCGCGGAACATGAAAGACAGCGGCATTGAATGGATTGGGGAGATCCCGGAGGGGTGGGAGGTTTCCCAATTGAAATATGCAACCCGGTGGAAAAGCGAGAAGGGCTGTCCAGATGCACCCGTTTTATCTCTCTATCGTGACTTCGGTGTTGTCCCAAAAGACAGCCGCGATGATAACCACAACGTAACTTCCTTAGATACTTCTAATTATAAAGTCGTTGATATTGGAGATTTAGTTATCAATAAAATGAAAGCATGGCAGGGTTCTATGGCGGTTTCTGATTACAGAGGAATTGTTAGTCCAGCTTATCATGTATGTAGCATTACGAGTAATAAGGTCAACAAGCGCTATCTACATCATCTTTTGAGGAATCCAGCATATCTGCCCGAATATTCACGCCTTTCAACCGGTATGAGAATCGGTCAATGGGATTTAGGATTCGATGATTTCAAAAATATTCCGTTTCTTATTCCTCCGCTTGACGAACAGGCAAAAATCGCAGATTACCTTGATAATGGTTGTGCTTCACTTGATGCAATGCTTTCCAAAACTCGCTCCAGCATCGAGGAATACAAAAAGCTCAAGCAGGCAGTTATTACGCAGGCTGTTACCAAAGGCGTGCGTGGTGAGCGGGAGATGAAGGATAGCGGGGTTGAGTGGATTGGGGAGATTCCCACTACATATTCCATCTGCAAGCTCAAGTATTTGTTAAAAAATCCTCTCAAATATGGTGCAAATGAAAGCGGTATTCCGTACTCCGATAGCTTACCTCGATATATCCGAATCACCGATATAACCCCTGACGGAAATCTAAAATATACTGGAAAGTTATCATTGAGCGAAGAATCTGCTAAAGATTATATTCTTGAGGATGGAGACATCTTGTTCGCCCGAAGTGGTGCTACCGTTGGAAAAACCTTTATTTATTATCAGTCCTATGGGCGTTCCGCTTATGCTGGATATTTAATCAAAGCATCCTTAAATAATAAGGTTTCTCCAAAATTCGTTTACTATTATACTTGTTCCTCTCTCTACGAAATTTGGAAGAATAGTATTTTCATTCAATCCACAATCCAAAACATTGGTGCTGATCGGTACGCAAATTTGCCTGTTCCAGTTCCAAAGACTCTGCAAGAGCAGGAAGAAATCGCCGACTACCTTGACGCCAAGTGCGCCGAGATTGACAAACTGATTGCAAAGAAGGAGCAGCTGGTAAAAGAACTGGAAAGCTACAAGAAAAGTTTGATTTATGAGGTTGTAACGGGAAAGAGGGAGGTGTAAAATAAAGCTATAGTCGGTGTTTTTCAGATGTTCCAATAAAAAGGAGGGACTACAATGCTTGATCCTAAAAGGACTGTTCGCATAGGCGCTGCCAGTACTTATGTTACTGAAATCAAGAAAATCATGCAGGAATCTGCTCCAGATGCAGAGTTTTTGTTTCGCGGACAGTCCAGTGTAGACTACCAACTACTTCCTTCTCTAGGTAGAAACTCCAATTTCTTAAAACATGAACGAGATTTAATTGCCCTTGCGAAATATAAGAAACCAGATGTTTTCACAAACACTATGCTCCCCCTCGAAACACTTGCTCTGCTTCAACACTATGGCGTTCCCACTCGCCTACTTGATGTAACAGAAAGTGCACTAGTTGCACTATACTTTGCCTGTCAGCCCACTCGCAATAGCACCAACAAGGATGGTGTTGTTTACGTATTCTGTGATAAATCGAAACGTGTTTCAAATCACGCTATCCTAAACGCCGTTGCGGATAGTGCCTATATTTTAAACTTTAACGATCTCCATACTGTTCGTCTTGAAGATTTCTTTGACGCCATGTTAAAGCAGTCTTATTGGAAATCCACTTCCGCTGCTCAAGGTGATCATAAGAACTCCAAACCTGATTATGTTGACAAACACCTTCGTGGTCCTCTTTTCGTAAATGCACCAGCTTTTACTCTAAGACAACAGATTCAACAAGGGCGATATATCTTATTTCCAAACAAGATTACCCATAATGCCCGTAATGAAAAGTGCTTTTCTGATACCCTTGCTCCAATTGATGAAAACGATGAATCCGTAGCTGGAAAAATCATCATTTCCAACCAGCAAAAGAAAGCCGTTCTGAAAGAACTAAAGACTCTAGGAATCACTGAGTACAGTCTCTTTAGCGACAGTATTGACATTGTATGCAAGGGCATCAAAGACCAATTTGCGAACGACTAAGGGAGGAATCTAACCATGCCCCTCAACACCACCGAAAAGCAATTTGAATCGGACATTGCGGCGGCGCTGCTCTCCCCTGCCGGGGGCTACACCCGCAATGGGGATTGCTACGACCCCAAGCTGGGACTGTTTGTGGATACCCTGATCCGCTTTGTGCAAAAGACCCAGCCCAACGAGTGGGCATTTTTTGAAAAGCAGAACCCGGTAAACCCGGTGCGGAAGTTCTGCACGGCCTTTAACAATGCCTGCGATGCGGACGGGCTGCTTTCGGTGCTGCGGCATGGGTTCAAGCACCGGGGACGGCGGTTCCGGGTGTGCTATTTTCAGCCGGAGTCCGCACTGAACCAGAAGGACGCCCAGCGCTACGCCCAAAACGAGATCACCTGCAACCGGCAGTGGTTCTACTCCGACACCACCCACAACTCGGTGGACATGGTGCTGGCGGTAAACGGCATCCCAGTGTTCGCCTTTGAGTTGAAGAACCAGTTCACCGGGCAGACCGTGGAGAACGCCAAGCAGCAGTGGATGCACGACCGGGACCCCCGGGAGGTGTGTTTCCAGTTCAACAAGCGCATTCTGGGCTATTTTTGCGTAGACCTGACCGAGGTGTGGATGGCCACCCGGCTGGCGGGCAAGGACACCCGCTTTCTGCCCTTCAATCAGGGCTCCAACGGTGCCGGACGGGACGGCGGCGCAGGCAACCCGCCCAACCCCAACGGCTACCTTACCGCCTACCTCTGGGAAGAAGTGTTCCAGAAGGACAGTATGATGGACATTCTGCAAAAGTTCATGAGCCTGCAGGACGGCAAGACCCTGATCTTTCCCCGGTACCATCAGCTGGACGTGGTGCGCAAGCTGGTGGCAGATGTGCGGCAGAAAGGTGCCGGGCAGCACTATCTCATCCAGCACAGCGCCGGGTCGGGCAAGTCCAACTCCATTGCTTGGACGGCGTACCGGCTGGCTTCCCTGTTCAACACCGAGAACAAGCCGGTGTTTGCCAGCGTCATCGTGGTGACTGACCGCACCGTGCTGGACGCACAGCTGCAGGAGACCATCTCCGGCTTCGACCATACGCTGGGTGCGGTGGAGGCCATCGGCGAGGACAAAAACTCCGGCGACCTGCGGGATGCCATCAACAACGGCGCACGCATCATCATCACCACGCTGCAAAAGTTCCCGGTCATCTACACTGAGGTGAACAAGACCGCCGGGAAGAACTATGCCGTTATCATCGACGAAGCGCACTCCTCCCAGACTGGCACCTCCGCTTTAAAGCTGAAAGCCGCCCTTGCCGACACCGAGGACGCGCTGCGGGAATACGCCGAGCTGGAAGGCAAAGCGGAGGACGAGATCGACCCGGAGGATGCGCTGGTGAAGGAGCTGACCTCCCACGGGCGGCACAAGAACCTGTCCTTCTTTGCCTTTACCGCCACCCCAAAAGCCGCCACGCTGGAGCTGTTCGGCACCGAGTACCCGGACGGCAGCCACCACCCCTTCCACATTTACAGTATGCGGCAGGCCATCGAGGAAGGGTTCATTCTGGATGTGCTGCAAAACTACATGACCTATTCCACCTGCTTCAAGATTGCCAAGACCATCCCGGACAACCCCGACCTGCCTGCCAGCCGGGCGGCGAAGCTCATCCGCAAGTACGAGGAACTGCACCCCTACAACATCAGCCAGAAGGCAAAGATCATTGTAGAGACCTTCCGGGAGACCACCAGCCACAAGATCGGCGGACGGGGCAAAATGATGGTGGTCACCTCCTCCCGGCTGGCAGCGGTGCGGTACTTCCACGAGGTCAAGCGGTACATTGCCGAGCAGGGCTACGACGATGTGCAGATCTTAGCGGCATTCTCCGGTGCCGTACCGGACGGCGGCGTGGAGTACACGGAGCAGTCTCTGAACGTCCGCGCCGACGGCAGCCACATTGCGGAAAGCCAAACTAAGACGGAGTTCCATAACAACTTCAATGTGCTGATTGTGGCTGAAAAATACCAGACCGGCTTTGACGAACCGCTGCTCCACACCATGATCGTGGACAAAAAGCTGAAGGGCGTCAATGCAGTACAGACCCTCTCCCGCCTGAACCGTACCTGTCCCGGCAAAACCGACACCTTTGTGCTGGATTTTGTGAACAAAGCAGAGGACATCCGGGAGGCATTTCAGCCCTTTTATCAGGAGACTTTTCTGGAGCAGGAGGTCAACACCGACCTCATTTACAAGACCCAGAAGGAGCTGCGGAGCTTTGCTGTTTATTCCGATGCAGACGTGGAAGCCTTTGCCAAGGAGTATTTCCGCAGCACCAAGCAGGATAAAAACGCCGTGGGCCGCATGAGCAGCGTTTTGAAGCCCGTGGCGGACCGCTACAACCAGAAAACGCAGGCCGAGCGGTACCAGTTCCGCCGTCTGCTGCGCAGCCTTGTCAAGTGGTACGGTTATGTTTCGCAGGTGGCACGGATGTTCGATGAAGAGCTGCACAAGGAGAACGTATTCTGCGCTTATCTGCTCAAATTGCTGCCGCCGGACGAGGTCTCTCCGCTGGACTTGGAGGGCAAATTGCAGTTGGAGTATTACAAGCTGCAAAAGACCTTTGCCGGTGCCATCGAGCTGGAACACGCCAAGGGCGTCTACGAGCCGGTCACCCAGAAGGGTGCTCTCGGCCACGACCCCAAGGAGCCGCTGGACGAGATCATTTTGAAAATCAACGAGAAGTTCAAAGGTGAGTTCACCAATGCCGACCGGGTGCTGCTTACTGCCCTGCATGACCGTCTACTGGCTGACCCGAAGCTGGCAAAGCTAGCGCGAAGCTCCGACCCGCAGATCTTTACCGAGAGCATCTTCCCCAAGGCTTTTGATACTGCCGCACAGGACAGCTATCTTGAAGCGCAGGACACCTTCGCTTCCCTGTTTGAAGATACCAGCAAATACAAGGCTATTATGTCGGCATTGGCAGAGTGGCTGTACGGAGAATTCCGCAAGAAGTAAAACGGTTTTCCCTTTCTATTTACTTAAAACAGCCTGCATCCCCGGATGCAGTTCACGGGTTTGGGTGTTCCCCAACAAGCATTTTGCAATGCAAATGGTGTTTGTATAGACAGACACATTGCTTGCAGATGCAGACGACGGTCTGACCAAAATTGATACTACCTTTGATGGTGATACCGTCTGGCTGTCCATCGACCAGATGGCTGAGCTGTTCCAGCGTGACCGCAGCGTTATTGGAAAACACGTCCGGAACATCTTCAAGGAAGGTGAGCTTCAGAAGGAATCAGTGTGGGCAAAATTTGCCTACACTGCCGCAGATGGAAAGGTCTACGATGTGGACTATTACAACCTCGATGTCATCATCTCCGTCGGCTACCGGGTCAAATCCAAACGCGGCACACAATTCCGCATCTGGGCAACCGGCATCCTGGCAGTGCTGAGCAGCCTGCTCATGGCATTTGCGCCCGGCCTTTTCCTGATTTGTGCGGCAATGGGGCTGAACGCCCTGTCCAACACCATGTTTTCCGGCACCGATGCCGCTCTGACCTACGACAGCCTGAAGCAGGCCGGGCAGGAAGAACGGTATCTTTCCGTGGCCGCCAACCGCTCCCAGATCGGCATGCTGGCCAGCGCGCTCGGCTCCCTTGCCAGCACACTGCGGCGGTTTCTGCGGTTTTCCGGCTTTTATCTGGTGAGTGCGCTGTTCAGCAGCATTTCCACACTGGCCATGCTCCTGCTGAAGGAACCTGTGGTCACCGAGGCACAAGCCGCCCGGAGTTCCCATTCCCTGCGAGAGCTGCCGGGCCAGTTCGCGCAGCTGGTGCGGGACAGTGCCGCCGCCCTGCGCGGCTGCCCGCTGGCGGCAAAACTCATCGCTGCCGATGCGGTCATCTCTGTCCCCTGCTATCTGACCAAGATGTTCCTGCAGCAGCGGCTCGTGGAGCTGGGCTGGCCCACCGAGTGGCTTTTTCTGCCCTTGCTGCTGGGCGGTGCGGCCTGCGTGGCCGGTACCGAGATTGGCCGACGGGTACATCCCCACACCCTGCGGCGGTTCTACACGGTGTGTGCCCTGCTGGTCGGCGCAGCGCCCGCATGGGGCGGCATTCTGGGCATGATGCTGGTGCAGGGCGTGCTGGAAGTCTGGCTGCTCCATGCCGACCAGCGTCTCAATGCCCTGATCTCCAGTGATCAGCGGGCTACCCTCATCAGTGTGGACAGCATGGCCTACAGCATCCTGATGATCCCCGCAAGCCCCTTTGTGGGTGCCGTGGGCGATCTCTTCGGGCAGGCGGGTGCTGGGCTTGCCCTGCTGGGCGTCCTGACCGCCGCCAGCGGGGCGGCGGTACTGGCCAAGCGCCGGAGTTGAGTTTTACCACAAAACGCAAAAGACCGCTGCGGCCTCCGGAGAGATCGCAGCGGTCCTTTCTTTTATGCTCAGTAGCACTTTTTGCAAGCCGTGAATCCGCGGGATTTTGCAGTGGACAGGCTCACTTTCTCAGGGCCTTTCATTCCGCTGCAGTTGGGGTTGCTGTGGTACTTCTTGCCGCCATGGGTGGGGATCCACACCATCTGGCTGGTCGTCTGGCCGGAAGATGCACTGCCCGTGCTCTTTTTGCTGCCGGAAGTGGTCGTGGTCTTTTTGCTGCTGGCGGCAGCGGCGGCCTTCTGGGCATCCAGCTTTTTCTGCCCGGCCGTGTACAAAGCTGTCGTGTCGCTGGTGGTGCCGTTCAGCAGCACCGAGCCATTCTGGATGTCCAGAATGGGCATGCCGTTCACGTCCAGTGTGCCGGCATACACGCCGTACAGGGTCATCTGCTGTGCCGGGGCCGCCGCCTTGAAGGCATCAAATTTCGACTTCTGCACGGCCACATACCACACGCCGTCGGCGGTGTCAAAGCCAAAAATAAATGCAGTATCGTTGCTGGTAGCCGCACTGTAATTGGGCGTACCGGTAATAGTGATAGGCTGTCCCAGCGGCTGAGACGTTGCCTGCGCATAGGGTACCGTCTGGCAGGAACTGCTGTCCACCGCCGCAAAGGCCGCCGGGCAGCACAACAGGCTCAGGCACAGGGCCAGTGCCGCTGCAAGAATCCGGAATTGTTTTTTCATCGCACACATCCTCCTCTGTTTGCCGGTCACCCGGTTATTTTACGGTTTGATCGTACCTCCTGTTTCTCTGTGCAGCAATTCCCAGAATGTGTTGTTTTTCGGCACATTCCGACGCATTCAGGAAGCAAGATCAGTTCTCACCATATATTACACCACTTTATGTTCATTTACGAACCGTAATATAGCATTCATTTCAAGCAAAATTCACCTCATAATAGTATTGGGGTGATAATAATGGATGAACTCAGAATTAAAAAGCTCTCCGAACCTGTTACATTTACGATTCGAGTAGACAAGTCAATCGTCGATTTCTACGATGATCTTGCCGGAAAAACAAATCGCTCCCGCAATGAGCTGATCGGGCTTGCTTTGGACTACGCCAAGGATAAGATCATCGTGGAAGAATAAGCGTTCTTTCCGTAAACAAAAAATGCGAACGAAAGCATTTCTGCTCTCGTTCGCATTTTTTTATTGCTTCACACAGCGTGTCGTGTTGCGGGCGCTCCGGATCAGATGCCAGCGGCAGCGTTCTGACCGGCAAAGCGGCCGAAAGTGGCACTGCGGCCTGCGGCGGCACCTGCCATCAGGCTGGGATAGCTGCCGGAGAAGTAGTTACCACTCATGTCGCCGATGACATACAGGCCGGGGATGGCCTTGAAGTCCTGATCAATGGCGTGCATATTGTCGTCGATCTGGATGCCGTCGATGGTGCAGATCAGATAGCCGCCGGCCTGACGGACGCCGTAGAAGGGAGCTTCGCTCAGGGTGGACAGACGATAGTCCTCCTTACCGTAATCCTCGTCCTCGCCCTTGGCAGCCAGCTCATTGTAGCGATCCACCGTTGCGGTGAAGGTGTCCTTGGGCAGGCCCAGCTTGTCGGCCAGCTCCTCCACGGTGTCGGCCTGCACGATGTAACCCTGGTCCTGCAGATCGGCGTTCATGCCCTCGATGTACTCAATGGGGAACACCGGAGCGGTGCCGTTCACATGCGGGTACAGACGGCTGCAGCCGTGGGTGGCAAAGCGCTCCACATCCTCGGGGTACTTGCTGTCCCACACAGTGCAGTAGGTGTGGTAGGGCTGGCTGGCTGCAGCGTGCAGCACCAGATCGTAAGGCATGTACTCGTTCATGAAGCGCTCACCGTTCAGGTTCACCTTCAGGAACGGCTGGCTGCCCATCCAGAACAGGGCACCGTCGTTGGCCTTGCCGTACTCCCCCACCTGGTCGGGCTTGATGGCACCGCGGTCAAAGATCATGGAGGTGTGGGTCTGGTCCATGATGGCACCGGCCCACAGGCAGGCCTTGATACCGTCGCCCTTGGCACCGGGCTTGGAATAGTTGATGCAGGTCTGCTCCACGCTCTGGGGCTGCAGGGCGTTCATCATGGTTTCATTGCCGCTGTAGCCGCCGCAGGCCAGAATGACGCCCTTGGATGCGTTGTAGCGCACATACTCGTCGTTGGCATTCTTGGCGATCAGGCCGGTGACGCGGTTGCCGTCCTTTTCCAGCTTGACCATGGTGATCTCGTACTGCACTTCCAGACCGTCGGCCTCGGCGTGCTTGAGCACGGCGTCCATGGTCAGCTGCTCGCTGTACTCGTCGCCGTACTGGGTGCTGTGGCCAACATCTAGAACCTCGTAATTGTCGCCCTCCTGCTTTTCGTCGATCTCGTGGCGGAAGTCGATGCCGCTCTCGGCCAGTACGTCGGTGAACCAGTCGATGGTCTCACCGCTGCGGTCTGCCCACACCTGTGCCAGGCTGCGGCGGGTATAGCCCTGGCTCCAATTGCACAGGTAGCGCACAGCGTCCTTCTTGTTCACGTCATCGCCGTCCTCCTGCTGCTGCTTGGAGCCGCAGGCAGCCAGCGTGTCGCGGATGCCGCTGGCCATGTCGTGGCCGAACTTTTCGATCAGGATGGTCTTGGCACCGGCCTCGGCCGCGGCGGCAGCGGCAAAGCTGCCGGAGGAACCGGCACCCACCACCAGCACCTCACACTCCACGGTCTGCTTGATGTCGCTCTCGGCCACTTCGGGCTCCTCGCCCAGCCAGTCGGCGGTGGAGGCAGTCTCCTCGGTGGTCTGCTCAGCGGGGTTGATGGCACCGCCGCTGGCCTGACGGATGCAGTCGGCCACAGCGTTCTGCACAGCCTTGCTGGTCACGGTGGCACCGGTCACACCGTCGATCTGGCTGGTCTGAGCGTTCATCACCTGCTCGATCAGCTTGTCCTTGGCGGCCTGGCCGATGCTGTCGGTCTCGCCGGACAGGTCCAGCTCCACCTTGGTGATGCTGGCAGCGTCAAAGGTCACCGTGGCGGTGATCTCGCTCATGCCCTTGGCGGTGGCGGTGTAGGTGCCAGGGGTGTAGATGCCGGCTGCACCGGAAGATGCAGCAGCGGTGGAGCTGCTGGCTGCATTGCAGGCAGCCAGACCGGCTGCGGTGACGCTGCTCATGGCGGCAGCTGCTGCGATTTTCAGAAATCCTTTACGAGAGATCTTTTCCATAATAAGGTTCCTTTCTCTTCTTTTTCTTCGTGCTTTGTTCCAGAGTGGCAAAAATGCTTTGCCATTCTTGTTAAAAGTATCACATTTACAACCAAAGAAAAAGAAGTTATAATATCCCTGTAGGTATCAAGAAAAACTTGCGTTTTATTTCTGGAAAGGAACCTCCCATGACCATTCAGCAGCTGCGCTATTTTCTGGCGTTGTGCGAAGATCTGAACTATACCCGCACGGCCGGGCGGCTGTATCTGTCGCGGCAAGCGCTGCGCCTCAGCATTGCCGCGCTGGAACACGAGCTCTGCGGCCCGCTGTTCATCAATGTGCGCAATCACCTTGCCCTGACCGAAAAGGGCCAGCGCTTCCGGGCACAGGCCGCGCCGGTGGTGGAGCAATTTGAGCGGATGTGCGCGCAGGCGTATCAGGATATCCGGTCCCCCGCCCTGCGGCTGGGCATCAGTGTGGCGTTGGTGCCCAGCTACCTGCCCATGCTGGGGAATGTGCTGGAGCAGTTCCGGCAGCAATACCCGGGCATCCCGCTGGAAACCACATTGCTCTCCAACGACGCCGTATGTGCACAATTGCAGAACGGCACGCTGGACGCCGGGCTGGTGATGGACCTGGGCGGCTGCGCGGCCGGGCTTGCCCGCACCGCGCTCACCCGGCACACTGCGGCCCTGCTGGTGCCCCGCTGCAGCCCGTTCTGGGGGCGCAGCAGCATCGCCCCGGCAGAGCTGGACGGCCAGCTGCTGTTGGTGCCGGGCCTTGCGCCGGAGCCGCTGGCCCCGCTGTGGAATACCCTGCGGCAGGCCGGTGCCCGCCCGAAGGTAGAGATCGGCGAGCAATACTATCAAGTGCTTTACCGCACCCAGGAGCGCAACGGTCTGGCCCTGGACCGGTTGGAGATCACCTCCGACCACAGCATGGACAATGTTCAGGACGTGGCACTGGACGGCATGCCGCCCATCTGCGCCGCCTTTTTGCAGCCGGAGCACGCAGAGCACCTCTGTGTCCGGCTTTTGTGCAGCTTTTTGCAGGAACACCTGCGCAATCTATGAAAGAAGGGACCCTTATGCATTTTTATGGAACCATCGGCCCGGCCTGCGCCAGTGCCGGAACTCTGCGCCGCCTTGTGGACGCCGGCATGACCGGCCTGCGCATGAACCTTTCCCACGGGGCGCTGGCCGAACACGCTGACTGGCTGGCAATGATCCACGCTGTCGGCATTCCGGACCTGCTCATCGACCTGCAGGGGCCGGAACTGCGTGTCGGGCGGCTGGCCAGCCCGGTCACTCTGCCGGAGGGCGGCACGGTACAGCTGGGTGCAGGCGGCATCCCCTGCCCTGTCCAGCTCGTGCAGGCAGCCCGCCCCGGGCAGCTGCTTCTGCTGGATGACGGCAAGCTGCTGGTGAAAGTAATTGCCGCCGGGCCTGATGCACTGGTCTGCACCGTACTGCGGGGCGGCGTTCTGCAAAGCCGCAAGAGCATTGCCGCCCCGGGTCTGTCGGTGCCCATGCCCACCCTGACAAGTGAGGACCTTGCCAACCTGCGCATCGCAGCTTCCTGCGGCGTCACCGGGGTCATGCTGCCCTTCGTGCGCGGGAAACAGGACATCCTTGCTTTGCGGCAGGCGCTGGCCGAGGCCGGTGCGCCGCAGATCCACATCTTTGCAAAGATCGAGAACCTTGCCGGGGTGCAGGCCCTGCCGGAGTTTCTGTCCCTCGTGGACGAGGTGGTCATTGCCCGCGGCGACCTGGGCAACGCCATGCCGCTGTGGGAGCTGCCCCGCTGTCAGAAACAGCTTTCCGCCGCCTGCCGGGCCGCCGGGGTGCCCTTTATGGTGGTCACCCAGATGCTGGACAGCATGTGCACCCGTGCCGTGCCCACCCGCGCCGAAGTGAGCGATATTTACAATGCTGTGTTGGATGGTGCGTCCAGCCTGATGCTCACCGGCGAGACCGCCGCCGGGCAGTACCCCGTGCAGGCCATGGAGTTCCTGGTTCGGACGGCAAACACCGCCCTGTAAGGCAGTTCGGCCTTCTGCGCGCTTTTTCGGTCCGAAATGACAAAAAGGATGGATTCTGTCGTAAAGAGTTGGTATAATGAAGGCAAAATATTTTTGCAGGAAGGTTTTTCTATGGGAATCGTAGTCATCGGAGCCGTTTTTGTGGACATCAAGGGGTACCCCCTTTCCACCTACATCCCGGGCGGGCGCAACTCCGGCCGGGTCGAGCAGGTACACGGTGGTGTGAGCCGCAACATCGTGGAGGACATCGCCAATGTGGAGCTGCGCCCCACCTTTGTGGGTCTGGTGGACGACACCGGCATGGGCCAGGATGTCATCGACAAGCTCCGCGACCACAAGGTGAACACCCAGTTCATCCGCCGCGTGAAGGACGGCATGGGCACCTGGCTGGCCGTGTTCAACAACGACGGTGACGTATGCGCCTCCATCTCCAAGCGCCCGGACACCACTCCCCTCACCGCTCTGCTAAAAGAGCAGGGAGGCGAGATCTTCAAGGACTGCGACAGCATTGCGCTGGAGCTGGATCTGGAAAAAGAGACGGTCAAGCAGGTGCTGCGCTTTGCCAAAAAGTACAACAAGCGGGTCTACGCGGCCATCTCCAACATGAGCATCGCCATGGAACGCCGCGACTTTTTGCAGCAGGTGGACTGCTTTGTGTGCAACCAGCAGGAAGCCGGGCTGCTCTTCTCGGACGATTACGACCACCTTTCCCCCGCTGCCATGCGGGAGGTGCTGGCCGCCAATGTACACAGCGCCAACATCCCCTGCATGGTGGTCACCATGGGCGGGCAGGGTGCCGTGTATGCCCGCGCCAACGGCGAAAGCGGCGTTGTGCCCGCCAAGAAGGTGGATGTGATCGACACCACCGGTGCCGGTGACGCCTTCTTTGCCGGTACGGTCATCGGCCTGACCTACGGCAAGAACCTGCCCGCCTCCTGCGAGATCGGCAGCCGTCTGGCCGCCTCGGTGATCTCCATCACCGAAAACGTCTGCCCCCGGTTCCGCCCGCTGGAATTCGGGCTGGACATTCCCGTGCTGGACTGAGTTACACCCAAAAGCGCCGGAGCATTCCCGCAAAAGGGAGCGCTCCGGCGCTTGTTTTTTGTTTGTCAGAGTTCGTTGATGGCTGCTGTGACGGGCATTGCCTGCAATCGCTTCACCGGGCCGTGCACCGCAAGCGCCGCTGCACCTGCCACGAACAGACAGAGCACTGCCAGCAGCCCGAAGGGCACCCGCCACACGACGCCGAAATAGTGGGTGATCAGCCGGGTATACAGTGCACGGTGCAGCACAAGGCCGGCAGCAACGCCCACCAGCAGGCCGGACGCCGCATAGGTCCCGGCCTCCGCCGCGATCATCCGGCACAGTTGGACATCCTCCATGCCCACGGCGCGCATGGCACCGTACTGCCGGGCACGGGCGGAAACGCTCATGGAGATGCTGTTGACGATGTTCAGCAGCGAAATGCCGCCGATGATGGCCAGAAAACCGTACAGCACGATGCGTACCGCGTAATAGGTGCCGCGGTCCTGCCGGTTGCTCTCCCGCAGGTCCTGCATGATGACGTCATCCGTGGCAAGGTCCGCCAGCGTGAAGAGGGTGTCCTCGTCGGCGGTGCGGTCCAACTGCACACCTACCATATTATAGTTCTGGTCGCCTGCCACCTGTCGGAACAGCGCTTCCGGTGCAATAAGGGTCACATCATCCGGGAAGGTGCCCTCCGAGAAGGCACCCACGATGGTAAGCGGCACCCCGTTCACTGTGATGACGTCCCCGATCTGCATGGGGTTGTTCTTATTGTAGATGGTCATCACTTCATTGCCTGCGCCGGGCATCCGACCCCGTACCACCACGGAACGGCTGGACTCCAGCATATAATCATCGTAGGAGCAGAAGATAACGTGGTCCACGTTGCCCTTGTCGCTGCTGGCCGGGGTATCCACCAGACCAGTGCAGCCCCACGCATGGGCGACGCCCGGCACTTCCAGCAGTGTCCGGGTCATGCTGCCGGGCAGCACCTGCGCATTGCCGTAGCCGTTGTAAAGCACATCGGGCTGCCACGGCACCAGACTGGGCAACAGCAGAGAGGCGAACTGCAAGAGCACGGTAAAGCCCAGCGCCAGCACAATGCTCAACGCAAAGCTGGCGGTCATCAGGGCCCAGTTCTTTTTGCTGGCGGTGGCATGGCGGACGCCCAGTGCCAGTTCCACCCGGCCCTTTCCGGCATGGGCCGCACGGCCCACCGGCACATTCTGGGTGCTGCCGGAGACCGCCGCCATCGGCGAGACCTTTGCCGCCCGCTTTGCCGGGGCCTGCGCAGCCAGCAGCACCGTCACCACACCCACCACGGCACCGGCGCACAGGCCCGCAGGGCTCAGCTGCCAGACTGGCGTTGCCGCAAACTCGCCGCCGATGCCGTACCGCAGCGCGGCGCAGATCGTCCAGCTGGCCAAAGTGCCCAGCACAAGGCCGATGGGCACCGCCGTCCTGCACCAGTTGAGGGCTTCCAGCCGGACGAACCGGATGACCTGCCGTTTGCTCATGCCGATGCAGCGCATCATGCCAAAGAACTGGGTGCGCTGGGCCAGATTGCTGTTCATGCTGCCGGAGATCATCAGCACTCCGGCCAGCAGCACCAGCACGAACAGCACCGCTGCCATCCCGTACACGGTCTGAAAAGCCGTACTGCTGCTCTGCCCTGCCGAACCCATCACCTGCAGGTTTTCCTGCACAGCCGTCTCCCCGTACCGGCTGCGCAGCTTCGGCAGGGCCTTTGCTGCTCTGGCCGCGCTGGTGTATTCCAGCTCATAATGTGTCTGGGGCAGTGCCTCGCCGTTTGCAGTCAGCAGGGCCGCAAAGGCTTCCTGCGGCAGGTAGGCATCCACGATGCTGTACTGCTCGCCGTAAAAATCCTCGTCGATGCCGCCGACGCCGGTGACCGTGAGGGGCTTTTCCGTTCCGTCCGGCAGTGTCAGCGTTACAGTGTCTCCGCTGCCCACATGCAGCACCCGTGCAGCGGTCTTGCCCAGCAGCACTTCGTTTTCCGCCTGCGGGTAGGTGCCCGCAAAGGCTGCGGCACGGTTCAGGCTCACATAATCTGCATCGGCACCATACAGCACCACCCGCTTGCCGTTCAGGCGGTATGCGCTTTCGCCGTTCTCATTGAATACTGCTCCGGCACCCACCCGCACCACGTCCGGCTGGCCGACCAGCTGCGCAGCCTGCTCCGGCGTGATGCCGGTGACCTCCAGATGCCAGCTGCCGCTTTTTCCGGCTGCACGGCCCGTCTGGGTGCGCAGCATCATGTCCGCCACACTGAAGATGGCCGTGACCAGGAACACTGCCGTGACGATGCACAGGATGGTCAGCCGGTTCTGCCGCCTGCGCACCCTGGCAGAAATGGGGATCAGGCTTAGATAGCTTTTCATTCCGCGCACCTCCCGAAGTCGGTCAGCACGCCGTCCGACACCTGCAGCACCCGGTCTGCCGTCTGGGCGATGCTGCGGCTGTGGGTGATCATGACGATGGTCTGGGCGTATTTGCGGGAAGCCTCCTTCAGCAGGGCGATCACCTCGCCGCTGTTGCGGGTGTCCAGATTGCCGGTCGGCTCATCGGCTAAAATCAGCGCCGGACGGGTGATGAGCGCCCGCCCGATGGCCACGCGCTGCTGCTGCCCGCCGGAAAGCTGGCCGGGCAGGTGACTGCGCCGCTTGCGGAGGTCCAGCACATCCAGCAGTTCTTCCAGATACGCCGTGTCCGGCTTCTGGTAGTCCAGCAATACCGGGAACAGGATATTCTGCTCCACGGTCAGCTCCGGGATCAGGTTGAACGCCTGAAACACAAAGCCGATGTTCCGGCGGCGGAAGATGGTGCGCTCCCGCTCTTTCATGGCAAACAGATCTCGCCCGTCCAGCAGCACCTTGCCGGAGGTAGGGGTATCCAGCCCGCCCAGCAGATTGAGCAGAGTGCTCTTGCCGGAACCGCTCTCGCCCACCACGGCCACAAATTCGCCCTTGGGCACCGAGAAGCTCACGTCCTTCAGCGCCTGCACGGCAGTCTCGCCGGTGCCGTAGGTCTTGCAAAGGGCCTGTGCCTGCAACAGATTCATACAAAAACCTTCTTTCGTTTTGATCTGTCCACAGCATACCACCCGTTTGCTACAGCCTGGTGACTGCAAGACTACAATTTTGTAGGGATCGCCGGAGCGGGCCTGTTCCGCAGCAGGATGGTGAAGGCGGTGCCCCGGCCCAGCTCACTTTCCACTTCCAGTGTGCCGCCGTGGACCTCCACAATGGATTTCGCCAGCGGCAGCCCCAGCCCGATGCCCGGCGTATCCTGCGCAAAGCGGCTGCGGTAGAATCGCTTGAACAGATGGGGCAGGTCCTCCAGGTGGATGCCGGTGCCGGTGTCCACCACCCGGATGCGCACAAAGTCGGCAAAGCGGCTGCCCTCTACCGTCACGGTGTCCCCGGCGCGGGTGTGGTCCAGCGCATTCTTGATCAGGTTGCCCACGGCCTCGCGCATCCACACCCGGTCACAGCACAGGCACACCCCCTGCTCTGCCGCGACGGCCAGCTGCTTTTGCTCCTGCCGGGCGCGGCAGGCAAAGGGCCGGGCAGTCTGCTCCAGCAGACCTTGCAGATCTTGTTCCGTTTTTTCCAGCTGTACAGTCCCCGCATCCAGCCGGGTGAGCTTGAGCAGACTTTGCACCAGCTGTTCCATCCGGTCCAGCTCCTGTTCGGAAAGTTCGGCCAGCTCCCGCACATTTTCTGCGTCATCCGTTCCGGCCTGCAGCAGACCGTTGTAGATATTCAGAGCGGCCAGCGGCGTCTTGAGCTGGTGAGAGATATCGGCCATGGTGTTCTTCAAAAACTGCTTTTCCCGCTGTTCCCGGTCGGCATGGGCGTTGAGCACTGCCGCCATCTCATTCACTTCATGGAACAGCCGGTACAACTGCCCTTCACGGCCGCTGTCCAGCCGGGCAGTGGCGTCCCCGTCCAGCAGGGCACGCACCTGCGCAGCCGCTTCCTCCAGCCGTTTCTGCCGTCGGGCAAAATAAGCAGCGGCACTGCCCAGCACCCCGGCCGCCAGAAGGACAAACAGCCCCAGCAGCGGCAGGCACAATGCCGGGCACAGTGCCCACGACGCGCATTCTGCCGCCAGCAGGGCCGCAGCCAGCCCGGTGCACAACCGGGCAAACAGCTGCCGGACATCGTCCTCCACCAGAAATTTCATCTCACACATCCCCGTTCCAGCGGTAGCCCATGCCCCGCACCGTGACCAGCCGCTGCGGGCTGCCGGGGTCATCCTCCACCTTGAGCCGCAGCCGCCGGATATACACCGTGAGGGTGTTGGTATCTACATAATTGCCCTCGCAATCCCACAGGGCGTTCAGAATGGTCTCTTTGGTCAGCACCTGCCCCGGGCTGCGCAGAAACAGGCACAGCAGCTTGTACTCCGCTGCCGTGAGTTCCAGCGGAACGCCGTTCTTTTCGGCCCGGCCGGCCAGCAGATCTACCCGGATGCCGCCGGAGCACAGCTCGGTGGCCTGCTGTGCCCCGAACCCTCCGGCCCGGCGCAGCAGTGCGTGCACCCGACTCAGCAGCACCCCCAGCTTGAAGGGCTTGGTGATGTAATCGTCACCACCCAGGTCCAGCCCGGTGATGATGTCCATTTCCTCATCCGACGCGGTCAGAAACAGGATGGGCACCCCGGAAGTGCGGCGCACCTCCCGGCAGAAGTCGAAGCCGGTGCCGTCCGGCAGGGTCACGTCCAGCATCAGCAGGTCGTAGCGGCCCGCCTGCCACAGATGCCCGGCCTCGGCCAGGGTACGGGCCGTGTCCAGCGCATAACCCGCCCGGCCCAGTGCAAGGGTCAGCCCGGTGACCAGACTTTTGTCATCCTCCAGCAGTAAGATCCGCTCCATGGTGCAATTTCTCCTTTTTTGCAAAAAATGCCGGGTGCTGCCGCAGGTACGGCAGCTGCCCGGCGTGCAGTCACGCATTCTGTTGTTTGTACTGTTCGCCCCACGCCCACATAGCGTCCATGATGGGCTTCAGGCTCCGGCCCCTCGCGGGCCATTTTTTCTATTTTACGGCACAGACGCGGTGCTTGTCAAGCAGGGGCCGGACACCCCGCACATCCGGCTCAAAAAATTTTTTTGCAGTCCAAATTGCGAGAAATCGGCGGTTCACCGCAAAAGTTTCCGAATCGCAACCGGTCAAAAGTCACCCACCGGTAACCAGGTTACCGCATTGTGCGTACTTTACGCCGGGCAAAAAGGGGTGTATCATGGCCTCGTCAGCCGGGGCACGCCGAGATGCCCCGCACACCCAATGCAATAATCCTGGAGGTACCAAACCATGTCTCTGAACAAAGTCGTTGAATTCCTGAATGCCAACCCCGTGCAGTATCTGGCTACCGTCGGCCGTGACGGCAAGGCCAAGTGCCGCCCCTTCATGTTCGCCGGTGAGCTGGACGGCAAGCTGTGGTTCTGCACCAACAGCCAGAAGGACGTATACAAGGATCTGCAGGCCAACCCCTACACCGAGATCTCGGTGTCCAGCCCGGAGTACGCCTGGATCCGCCTGCACGGCAAAGCTGTGTTTGAAAACAACATGGCTGCCAAGGAGATGAGCATCGCCAACCCCATCGTGAAGGGCCAGTACGGCGAAGCCACCAACCCCATCTTTGAGGTGTTCTACCTGGAGGACGCTCACGGCGTCATCGCCGACTTCTCCGGCAACCCTCCCTACGAGTTCTGATTCCCGTTTCGTGCAGATCGCCTTGGAAACGCTGTTTTCAGGGCGTTTTGCCGTTTGGTACCGCAAAGGAGGTCTTTCTATGACCCAGACCGAACGCCGCCGTTTTTTGCTCAGCCGCCCGCTGCGGGGAAACTGCCCTCTACCTGTGGCAGGGCGACATCACCACGCTGCAGTGCGACGCCATCGTCAACGCCGCCAACAGCGGCATGACTGGCTGCTATGTGCCCGGCCACCGCTGCATCGACAACTGCATCCATACCTTTGCCGGGGTACAGCTGCGCAGCGCCTGTGCCCGCCTGATGGCGCAGCAGGGCCACGAGGAGCCCACCGGGCAGGCCAAACTTACCCCGGCCTTCAACCTGCCCTGCCGGTATGTCCTGCACACGGTGGGGCCCATCGTGACCGGGCGCGTCACCGCACGGGACCGCACCCTGCTGGCCTCCTGCTACTGCGCCTGCCTGACAAAGGCCGCAGAAGCCGGGCTGGAAAGCATCGCATTCTGCTGCATCTCCACCGGCGTGTTCTGTTTCCCGAATGAGGATGCGGCAGAAATTGCCGTACAGACTGTGAAGGAGTTCCTGCAAACGCCCACAACCATCAAAAAGGTGATCTTCAATGTTTTCAATGATTTGGACAAGGAAATCTACACCCGACTGCTCACAGCCTGAGCAGCTCAAAAAGGCCCTGCACGAGGCTGATGCCTTCATCATCAGCGCAGGAGCCGGGCTGTCCACCTCCGCCGGGGAACGATTCCGAACATATTTCTCCGATTTTGCCAGCAAATACGGCTTTACGGATATGTATTCCGGCGGGTTCTACCCCTACTCCACCATGGAGGAATACTGGGCGTACTGGAGCCGGTACATTTATATCAACCGCTATCAGAACGCCCCAAAGGCCCGCCGTCCATCTCTTTTGGCTCCGGCTTGATGGCCGCTTTTAACTGCGGTGTATTGACCGAACCGAGCTGGAACAGATGATCCGCGAACACGGATTTATCGTTTCCGACAGCTAAAATGTATTTCAGCAGATCTCCCGTAATATGCCGGGCCGTACCATCCGACCGAAATTTCCGTCGTAGTTCAGGTTTCCACGCAAGAATGACAGAGCATTCCCGTCCTCTCGCTGCAGTCCTGCACCCCGATAAAAAGCTGCCCGCATACCGTGTGATCTTGTCACATCCGGTATGCGGGCAGCTTGTCTTTTCTGATTTTACGCGCTTTTGAGGCTTATTTTGCCACGATCTCGTCGGCCAGAGCGTCCATCTGGGCTTCCGCGGCAGTATTGGCAGCAGAGCGGATGGTGACCACGTTCTCGCAGACCGTGATGTTCTTCATGCCTTCCAGCTCGGCGCGCATGAGTTTGGCAGCCATGGGGGCCCAGGTGCCGTTCTCCATCAGGCCGACGGTACGGTTCTGGAACGCCTTGGTCTTGAGGTGGGTCAGCAGGGACTCCATCGGCGGGAAGAGGAAGCCGTCATAGGTGGCGCAGGCCAGAACGATCTTTCCGCAGCGGAATGCCTCGGTGACGGCGTAGGACACATCGGTGCGGGTCAGGTCCATCTCCACCACCTTTGCGCCCTTGGCACGCAGCTTTTCGGCCATGGTGTGGGCCGCGGCGCGGGTATGGCCGTGGATGGAAGCACTGGCCACAAGGATCTTTTCCGGCTCCTCCGGCTTGTAGCTGGACCAGGTATCATAATAGGCCAGATACTTGCCCAGGTCCCCGGTGAGCACCGGGCCGTGCAGCGGGCAGATGGTGGCAATATCCAGTGCAGCTGCCTTTTTGAGCAGTGCCTGCACCTGCGGGCCGTACTTGCCCACGATGTTCAGGTAATACCGGCGGGCTTCGCTGGCCCAGTCGGCCTTTTCGTCAAACTTTGCCACCGCCCCGAAGCGGCCGAAACCGTCGGCGGAGAACAGCACCTTTTCGCTGCTCTCATAGCTGACCATGACCTCCGGCCAGTGCACCATGGGTGCAAACACAAAGGTGAGGGTGTGGCTCCCCAGAGACAAGCTCTCGCCGTCCTTCACCACCACACGGCGCTCCTTGGCCACGGCATCCGGGCCGAAGAACTGCTCCATATACATAAAGGTCTTGGCGTTGCCCACCACCTTCATGTCCGGGTACTTAGCGGCCAGGCGGGCAATGTTGGCACCATGGTCCGGCTCCATGTGGGAGACCACCAGATATTCCGGCATGCGGTCGCCCAGCGCTTCGGTGAGGTTTACCAGCCAGGCATCCGTGGCACGGTTGTCCACCGTATCCAGAATGGCGACCTTTTCATCCAGAATGACATAGGAGTTGTAGCTGACGCCGGTAGGCACCGGGTACTGACTTTCAAACAGGTCGATGGTGGTATCGTCCACCCCCACGCCCAGAATGGTATTGCTGATCTTCTGTACGCTCATAAATCCCATGCTCCTTTATTTTTATGCTGTGCCGCAGAAAGCGGCCGATCCTTCTTAAGAACAATTCCTAGTATAGCATATCGTCAGAAATTTAGCAAGAGGAATCTGCGGCTTTTCCCTCCCGGACCCCTGACCACAACCGTTATTCATCGCCCCTGCTTTCCGGCAGGCGGGCAGACACGGGGCGGCCCGGCTCGGTGTCCAGCTCCAGCAGGGCCGCAGCGCTGGCGTCATCCATCGTCTGTACGGCCCGCAATTTGCGGCTGATGGCACGGCTGCGCACGCCGATGAGATTATCCAGCTCTTCGTCGGTCTGGCGCAAACGCTGCTGCAGCTTGGAAAGCCCCTGCCCGAACTTGTCGAACTCAGTCTTGACGGCACCCAGCAGCTGCCACACCTCGCCCGAACGCTTCTGGATGGCAAGGGTCTTGAAGCCCATCTGCAGGCTGTTGAGCAGGGCCGCCATGGTGCTGGGGCCGGCCACGTTCACCTGATAGTCCCGCTGCAGCACCTCCAGCAGGCCCGCATTCACCACCTCGGCGTACAGGCCCTCGAAGGGCAGAAACAGGATGCCGAAGGCTGTGGTATAAGGCGGCTCCACATACTTTTCGCGGATGTCCTTGGCCTCGCTGCGCAGCACCAGTTCCAGTGCATGGCGGGCGTTTTCCACAGCCTGCGCATCGCCGGATGCCTGCGCGTCCTGCAGGTGGGCGTAGGTATCACCGGGGAACTTGGAGTCGATCGGCAGCCAGACACTGCCGCCGTCGGCACCCGGCATTTTGATAGCGTACTCCACCCGCTGGGCGCTGCCGGGGATGGTGGCCACATTGGTGTCGTACTGCTCTGGGGCCAGAATTTCTTCCAGAATGGCTCCCAGCTGGATCTCGCCCAGGATGCCGCGGGTCTTGACGCCCGACAGCACCTGTTTCAGGCCGCCCACATCGGCGGCAAGGCTCTGCATCTCACCCAGGCCCTTGTACACCTGTTCCAGCTGGGCGTTGACCGCCTTGAAGCTCTCGGTCACCCGCTTCTGCAGGGCATCCTGCAGCTGTTCGTCCACCGTGCAGCGGATCTCGTCCAGCTTCTGGGCATTCTGTGCCTGCAAGGCGGCCATGCTTTCGGCCAGCGTTTTGCGCATTTCTTCCAGCTTGCGGGCGTTGGAAGCTTCCAGCCCCTGCAGGCGCTGTTCCATGGTCTGCTGCTGCGCGGCCTGCCCGGCATTCAGGGTGCTGCTCATACCCTGCACAGCGGTCTGCAGCGTTTCGCTGATGCCGCGCATGGCGTCGTAGTTCTGCCGGGCCAGCTCGGCCTGCTTCTGGGCAAAGAGCTTCGACTGGGCGTCCAGCTGCTGACGCACCCACTCCTTGAGGGCTTCGTCGTCCTGCCGGGGTGCCGGTTTTCCGGATCGGTACAGCAGCAGTGCCTGCTGCAGGCAGATGGCCACCAGCAGAACGGTGTAGAGTAATGCAAGAAATTCCATAGGATGTCTCCTTATAAAATCCAAGATCCGGGCCGTGCAGATGCAAAGCCCGGACCTTTTGCTTTTTACAGTGTCTCGTAGCGGCGCAGCGTCTGGCTCCACTGCAGCTGCTCGCCGTACAGGCCCACACCGTCGGCTTCCACCTCGCCCACCTGATTGTCACAGGGGTCGGCGCGGAAGGAGCACATGGGCGGGTCAAAGGGTGCGCAGAGGGCACGGTTGGCCACCATACGCCCGGTGTCCAGATTGCCGAAGTAGTGCAGGCGCATCTTCTCATTTCCAGCACGGGCCATGGAGGCACCGGCCGAGCAGTCGGCGTACATCCAGCCGTGGGGCGCGATGTAGAACGCGGCCCAGTCGTGGCAGCCCACCATCTCCCGCCGCACCACCAGACCGCTCTGCCACTGGGCCGGGATGCCGGCCAGACGGCACAGCACGATGAAGGTAGAGGCCATGATGCCGCAGTCGCCCCGGCGGTTGTGAGCACAGCCGTCGGTGATGTTTTCCTGCACGAAGTAGGGCGGCTGGTAGTGGTAGTGGGTGTTGAGGGTCACATAGTCGTAGATGCGCTTTGCCTTCTGCACCGGGTCGGTGAGCCCCTGGGTGAGCTGGGCCGCCAGTGCCCGCAGATAGGGCGTGAACTCCAGATGTGGCAGCTCTTCCTGCGTGTCAAAATCCGGCTGCACGGGGTCCGCCTGCATGTGCAGCGGGTCGGCATAGCGGGCCGTGGTACGGTAACTGTACACCGCGCCAAAGGGCCGGTTCTCGGCAAGGTCGGCCTCCCAATACGCCGTGCGCTGGGCGGCATCTTCCGGTGCAATGTGGGTCGGCGGCTCGGTGAAGGAATCCAGCGTGATGCCGCTCTGTGCCGGGCAGGCCGCCGGGAGCGGCAGCCACACCCGGACGTGCACGGTGCTGCGGCCCTGCTGCTTTGCAGCCGCAAGGGCAGCGGCAAAGGCCTCGTCGCTCATGCCGATGCTGGTTTCCAGCGTGATGTCCGCGCTGACTGCGCCGGTGCGCACCATCTGCTCGTGCTCCGGCTCATACCGCTCCCAGCTGGGGTGCTGCTGGGGCGGGTCGATCTGCCGTGCTGCCAGCTCCGGATGGGTGGCCAACAGGGTCTCGGCAAAGGAGCGGATGTACCGCTTCTCCCCTTCCACGAACCGCCAGTCCATGGCACCGGCCTTGTCCAGTGCCCGGAATTCCTCCGGGGTAAAGTCCCGCACAAGGTCCTGCAGCAGTTCCAGCGCCTGTGCTTCGGGCACCGTATAGTCCAGCGGCAAACGGCGCAGGATCTCCCGCTGGGCCAGCAGAGCATCCCGCATGGCATCCACCCCGCGGGGTGTGGGGTTTTCCGGCAGAGGGCCGGCAGGCTGCACCGGCTGGTTCTGGGTCTTTGTCCAGTCCTCCGCCAGGTAGGTGTCAATGCAGGCAATGGCCTCGGTATAATAGCCCGCCTCTTTCAGGCGGCGCACATCGTCCGGCAGGCCGAGGTTCAGGCTTGCCAGACAGGCATTCAGGTTCTTCATTGCATTCCGCTCCTCTTTTGTTCAGATTCAGCCGTTGATCTGGGTCTCCCAGAAGTTCGCAGCGTCCAGCATCCAGCCGTCGGCATCGGTGCCTGCGCCGGTACCCACGCCGTGGGTCGCATTGGGGAACAGCACCTCTTTGCAGGGCACATGGTGCTTTTCCAGTGCGCGGCTCAGCGCCGGGCGCTGAGCCGGGTAGCACAGCAGTGGGAACACATAATCGTTCTCGCCGTACCAGTGATACACCGGCGGGTAATCGTCGGTGACACAGTCAGAGATGTTCAGTTCATAGTACCGGCCCTCCAGCACAAAGGGGTCGATAGCAGCATGATAGACCGGCTTATACTCAAAGAAATTGTTGATGGGATAGCCCAGCAGCAAAGCACCGGGCTTGGGCACCCCATAGTGCTTGTAGCCCAGTTCGTCGCCGGAGAACACACCGGCCAGATGGCCGCCGGAGGAATAGCCCAGCAGGGCGTAGTTTTCCGGCTGCACATTGAACTGGCCTGCATGAGTGGTGATGAACCGGACAGCGTTGCCAAGGTCAGCCACCGGGGCGTTGTCCTTTGCCTTGAGGAACACGCGGTAGCGCAGCACGAAGGCTGCGTAGCCCATCTGGTGCAGCCGCCATGCCGTGGCATAGCCCTCGGACATATTGGAAGTCTTGTTGAGCACATTGCCGGACATGACCACCACAAACTTGCTGCCGGGCACTTCCGACGGCCAGTAATACAGTTCCACGCCATCACGGGTGGCGTCTGCGGCGATCTCCTCCGGGGAGTACACTTTATAAGTCACCTGAGTGCCGGCTTCATAGGTATCGGCCAGATAGTTCAGGGCGTCGGCGCTGTCCTGTGCCATGTTTGCGCCCACATAGTCCGACAGCGTGGTACCTGCTTCCGGGGTGTCCGGGCTGTCCACGGCACTCTGCCAGGTCCACACGCCGCTGGCGGCGAATGTCGGATCGGCACGCAGGTCAGAGACGAGGGTATCCGGCGTAACGGTCAGATGGCCCGATGCGGCAGAGGCCTCCACCGGCAGACCGGCCAGCAGCAGCGCAGCGGCCGAAGCACCGGTCACCTGCAGAAACTGGCGGCGAGAGATCTTGTTTTGCATAAAAGCATCCCCTTTTTTATAAATTCAAATTCCGATATTTCAGGAAGTGTGCTGCTCCCAGAAAGCCACCGCATCCGTCATCCAGCCCTCTGCATCCGTACCGTTGCCGGTGCCGATGGCATGGGGTGCATTTTCATAGACGTGCACCTCACAGGGCACACCGTTTGCCTCCAACGCCTTCCGGACGGCCGGACCCTGGAACGGATATCCCAGAGTCTTCAGGGTAACATCATTCTTGCCGTACCAGAAATAGGTCGGCGGGAAGTCCGGTGTGATGCCGCCTGAGATATCCGACCAGTAATACCTCCATCTGCAGGATGCCGGGTCCATCACGGCATGGTACACCGGCTTGATCTCTGCAAAATCGTTGACGGGGTAGCCCATCAGCAGTGCACCGGGCTTTGGCACATCATAGGCCTTGTAGCCATAGCGCTTATCCGAACTGAACAGCCCGCACAGCTGCCCGCCGGAGGAAAAGCCCACGAGGGCATAGTTTTCCGGCTGCACGCCGAACTGCTGTGCATGGTTCGTGATGAACTGCACCGCCCGGCCCAGATCCTGCAGGGGGCCGTTGTTGCTGATACCCCACAGAATGCGATACCGCAGCACAAAGACGCTATAGCCCATCTCGTTCAGCTTCGCTGCCACAGCAATGCCCTCGTTCAGGTCGCCGCTTTTCATGGCCGCATTGCCGCCCACCACCAGCGCATATTTGCCATCGGCATTCGTGCCGGGGAACCAGAACAGCTGCACACAGCCCAGCGAGGAGTCGGCTGCGACCTCTTCCGGGCTGTACACCTGCCAGGTCACCTGCTTACCGGCTTCGTAGTTCTCAATGACGATGTTCAGGCCGTCGGCGCTGTCCTGTGCCGTGGTCTCACCCACATAGTCCAGAAGGGTCTTGTTTTCATACAGGCGGCGCAGTGCAAGGCTGTCCGCATCCCCTTTGCAATAGGTGGAGACCCCGCTGCCTGCAATGGCCGGGTCGGAGCGGATCTCCTTCATGGTCATATCGGTGGTGATGCGGCCCTCCGCACACACCGGCAGGGCAAGAACAGCCGCAAGGCACAGCATGGCCGCACCGCGTTTCAGCAGATGTCCGAACATTTCACCCATTCCTTTCCGTTTTGAATCAGCCGGTGGTATGTGCTTCCCAGAAAGCCACCGCATCCGTCATCCAGCCCTCTGCATCGGTGCCGTTGCCGGTGCCGATGCTGTGCGGGGCATTCTGATAAACGACCATCTGATGGGGAATGTTGTTTCGCTCCAAGGTCCGGTCAAAATCCCTGTGCTGGCCAGGCATCTCGGCAGAGCTCAGCACAACATCGTTTTTCCCCCACCAGAAGTACACAGGCGGATAGTCTGCGTCTACCATATTACACAGGTTTGCCCAGTAGTAACGCCAGCCGCAGGTGCCAATGTCATACAGAATGTGGTAAAGCGGCTTCATCACTGTCAGGTCCACCACCGGGTAACCCAACAACAGTGCACCGGGTCTTTCCACCTGATAGGAGCCATAGCCCCGTTCCTTGTTTGCAAAGATTCCTGCGATCTGTCCGCCAGAGGAATAGCCCACCAGCGCATAATTTTCCGGCTGCACACCGAACTGCCCGGCATGGGCCGTGATAAACTTTACCGCATTGGCAAGATCCTGAATGGGCGCATTGTCGCCCATGTCGATCCAGGTGCGGTACCGCAGCACGAACACGGTGTAGCCCTGTTCATGCAGCTGGTAGGCCGCAGAGCCGCCCTCTTCCATCTCGGAGGTCATGGTGCTGCCATTGCCGGGCACCACCAGTGCATATTTGCCACCCGGCTCCTTGCCCGGGAAATAATACAGCTGCACACACCCCAGTGAAGAGTTTGCCGCGATCTCTTCCGGGCTGTACACCTGCCAGGTCACCTGTACCCCATTGCGGGTATTTTCCGCCACCAGATTCATGGCCGCCACGCTGTCATCCACCAGCTCCGGGCGCATGTACTGTTCCAGCGTTTTGTTCTTCCAGTATTCGTTGCCAAGGCCGCTCAGCTCACGGCAGTAAGTATAGTAGCCAGACGACTTGATGGCCGGGTCATCCCGCAGCTGCTGCAGGGTGGTCTGCCGGGTGAACGCCGCCGAATTTTGTGCTGCCCATACGGGCAGGCTCAGGCAGGCCAGCTGTGCCAGGCACACCGCCCCACACAGCAGCTTGTAGTTCCATGATCTCATTTTTTGTTCCTCCTTTGGTCCGGCCCCAACCGGACGATATGAGTTTATTGTATCACATCCCAGGCTATTGTCAAAACAATTCTGCGGCCCCGGCCGGGGGAAATCTTTCTCCCGGAGGGAGGCTTTTGGCAGCCCGGCCAAGTTTCCCGTACCAACAAAAAAGGCTCCCTCCCAGAGGGAGCTGTCGCCGCAGGCGACTGAGGGAGCCGCACGCAAAAATGGGCCCGGAGACTTTCGTCTCCGGGCCCATTCAGAACCTGTTCTTTGGTCTGCCCTCAGGCAAACCAGCTAGTCAGTCACAAGGGCTGATTAGAACTCGACCTTCCAAGCCTTCTCACTGACATCGTTCTTCACGGTGCCGGTAGCCAGGTTGTAGATAGCAGCAGCAGAACCGACCATACGCAGGCCAGCGTTCAGAACGCCGTTAGCACCGTTCAGGAACTTGTCGCCAGCGGTCAGCTCACCATCATGCTTGCCGAAGCCAGCAGCGGAGCCGGTGCCGTAAGCACCCTTGACGTCGGTGAGCCATGCGTTGCCCAGGTTGCCGGGCTTGTAAGCGCCGTTGAACAGAACGCCGACAGTGTTGCCGATGTACTTGCTCATGAAGCTGTTACCGATGATGGTAACCATGTTGGTGTTGAACTTCTGCCAGTTCTCGACCTTCAGCTCGGGGGCCAGGATGTCAGCCAGGCTAGCGCCACCGTTGACGTAGGTCATCTCGTTCTCAGAGATTGCGGAAAAGTTTGCAGGCATCATCATAATGAATTACTCCCTTCAAAATGTAGAAAGATATTTTGCAAGCTCACTTTCGTGTGCTCACCAATCCTTACTAGGATGGCAATAATATACCACACTTTCCAGAAATGTTCAAGTACCTTTTTGCAAAAAGTGTAAAAAATGTGAAACGAGGTCTATAAAAGTATTGCTTTTGTACAGTCCGCAGGCGGTTTTCCGGTTTTGACAGGTTTTTTTGCCCCGGGGCGGTACACTGGCACCAAGGGGGGCCTGCCGTTGAAAAGCGTGATCTACCTCGACGAGCTTCTGCTGACCAATTTTGTCCTTGCTGCCCTGTTTCTCACCGCAGCCGGTCTGCTGTGCGCCACCGTGTGCACCGGGGTGCGGCTGTGCACCGGGGCGGCGCTGGCGGCAGTGTCGGCACTGGTACTGCTGGCCCCGGAGCTGCCGGGAGCCGTGGCAGTTGGTTATAAAATTTTCACAGGTTGCGCGGTGGTGGCCGCCGCCTACGGCCTGCCCGGGCGGGGGCGTTTTGCTCGGTTGTGTGCGTGGTATGCACTGCTCAACCTGCTTTTGTGCGGAGCGGTGGTGCTGCCCGGCGTGCAGAGCCGCAACCTGAGCGTCAGCCTGCCGCTGTCACCGGGGCGGCTGCTGGCCAGCTGTGCGGGGGTGTATGCCGTACTGCGGGCCCTGCTGTACTGCTTTGGCCGCAGCGGCGCGCCCAGCGTGCCCGCCACGCTGGAGGTGGCCGGGGTGCAGCTGCCGGTACAGGCCTTCCACGACACCGGCTTTGCCCTGCAAGAGCCGTTGAGCGGCAAGGCCGTGGTGCTGGTGCAGTACCCGGCGGTGCGGCACCGCCTGCCGCAGGCAGCCCGGCAGTATCTCGATGGCTGGTTTGCCCACAGCACAGCCCCGCCCCCGCCGGAGCTGGGGGTGCATCTGGTGCCCTGCCGCAGCATCCACGGCCAGAGCATGCTGCCTGCCCTGCCCGCTGCCCTGCAGTTGGGCAAAGACCGCGCAGGCGGGTTGCTGGCGGCGTTCTGCTGCCCCACGCCGCCGGACCCTGCATGGGAGCTGCTGTACGGCGAGGATGCGGCACAGCTGCTCTTATAATACTTATTATAGGGAGGACTGCTCATGTTCCAGTTTTTGCGGCAGCTCTGGCACCGCCTGTGTGCGCGGCTGCGGTTTTGCGGCGGCGTGCAGTATCTGGCCGGCACCGCCAGCCTGCCCTCTCCCCTCTCCCCCGCCGAGGAAAAAGCCCTGCTGGCCCGCATGGCCGCTGGAGAGGCAGACGCCCGCGATGCGCTCATCCTGCACAATCTGCGGCTGGTGGTGTACCTTGCCAAAAAGTACGAGAACAGCGGTGTGCCCGCCGAGGACCTGATCAGCATCGGCACCATCGGGCTGATCAAGGCCGTGAACACCTTCACGCCGGAACGCAGCATCAAGCTGGCCACCTACGCCAGCCGCTGCATCGGCAACGAGATCCTGATGTACCTGCGCAAGACCTCCAACCGCCGTCAGGAGGCCAGCCTTGACGAGCCGCTGAATGTGGACGGCGACGGCAACGAGCTGCTGCTGTCGGACATCCTCGGCAGCGACGAGAATATGGTGGGCCAGCAGCTGGAGCAGGACGCCGAGCGCGCCGGTCTGCGCCGCGCCGTGAGCAGCCTTTCGGCCCGGGAGCGCCGGATCATGGAGCTGCGCTTCGGCCTGACCGACGGCGTGGAACGCACCCAGAAGGAAGCCGCCGACGCCCTGGGCATCAGCCAGAGTTACATCTCCCGCCTTGAAAAGCGCATCATCCAGACCCTGAAGCTCCAACTGGAAGGGCAATAAAAAAGCGCGGCCTTGTCCTTGACAAACCGCGTGGAATCGTCTATACTGAAAATACAAAAGGCGCTGGCCCATACAAACGACTAGCTCCTTACCAGATTGATCAGAAAAAATGACCGTTCAGTTGGGGAACTGTGAGGCGGTCATTTTTTCTTTTTATCATCCCTGTGCGAGACAGTCCATGTGATCTGAAATGTAACGTAGATTGCTCCGCCAAGCAGCGAAAGCAGCATTACAACCTGTTCAAACGTCATGGTGCATCCCCCCTTTCCGCCCTTGGGCGTCCGGGGGAGGCCGAGATTTCAAGAAAAATTCGCTCCACCGGGCACTCAGGTGCCGGTAAGGAGCTCAGCCGCCTGCATTTGTGGGACGCAGCGCCTCGTGGCAGCCTTGCGGCTGCGTTTAAAGCATACCATAATTATGGGCCAATTGCAATTGCGGCTTTTTTGCACGCTCATCCGGCTGCCGGGTGGGCGTGTAATTTTTTCCACGCATAGTGGTTTGCCCCTGCGGCCATACTCCCGGTGAACTTCAAAACAGACCGGGGGCGTTTGGATGTACAATAAGGTGGAACTGTGCGGCGTAAACACGGCGCAGCTTCCTGTTTTGTCCGAAAGCGAAAAGCGGCAGCTGCTCCTGCAGGCCCACGCCGGGGATGCAGGAGCACGGGAACGCATGGTGGAGGGCAACCTGCGGCTGGTGCTGAGCGTGGTGCAGCGCTTTGCCCAGCGGGGCGAAAACCTCGACGACCTGTTTCAGGTGGGGTGCATCGGGCTCATCAAAGCCATCGACAACTTTGACCCTGCCCAGCCGGTGCGGTTTTCCACCTACGGTGTGCCCATGATCATCGGCGAGATCCGGCGCTTTTTGCGGGACAACAATGCCCTGCGGGTAAGTCGCAGCCTGCGCGATACCGCCTACCGGGCCATGCAGGCCCGCGAAACGCTGGAGAAGCAGCTGGGCCGGGAACCCACCATGGACGAGATCGCCGGGGAGGCAGGCCTGTCCCGCCGGGAGGTGACCGCGGCACTGGAATCGGTGGTAGAGCCGGTGAGCCTGGAAGAGCCGGTGTATACCGACGGCGGCGATGCCATGTACCTCATCGACCAGGTGCGCGACCCGGATGGCGAGGACAGCTGGATCAGCGGGCTGCAGTTCCGGCAGACCGTGGCCGGGCTGACCCCGCGCGAAAAGCGGATCATGGAGCTGCGCTATCTCCGGGGCAAGACCCAGATGGAGGTGGCGCAGGAGATCGGCATCAGTCAGGCCCAGGTGTCCCGGCTGGAAAAAGGCGCCTTGAATCAGTTCCGGGCCGGGCACTGAACACAGCAGCGCCCCTGCTCCGTCCATCCGGCGGCGTGCAGGGGCGCTGCGCTTCTATTTACGGTATTTTCGGCGGGTGGCAGCCCCGCCGCGCAGATGCCGCTCGGCTTTGTTGCGTGCCAACACTGCCCGCACCTGTGCCGACAGCCCCGGGCTGACCCGGACCAGCCGCACCGAAACGTCCTTGTGCACGGTGGACTTGCTGCATCCAAACGCTGCAGCCGCAGCGCGCACGGTGGCCCCCTGCTCCACGATGTATTCTGCCAGCTGTACCGCCCGCTGTTCCGGATCTGCTCTCATACCCCCACGCCCCCTGTATCGTGCTGCTACAGCCTATGCGCCGGGCCGGGCAATTATGTCGGCAAGGGTTGACTTTTGCCGCCCGGCTGCGCTATACTGGACGCGGACATAAAAACAGGGGCGCCGTAAGGCTGAGATCCGCACTGAGCGGAGTACCCTTTACCTGATCCGGGCAATGCCGGCGTAGGGAGTTTGCGGAGCTGTCCGTTCTTTCTCAAACACCCTTGCGCCTGCTTGCAAAAGTGGGCGCATTTTGTTTTTGTGTACTATTTATAAAGAGAAGAGGAATCTCTATGACCAAAACCTATTCCAAGACCCGCATTCTGGTGGAGGGTGCACTGATGATCGCTCTGTCCACCGTTTTGAGCATGATCCAGATCCCGCTCATGCCCCACGGCGGTTCCATCACCCTGTTCAGCATGGTGCCCATTCTGGTAATGAGCTACCGCCACGGCGCAAAGTGGGGCATCATGACCGCTTTCGTCAACAGTCTGATCCAGCTTGTGCAGGGCCTTGGCAATCTGGCATACTGCCAGACCCTCACGGCACAGGTGGGCTGCGTGCTGCTGGACTACCTTCTGGCCTTCACGGTGCTGGGCTTTGCCTGCCTGATCGCAAAGCCTTTCCGCAGCCGCACCGTGGGTGTCGGTGTCAGCGCCTTTGTGGTGTGCCTGCTGCGCTTTTTGTGCAGCTTTCTGTCCGGTTACATCGTCTGGAAGGACTACGACTACGCTTTCAGCTGGATGACCGAGATCGGCTTTCCCGGCATCTCCAACATGAGCGTGGACGGTCTGTGCTGGCTGTACAGCGCCGTGTACAACGCCACCTACATGCTGCCTGAAGCCATCCTGACCACCGTCCTTGTGGTGATCCTGATCCGTGTCGCCCCGCAGATCTTCGACCGGCAGAACGCCAGAGCGTAAGTTTTTTCGCGATCATTTTTCCCGCCGGGAAGAGCATTTCCCCGGCGGGAATTTTTTTGCAGAAAATCCCAAAAAACCTGTTGACAATCTCCCTTTGGGCTGGTATAATTACACACGTCGTCAGGAGCACAACGCCGAACGACAAGCCAGCATGGGGGATTAGCTCAGCTGGGAGAGCGCTTGCATGGCATGCAAGAGGTCAGCGGTTCGATCCCGCTATTCTCCACCAATCAAGAGCAAAACGAACACGAAGTCACCATTCAAATGGTAGGCAACGTGTTCGTTTTGTTTTGTGAACTTCCCTGCGTGACCACATCGTAAAGCATAAAACGAAAAATCCCCCTACGCTGACCCGGTTCAAAGGTCAATGTAGGGGGATTTTGCTGTTAAATCAAGAGCGGAACCAGATTGATGCTGCTCTCTACAAAACCGGAATGAACGCATTCCGAAGAGGCCCGCTTTTTAAGTCTATGCTGAATTTGCAGCTCAGAAGTTTCATCCTTGTTATCTTTTCTTATAAATCATCGTTTTTGCGTGAGTCATCATTTATCCACAGAGCTTTGTGCTGCCGATGCACAAAGTGCCGCCCGGGGCCGGACATCCTCACTTTTGCTTGACATTTTCTGCCGGAACCGTTATGTTGGTACTGACAGCTGAATCATCCGTTCCGCCGCGAACCAGCTGCCTGCGTTGTAAGGAGATTAAAAAGATGAAATTGATCCGCACTGTTGACGCGGCAGGGCAGGTGCTCTGCCACGATATCACCCAGATCATCCCGGGCGAGTTCAAGGGCCCGCGCTTCCGCAAGGGGCACATCGTCCAGCCCGAGGACATCCCAGTGCTGCTGTCCATCGGCAAAGAAAACCTCTACGTCTGGGAAAAGCGCCCCGGCATCCTGCATGAGGACGAGGCAGCGGCCCTGCTGTACAAAGCTGCTGCCGGCAAAAACATCCACGGCACCGAACCGAAAGAGGGCAAGATCGAGCTGATCGCCGACTGCGACGGCCTGCTCAAGATCGACCGCGCCGCATTGCTGGCTGTGAACCGCACGCCCCAGATGATGATCGCCACCATCCACGGTGATATGCCCGTGAAAAAAGGCCAGAAGCTGGCCGGCACCCGCATCATCCCGCTGGTGATCGAGCAGGAAAAGATGGACGCCATGCAGGCCGCTGCCGGGCCGGAGCCCATCCTGAACGTGCTGCCCTTCCGTGCGAAGAAGTTTGCCGTCATCCCCACCGGCAGCGAGGTGTTCAAGGGCCGCATCGAGGACAAATTCACCCCGATTTTGCAAAACAAGCTGGTCGAATACGGCTGTGAGATGACCTTCCGCAAGGTCTGCGATGATGACCCGGCGGGCATCACGGCCGCCATTCTGGAGGCAAAAGACGCAGGCTGTGAGCTGATCTTCACCACCGGCGGCATGAGCGTGGACCCCGACGACCGCACCCCGCTGGCCATCAAAAACACCGGCGCCGACATCATCAGCTACGGCGCGCCGGTGCTGCCGGGTGCCATGTTCCTGGTCAGCTATCTGGACGGGGTACCCGTGTGCGGCCTGCCCGGCTGTGTGATGTACGCCAAGCGGACGATTTTTGACCTGCTGCTGCCCCGCCTGCTGGCCGATGCCCCCATCACCGCCGAGGACATTGCCCGGCTGGGCGAGGGCGGGCTGTGCCTGGGCTGTACGGAATGCCACTGGCCCAACTGCGGCTTCGGCCATTGCTGAGAAACCCTCTCCGTCTCGCTGTCGAACGGCAGGGAGTTTTGCAATAGAGCGTAATAAGGACAAGAAATAAATGAGTGAAAATAATCTGACCCATTTTGATGCCGCCGGAAATGCCGTGATGGTGGATGTGAGCGGCAAACCGGTCACCGCCCGGGAGGCTACGGCCCGGGGCATCCTTACCATGAACGCCGAAGCCTTTGCCGCCGTGCAGAGCGGCACGGTGAAAAAAGGCGACGTGCTGGGCGTGGCCCGCATCGCCGGCATTATGGCCGCCAAACGCACCAGCGAGCTGATCCCGCTGTGCCATCCCCTGCCGCTGACCAAGATACGCGTGGATTTTGAACTGCTGCCCGAACAGCAGGCCGTGGAAGCCCGCTGCACGGTCAAAACCAGCGGCGTCACCGGCGTGGAGATGGAAGCCCTGACCGGCGTTTCCACAGCCCTGCTGACCATCTACGACATGTGCAAAGCTGTGGACAAGGGCATGGAGCTGAGCGGCATCCATCTGGTGGAAAAGACCGGCGGCAAGAGCGGCCATTACATCCGGTCGGAGGGCGGCTATGTTTGATTCCTGCCGCCGGGATATCCACTACCTGCGCCTGTCGGTCACCGACCGCTGCAATCTGCGCTGCCGGTACTGTATGCCGGACGGCACAAAAATACTGGAGCACGAAGAAGTGCTGACCCATGAAGAATTTCTGCGTCTGGCCGCGCTGTTTGCGCAGTGCGGCATCGACACGGTGCGGGTGACCGGTGGCGAACCGTTGGTGCGCAAGAGTGTGGCACAGCTGGTGGCCGGGCTGAAAGCAACGCCCGGCATCCGTCATGTCAGCATGACCACCAACGGCACTCTGCTGGCGCAGCAGCTGCCCGCTTTACTGGACGCGGGCCTTGACAGCGTGAACATCAGTCTGGACACGCTGGACCCGGCGGTGTTCCGGCACATCACCGCCCGGGACGAATTCGCCGCCGTGCAGGCGGGCCTGCGCGCCGCATTGGAAAGTCCCTTGCCGGTCAAGCTCAACTGTGTGCCGCAAGTGGGCGTCAACGAGGGCGAACTGGAAGCGATTGCAGCGCTGGCCCGGGACAACGATCTGCAGGTGCGGTTCATTGAGATGATGCCCATCGGCTACGGCGCGGCCATGCCCTGCGTCTCCGGCCCGGAGCTGCGGGCGCGGTTTGCCAGCCGCTGGCCGGAACTGCATCCCGTGGAAGGCACCACCTTTGGCAATGGCCCTGCCGTCTATTATACCGTGCCCGGCTGGAAGGGCAGCATTGGCTTCATTGCCGCCGTGCACGGCAAATTCTGCGCCTCCTGCAACCGGGTGCGGCTGACGAGTCAGGGCTTTCTGCGTCCCTGCCTTGCCAGTGAGACCGGGTGTGACCTGCGTGCTCTGCTGCGCGGCGGGGCCGACGACGCCCGGCTGCGGACGGCCATCCGGGAGACCATCTGGTCCAAACCCCGGGAGCATCATTTTGAGGACCGGTGCATGCCCGCGACACGCAGCATGTACCGCATCGGAGGATAATATTTTATGGGTAAAATTCTGGCCATCTGCACAAGCCCCCGGCGCGGCACCGTCAAGACCGCGGTGCCCAGCGCCGTGCTCACCCCGGAATGGGGCATCGTGGGCGACGCCCACGGCGGCAATTGGCACCGTCAGGTCAGTATGTTGAGTGCTGAAAAGATCGAAGCCTTCCGCAAAAAGGTCTGGGTAGACTACGGTGCCTTTGGCGAAAACCTAGTCGTCGAAGGGTTTGACTTCCGCACCCTTCCGGTCACCAGCCGGTTTGCCATCGGAGACGTGGTACTGGAGATGACCCAGATCGGCAAGGAATGCCACAACGACTGTGTCATCAAGCAGCAGACCGGCGAATGCATCATGCCGCGGGAGGGCGTGTTTGCCCGGGTAATTTCCGGCGGCGAGATCCGTGTGGGCGACGAAGTGACCCTGCTGCCCCCGCCGGAGAATCCGCCCCTGCGGGCTGCCGTCATTACCCTTTCCGACAAGGGCAGCCGCGGTGAACGGGAGGACAAAAGCGGCCCGCTCATCGTCAAAATGCTCGCCGCCGCGGGCTACAAGGTGGAAGAGACACTGCTCCTGCCCGACGAGGCAGCTGCCCTGAAAGCCCAGCTCATCCGGCTGGCCGACGGCCGTCAGGTCAACCTAATCCTCACCACCGGCGGCACCGGCTTTTCGCCCCGGGATATCACCCCGGAGGCCACCCTTGCCGTGGCCGACCGCAACGCGCCCGGCATCGCCGAGGCCATGCGGTACCACAGCCTGAGCATCACCCCGCGCGGGATGCTCAGCCGTGCAGCCAGTGTCCTCCGCGGCAAAACGCTCATCGTCAACCTGCCGGGCAGCCCCAAAGCTGTGCAGGAAAATCTGGAGTACATCCTGCCCAGTCTGGAACATGGGTTGCGCATCGCCGCCGGTCTGGACGGTGAATGTGCACGCCATTGACTTAAAAAAAAAAAATAATACTATGCATCGGTCATCTCTCAATTTTGACCGATGTGCGCAGAAATTTTGGCCGGTTTTCCGCTTGACGGACCGGCCTGTTTTTTTGTATTCTATTCCTTGGAATTCTTTTATCCCGGTGGGCGGCACCGCATCCTGTACCGTATCGTGCAAAATCATTTCTTTCAAAGAACAGGAGAATAAGCCATGAACCTGAACAAGATTTCCCGCCGGAACTTTCTGTGTGCGGTCGGTCTGACCACCGCCGCTGCCCTGACTGCCTGCGGCAGCTCCGCTTCCAGCGCGGCCGCATCCTCTGCCGCCGCTTCCTCCGGAGCCGCTGCAGAACCGGTGGAGCTCATCGTCTTTGCCGCCGCCTCCCTCACTGAGACCCTGACCGCCATCGGCGAAACGTACTCGGCAGAGAACCCGGGCGTGACCTTCCGGTTCAACTTTGATTCCTCCGGCACCCTCAAGACCCAGATCCAGGAAGGTGCCGACTGCGACGTGTTCATTTCGGCCGGCCAAAAGCAGATGAACCAGCTGGACAGCACCGCTTCTGCGGATATAAACACCGAAGGGCTGGACTTTGTGGACAGCGACAGCCGCGTGGACCTGCTGGAAAACAAGGTGGTACTCTGCGTGCCGGAGGGCAGCGACAAGGGCATCGACAGCTTTGACGCCCTGGCCGAGCACCTGAAGGCCGAGGACATCCTCTTCTGCATGGGCAACAGCGATGTGCCGGTGGGCCAGTACACCCAGAAAATTCTGGCCTATTATGATCTGGACGAGGCCGCTCTGGCTGCCGCCGGGGTCATCACCTACGGTTCCAATGTCAAGGAGGTGACCACGCAGATCACCGAGGGCAGCGTGGATGCCGGTGTGGTCTACTGCACCGACGCCTACAGCGCCGGTCTGACCCCGGTGGACGAGGCCACCAAGGAGATGTGCGGTCAGGTCATCTACCCTGCCGCCGTGATGAAAGCCGCTCCCAATGCCGACGCCGCCAAGGCTTTCCTCGCCTATCTGCAGACCGAAGAGGCCATGACGGTGTTCGTGGGCGTCGGTTTCAGCGCTGTGGCGCAGTAAAGCCGTAATCATCGTTTGCCATTGCTGTTTCCTTCAACCTCTTTTTTACACCTTTTACCTGACCTTCACTTTTGCAATCAAGGCTTTGTCTGGCCCCATTCTACAAAATACGGTGTCCCATAAATATCTCGTTCACGCATCTTCCGAGACAAATGCACTATTTTTTGCGGTGTTCCCGCGGGGTCAGGCCAAAATGCGCCTTGAATGCCCGGTTGAAATAGGAGAGGTTCTCGAACCCGCAGCGGGAAGCGATGCTCAGCACCGTGTCATCCGTTGTGTGCAGGGCTTCGGCAGCGGCATTGAGCCGGTATTCCTTGAGAAAAGCAATGAAGCTCTGCCCGGTCATCTGCCGGAACCACCGCATAAAATGGCTCTCGCTGCAAGGCACCAGCTGTGCTGCATCGGAGATATGCACCTCTTCGCCATAATGGTCCGCCACCCATTGCAAAATCTTTTTCAACCGCCGGGAGTCGGCGGTCTCCATCGGCGGCAGGTTCTTCCCCTGTGCAATGAGCAGCGCCAGAAAGCGCAGCAATGCCCCTTTGATAAACAGCTCATAGCCCGGCTCCTTGGCGCGGTTCACATCCTCGGTCTCCCGCAGGCAGGCGGCGGCACGAGCATAACATGGCTCGTCCGGGGTCAGGCGCTGGGTCAGCGACAACCGCCCACTTTGCAGCGGCAACAGGTATTTTTCGGCACAGAGGTCCCCCGCGCCGCCCAGCAGTTCCAAATCAAAGATGATGTTCTCATATTCCATGGAACAGCCCTCCTTCTGCCGCAGGGCATGGAGTGTCCCCGGCGAAAAGACAAAGATATCCCCTGTATGCGCCGGATAGGCCGCTGTGCCCATCTGCACAAGGCCGCTGCCGCGCTTGACAAAGACCAGCTCCATGCTGTCCTGCCAGTGCAGTGCCACCTGCGGGAAGTCCCCCGGGATGGTGCAGGGATAGATGTTGAATGGAAAACGCACGGCACCGTGTTGCTTTGTTTCCTGCAAAAAAGACGGTTTTCCCATGTCTGTTTCCTCCTGATGATAGGATTGTACCACAATTTGCACTGTTTAGGCAAGATTTCGCACGTTTTGTGTGGTATATCTTGAGACACAGATGTCAAACCTGCTTTCCGTATCAAAGGAGGATCCTGTTATGAACTTTACCGAAACCTTACAAAGCCTTACCGGCAAACCTCTTTCTGCCTGCACGAATCAGGAACTGTATCTTGCCCTGCTGGAACTTGTCCGGCGCAAGAGTGCTGACCGTGTGCAGCCGGTGACCGGCCGTAAGCTCTATTATATCAGCGCCGAATTTCTCATCGGCAAGCTGCTGTCCAACAACCTCATCAATCTGGGACTGTACGATGAAGCCCGCGATGCACTGGCTGCCGTCGGCAAGAGCCTTTCCGATATCGAAGAGGTGGAGCCGGAACCTTCTCTGGGCAACGGCGGTCTGGGCCGTCTGGCGGCCTGCTTCCTCGACTCTCTGGCAACGCTGAACCTGCCCGGCGACGGCGTGGGCCTGCGGTATCACTTCGGCCTGTTCCATCAGTCCTTTGAGGACGGCGTGCAGAACGAAAAGCCCGACCCGTGGCTCACCGCCCACAGCTGGGCCGAAAAGACCGACATCACCTACCCGGTGGAGCTGGCGGGCAAGGAGTACACTGCCCGGCTGTACAAGCTGGCGGTCACCGGCTACGAGGGCCGCACCAACACCCTGAACCTGTTTGACCTTGACACCATCGATGAGAGCATCGTCCATGACGGCATTGCCTTCGATAAAACTGCCATCGACAAGAACCTGACCCTCTTCCTCTACCCGGACGATTCCGATGAGGCAGGCCGCCGCCTGCGGGTGTACCAGCAGTACCTGATGGTCTCTGCCGGTGCCCAGCTCATTCTGGCCGAGTGTGCCGCCCGGGGCTGCGATTACCATGATCTGGCCGACTACGCCGCCATCCAGATCAACGACACCCACCCCAGCATGGTCATCCCGGAGCTGATCCGTCTGCTGGGTGAAAAAGGCATTGATTTTGACGAAGCCGTGGAGATCGTTACCAAGACCTGCGCCTACACCAACCACACCATTCTGGCCGAAGCACTGGAAAAGTGGCCCCGTTCCTATCTGGATGCCGTGGTGCCGCAGCTGATGCCCATCATCGAAAAGCTGGACACTCTGGCCCGCACCCGCACCGAGGACGAAGGTCTTGCTATCATCGACAAGGACGACCGGGTGCACATGGCACACATGGATATCCACTTCACCCACTCCACCAACGGTGTGGCCGCCCTGCATACCGAGATTTTGAAAAACTCCGAGCTGCACGGTTTTTACGAGCTGTACCCGGAAAAATTCAACAACAAGACCAACGGTATCACTTTCCGCCGCTGGCTGCTGGAATGCGACCCGGCCCTGACCGCTGAGTTGGAACAGCACATCGGCTCCGGCTTCCGCAAGGATGCCGCCGAACTGGAAAAGCTGCTGGCCTTTGCGGAGGACGAGACGGTGCTGAACGAGCTGACCGCCGTGAAGAAGGCCAACAAACAGGCCCTTGCCGACTGGCTGCTGCATGCGCAGAATGTCACCGTAAACACCGATGCCGTGTTTGATATCCAGTCCAAACGTCTGCATGAGTACAAGCGTCAGCAGCTCAACCTGCTCTATCTCATCCACCAGTATCACGAGATCAAAGCAGGCCATCTGCCCGCGGTGCCGCTGGTGAGCATCTTCGGTGCCAAGGCTGCGCCCGCCTACACGATCGCAAAGGACATCATCCACGCCCTGCTGACCCTTTCCAAGGTCATTGCGGCAGACCCGGAAGTGTCCAAGTGGTTACAGGTCGTGTTCATCGAGAACTACAACGTTACCGCTGCTGAAAAGCTGATCCCGGCCTGCGACCTGTCCGAGCAGATCAGCCTTGCCTCCAAGGAGGCTTCCGGCACCGGCAACATGAAGTTTATGTTGAACGGTGCGCTGACCCTCGGCACCATGGACGGTGCCAACGTGGAGATCTGCCAGCAGGTGGGCGAAGAGAACATCTATATCTTCGGCCAGACTTCCGATCAGGTCATCCACCGCTATGCCGCCGGGGATTACTGCGCGGCTCAGTGGTATGAGGGCGATGCCAACATCCGCCGTGCCATCGACTTCTTGACTGGGCCGGAGATGCTGGCCGCAGGCCACGCCGAGAACCTGACCCGCCTGCACGATGAGCTTATCCACAAGGACTGGTTCCAGACCCTGCCGGACTTCAACGCCTATGTGGTACGCAAGGGGCAGGCCCTGAACGATTACGTCTGTGACCCGCTGGGCTGGCGCAAAAAGTGCCTGGTGAACATCGCCAAGGCAGGCTTCTTCTCCAGTGACCGCACCATTGGCGAATACGACCGCGACATCTGGCATCTGGGGCAGTAACCATTATTTCTTAGCGTTTCACGATCCTTTTCTCCGCCTCTTTGCTTTCCCGGCAGGTTCTGCCGGGCGGCTCGGGAGTCTGTAAGTTTCACAATTTCACACCGAGATCTGGCCGGTCTGCCACTTGACGGACCGGCCTGTTTTTTGTATCTTATTCTTCGGGATCTCTTTATCCCGGTGGGCGGCACCGCATCCTGTACCGTATTGCACGATCCGCATCCATTTCAAAAGACAGGAGAACAAACCATGAAACAACACAAGATTTCCCGCCGGAACGTTCTTTGCGCAGCCGGTCTGCAGCCCGAAAAATTCTATGAGAGCGTCGGTTTCAGCGCTGTGGCGCAGTAAGGACGAGCGATGGACTGGTATCCGCTTTGGAACAGCCTGCGCATTGCGCTCATCAGCTGCGCAGCCGTGTTCTTTCTCGGCATTTTTGCCGCCTATTACATTGCCCGGCTGCCCCGGGCCGTCAAGGGCGTGCTGGACGTGGTGCTCACCCTGCCCATGGTACTGCCGCCCACGGTGGTGGGTTATTTCCTGCTGCTTCTCTTCGGGGCAAAGCGGCCGCTGGGCATCTTCTTCCTGGAACACTTCGGCGTGAAACTGGTCATGAACTGGTACAGCGCCATTTTCGCTTCCATTGTGGTGGCTTTTCCGCTGATGTACCGCACCGCCCGGGGTGCCTTCGAGAGCTTTGACGAAACGTTGGCCTGGTCGGCCCAGACCCTGGGGCAGTCCAACACCTGGATCTTCTGGCGGGTGCGGATGCCCTACTGTCGGCAAGGCATTCTGGCAGGCACCGTGCTGGCCTTTGCCCGTGCCCTCGGCGAATACGGCGCCACCAGCATGATCGCGGGTTATACCCCCGGCAAGACCGCCACCATTGCCACCACGGTGTATCAGCTCTGGCGCACCAATGACGAAGCCGGGGCCCTGCGCTGGGTGCTGGTGGACATTGTCATTTCGGCAGTGGTGCTGCTGGCTGTGAACCTGCTGGAAAAGCAGCAGAAAGCAGGTGGACGCGCATGAGCCTGGAAGTGAACATTGAAAAGAAGCTGGATGGCTTCACCCTGCGGGCTGCATTTTCCGCCGGAAACACCCCCACTGCCCTGCTGGGCGCGTCCGGCTGCGGCAAAAGCATGACCCTGCGCTGCATTGCCGGCATCGTGAAGCCGGACAAAGGCCGCATCGTGCTGGACGGGCGGGTACTGTTTGACAGTGAGCAGCACATCGACCTGCCGCCTCAGCAGCGGGGCGCAGGGCTGCTGTTCCAGAATTACGCCCTCTTCCCGAATATGACGGTGGAACAGAACATTCTCTGCGGCCTGAAAACCGAAAAAGACCGCGCTGCCCGGCAGGCGCGCTGCGCCGAACTACTGCAGGCCATGCGGCTGGAGCCGCTGGCAAAGCGGTACCCGGCCCAGCTCTCCGGCGGGCAGCAGCAGCGCACCGCGCTGGCCCGCATCCTTGCCGGGCGGCCGCGCATCCTGATGCTGGACGAGCCCTTCAGCGCGCTGGACAGTTACCTGCGCGAGGCTGTGGAAAGCGAAGTGGGCAGTCTGCTGGCCGGGTTTGACGGCACCGCGCTTCTGGTCACCCACAACCGGGACGAAGCCTACCGTCTTTGCCCGGAAATGGTGGTACTGGACAGCGGCCGGGTGCTGCGCTCCGGCCACACCCGGGACGTCTTTGCGGACCCGCGCAGCATCACGGCAGCCAGGCTCACCGGCTGCAAGAACATTCTGCCTTGCACCCGGCTGGACGCGCACGCGGTGCGTCTGACCGGCTGGGATGTGCCGCTGCAGCTGGCGCTTCCGGTGCCGGAAGGCTGCACCGCCGTGGGCATCCGCGCCCACGACTTTGTGCCCTGCGACGCCGGAGCACCGAACGCCTTACCGGTAGCAGCCCTTTCTTCCAGTGAAAATCCCTTTGACTGGAACCTCATCTGTACCGCTCCGGACGGCACGGCCCGCCTGTGGTGGAAGGTAAGCAAATCCACCCTTTTCTCCCCCGCTCCGGTGCCGCCGCATTTCCTGTGCGCTGCACCGGAAAGTATCATGCCCCTGACCAACTGAGCTGCATCTTTGACAAAGCCCCGCCCGGTGCTTGTACCGCACCGCAAATTCTGCTATACTAAAAATAGTGCATTTTGCAAAATCAGGGAGCATTGCGGCTCCCATTGGGGATGGGAACATGAGTGAAATAACGATCCGGCCCATGGTGCCGGAGGACTGGGACGATGTGGCCCGGATCTATCTGGAAGGCATTGCCACCGAGCACGCCACCTTCCAGACCGACTGTCCGCCCTATGCTGCGTGGGACGCCTCCCACACCAAAGAGTGTCGGCTGGTCATTCTGGCCGACGGCGTGCTGGCCGGGTGGGCTGCCCTGCACCGGGTAGATCCCCGCTGGTGCTACCGGGGCGTGGCCGAGGTGAGCATTTACGTGGGCGAGCGCTTTCGTGGGAAGGGACTGGGCTCCCAGCTCCTGAACGCTCTGTGCGCTGACGCCGAGAAGGCAGGCTACTGGACCCTGCAGTCCACCGTGCTGCAGGACAACACGGCCAGCCGCGCCCTGCATACTAAATGCGGGTTCCGTCTGGTAGGGCGACGGGAGCGTATTGCGCGTGACTGCCACGGCCGCTGGCTGGACACCTACCTGATGGAGCGCCGTGCTAAAGCCGATGAGCCGGAGGGCATCAAAAAACTGTAACGCCCTCCGCCCGGGCTGCTGATTTCAGGACAAAACGAAAGTCCCTGTGAACGCAAAGGTTCACAGGGACTTTTGTTTTGCTCGTTTCAGATTTTACAGAACTTCTCGTTATGCCCAGTTCATCCGGCCATAGCGGATGGTGATACTGCAAATTTCTTTTTGCAGCTTTGGGGTCAGCTGGCTCTTTTTTAGCCGCCAGCGCCAGTTCTCGCCTACGGTGGAGGGCTTATTGATCCGGGCGGAATTGTCCAGCCCCAGCCAGTCCTGCATGGGGATGATGCAGGTGGCGGCGGCACTGCGGAAGATAAGGGCGATCATGCTCTTATAGAGCTGCGCTTCCGGCGTGGCATAATCGCACAGATAATCTCGCACCAGTGCACGTTCGGCAGAGGTGATGGTCTGATACCACGATGCCAGCGTTTCGTTGTCGTGGGTGCCGGTGTAGGCCACGCTGTTCACCGGGTAATTATGGGGCAGGTAATCGCTGGCACTGCCGGTGTCGCGGGAATCGAAGGCAAATTCCAGCACCTTCATGCCGGGGAAGCCGCTGTCCCGCACCAGCTGCCGGACGGTCTCGCTCATATAGCCCAGATCTTCGGCAATGATCTCCCGCTTGCCCAGTGCCTGCTCCACCGCACGGAACAGCTCGATGCCAGGGCCTTTTTCCCAGTGGCCGGGTGCCGCAGTTTCACTGCCGTAGGGAATGGAAAAATACTCGTCGAAACCGCGGAAGTGGTCGATGCGAACCACATCGTACAGTTCAAAGCAATACCACAAGCGGGTGATCCACCACTGATAGCCCGTTTCCCGGTGCTTTTCCCAGCGGTAGAGCGGATTGCCCCAGAGCTGGCCGGTGGGCGAAAAACCATCCGGCGGAACACCTGCCACAGCGGTGGGAATGTTGTCCTCATCCAGCTGGAACATCTGCGGGTTCGCCCATGCATCGGCAGAATCCAGTGCCACATAGATGGGGATATCGCCGATGATGCGGATGCCCTTTTCGTTGGCGTAAGCCTTTAGTGCACGCCACTGCTGGTCGAATTTGAACTGGAGATATTTGTAGTACTCCACCTCAAAATACAATTCCCGGCGGTAGTAGTCCATGGCATTCTGCCAGCGCAGGCGGATATCCTCCGCCCACTCGATCCACGGCTTGCCCTCAAAGCGATCCTTCACCGCCATGAACAGGGCAAAGTCATCCAGCCACCACTTGTTCTGTTCACAGAAGGCCGCAAACTCCGCATTGTGGCCGATGTCGCTGCGGGAGTAGGCCAGCCGCAGCAGGCGGCCCCGCTCCTTGTAGAGCTGGCTGTAGTCGATATCGTCCGCCTTGCGGCCGAACTTTGCCTTTTTGCACTCTTCTGCCGTGAGCACACCCTCTTTGACCAGCTCATCCAGACTGATGAAATAGGGGTTGCCAGCAAAGGCGGAAAAGCTCTGATACGGGCTGTCGCCGTAGCTGGTCACACCCAGCGGCAGGATCTGCCAGTAGGTCTGCCCGGCGTCCTTCAGCCAGTCTACAAAATCGTATGCTTCCTGCGAAAAGCAGCCGATGCCGTAGGGGGACGGCAGACTGCTGACGGGCAGTAAAATGCCTGCACTTCTCTGCATGTTTCTTGATTCCCTTCTTATCGTTCTACTTCGATCAGAACGCCCGCATGGTCGGAGACCCGAGGCTCCTGTTTTCCGCCGAATACCACCCGGCTGCTGTGCACCGGCACCGCCTGGGAGCACCAGATCTGGTCAATGCGTTTTTTGGCAGCCGCGTCCGGAGCATCCCGCCAGCCGTCAATGGCCTGCACGACGGTATAGCCGTCATCCCGCTGCCGGGCCAGCCGGTAGGTATCCTGCCAGCCGCTGCGCAGAATGAGGTCGTAGCCCTCACCCCGCACATCGGCTTCACTGTTGAAATCGCCCAGCAGGAACGCCAGCGGTTTTGCACCGGCTGCCGCCGCCAGAATGTTCCACTGGTCGGCAAAGGGCTCTTCCTCGTCCTTCCACCAGCCCAGGTGCACCGCATAATACCAGACATCTCCTGCACAAATGCCCAGCGCCCGGCGGGTCTTCCAGTTGTTGTAATCGTTGATTTGGCTCAGCAGCAGGTTCTCGGCGGCGGTGATGGGTGCACGGCTGAACACCGCCATGCCCTCATCGTATTTGTCATAGCCGATCTTGGCCGGGAGCCAGCTCCAATGGTAATATACGCCCCGTTCTTCCAGCATCCGGGCCACGGCGGCGGCATGGTTATCCGCTTTCAGCAGCACCATATTGCCGGGGCAGGGATAGTACCCTGCCGGGGCATTCCCCAGCAGCGGAGCGGCGGCGGTCTGGTTCACCTCCTGCAGGGCGAACACATCCGGCTGTTCCTTTCGGATAAACTCCACAAAAGCATCCCGCTTGGCCTCATATGCCGGTTCGATGAGACTGTGGGTATTCAATGTCAGCAGTTTCATAGTTTTTTTACAGAATATCGTTAATATCAGATTTCAGAACGTCTGCCTTGGGGCCGTACACCGCCTGGATGCCGTCCCCCTTCACCAGCAGGCTCAGAGCACCCTCTGCCTTCCATGCAGCGAGGTCGGCCACCTTGGCGGGGTCCTTCACGGTAACGCGCAGACGGGTCATGCAGGCGTCCACCAGCACGATGTTCTCCCGGCCGCCCAGCAGGGCGATGATGCGCTCGGCCTGGCCGTTATCGGATTTCTTGTCAGCCTTTTTCTCGGTCTTAGCGTCGGCAGCAGGCTCCTCGGCGTTGTCGTCGGTGTAGTTGCCCAGACGACCCGGGGTAGCCAGATTGAGTTTGCCGATCATGAAGTAGGCCACGAAATAGCCAATGAGGAAGAATGCCACGACACAGATGACAAAGTTGATGATATCACCGCCCAGACCGGCCTGCAGGGACATGGGGATGCGGGTGATGAATTCCAGATTGCCGAAGGAGTGCAGGCGCAGATGGATGATGCCGGCCATGGCAAAGGCACAGCCCTGCAGGATGGCGTATACAATGTACAGCGGCATGGCGCAGAACATGAACATGAACTCCAGCGGCTCGGTCACACCGGTGAGGAACACAGCCAGCGCGGTGGAAATGAACATGGATTTGTAATTCTTGCGCTTGTCGGCATCCACGCGGCGGTACATGGCCAGGGCGATGCCCAGCAGCAGGCCGGTGGCGCCGATCATCTGGCCCACCTTGAAGCGGGCCGGGGTCACGGTGGCCAGCAGGTTGTTATAGGCAGCCATGTCGCCTGCCTTTTTAAAGTTGATCAGGTCGTTGGCCCAAGCCAGCCACAGGGGGTCCTGACCAAACACCTGGCTGCCTGCGTTCACGCCGGTGGCGATGGTGTAGGTGCCGCCGAAGGAGGTATAGTTCATGGGGATGGTCAGCATATGGTGCAGACCAAAGGGCAGCAGCAGACGTTCCAGCGTACCATAGATGAACGGAGCCAGCACCGGAGAAGTCTCGGAAGAGTTGGCGATCCAGATGCCAAAGTTGTTGATGCCAGTCTGGACCACAGGCCAGAACAGTGCCAGCACCATGGAGATGACCACCGAGTAGGCAATGACCACCATGGGCACAAAACGCTTGCCGTTGAAGAAGGCCAGGGCGTCCGGCAGCTTGCGGAAGTTGTAGTATTTATTGTAAGCTACGCCGCCCACAAAACCGGCGATGATGCCCACGAACACGCCCATGTTCAACGCCGGGGCACCCAGAACGGAGGTAAAGTAGCCGTTGACGGCGATCTCCTGGCCGAACAGGGTGTGGGTCACGGCATTTGGGTCTGCCAGCATGGCACTGGTAACGCCGAAGATGTTGCCGGTGATCACGTTGATGAGCGCAAAGGCCAGCACAGCCGCAAAGGCACCGCCTGCGCGTTCTTTTGCCCAGCTGCCGCCGATGGCTACGGCGAACAGGATATGCAGGTTGTTGATGACGGCCCAGCCGATGTTCTCCATCGTAGTGCCGATGGTCATGACGGCGGCAATGTCACCGCCGCTCATCTGCACCAGCTTGCCCAGACTGATCATCAGACCCGCCGCAGGCATGACGGCGATGACGGTCATCAGAACTTTGCCCAGTTTTTGCAAAAAGTCGAAATTGATGAGCCCCTTCTTCTTGGGAGCTGTCTGTGTGGTTGCCATGATGTTCCTCCTTGTTCTTTTGCATTTGATTATGCAAGTGTTGCGTTACGTTTGCATTGGATTGCGCAATAAGAATAGCTCATTTTCGCAAATTTTACAAGAGTTTTTTGAGTTGCAGAGTGTTTTTCTGCATCTTGTACATTGTCGAAAGCGATTTTTGTTGAAAATGTCGAGCCTTTGCAGCAACACCGTTGCGCAATTTACGCAAATGAGCACGCAAACGTTGACTTTGCGTGCAAAGCCCTTTACAATAGAGATATCAGAAAGGAGATTCAGAGCATGGCAGTCACGATCAAAGATATTGCGGCCGCTGCGGGCGTTTCGCCGTCCACGGTCTCCCGCACCTGCAAGGACAGCCCATCCATCAGCCGGGACACAAAAGAACGCATCCGCCGCATTATGGCGCAGATGGGCTATGAACCAAATTTTGAGGCTGAACCGTCCGAAGCATTTTCCAAGACCATCGGCATCATCCTGCCTTCCTCCCAGCGGGACGTATATGAAAATGCCTTTCATCTGGAGATCATCCGGGGCATCGGGCAGTTCTGCAACCAGCGCCGTTATGTAAACACCGTCATCACCGGCGAGGACGATGCCGAAGTGCTGGATGCTATCCAGAGCATGGTAGCCAACACGCAGGCCGATGGATTCATCCTGCTCTACTCCAAAAAAGATTGTCCGGTGGCTGCCTATCTGCGCAGCGAGGGTCTGCTTCACGTTATCGTGGGCAAGGCAGCGCAGTCGGCCAACCAGACCATCTATATCGACAATGACAACGCACTGGCGGGCGAGGAAGCCACCGACTATCTCTACGAGATGGGACATCGCCGCATCGCCTATTTTGGGGTCAGCAATGCCATGCTGTTTTCTGCCGAGCGGAAACGCGGCTATCAGATGTCTCTGCTCAAGCACGACATCACCCCGCGGGAAGGGGACTGTGTGGAGATCGATGCCCTGAATGATTCCTATGAACCTGCCCTGAAAGCGCTGCTTACCGCTCCTGACCGCCCTACAGCGGTTCTGGTCAGCGATGACATTCTTGCGGTGGTACTGGAACAGTTCTGCAGCAAGCTGGGCCTGCGCATCCCGAAAGATCTGTCCATCGTATCCTTTAACAACTCGCTGTTCTCCCGCATCACCAACCCGCCGCTGACGACCGTGGACGTCAATCCCTATCAGCTTGGCATTGAGGCGGCAAGCCAGACCATCAACCACATCGAGAACCCCAACCTGCTGGCCACCAAGATCATCGTGCCGCATCAGCTCATCGTACGGGAAAGCTGCTGCCCACCGCCGGAAAATCGCACGGCTGCCTTGCCCGGCGGGGCACTGTGACCCCGCAGTACACCGCGCTCCATTGTCCATGAACTGAAAGGAATGCCCTATGACCCTCCAGCCCGCTGGCACAAAAAGATGCCCTGACGCTGGAAGATCTTGCTTCTTATCCGCGCCTGTCCTACGAGCAGGGCGAACACAACTCGTTCTACTTTTCGGAGGAGATCCTCAGCACGCTGGACAGCAAAAAGGATATTCAGGTGCGCGACCGCGCCACCCTGTTCAATCTGCTCATCGGGTTGGACGGCTACACCATTTGCAGCGGTGTCATCAGCGAAGCACTCAACGGCCCGAACATCCGGGCCATTCCCCTGCTGGTGGACGATTACATGGAGATCTGTTACCTGATCCACAAAAAGCACCCGAAGCCCCGGCACAAGCTCTGCCGCATACCTCAGGGAGACATCATCGCGGGAAAGGGCGGCGTCATAACCGAATGGCGCATAAAGCCCCGCAAATTTTTCCCCCGAAATGCTTTGCATGCGCTCATAGCAGTCGTCCCTGTACCGTACCGCCATCGGGTTGTTCAAGTCGTGGTTGCTGGGCAGTGCAAACACCGGGATGCCCGCATCCGCAACGCGCTGCAGCTTCTGCACCAGCGCCCGGTGGCTGTCGGCCTCCCCGTTGAAGGTCAGGTCCCCCGCAATGAGCAGGGCGTCCGGTTTTTCACGGAGCATCTGTTCCGTGAAAGCTTCGGCCAGCTCTTCCGCGTAGTCCATCACCTTGCCGTCGGCGTTCCGGATCACGGTTTCAAAGTACGGGCCATGGTCGGTAAGCGCAGGTGCAAGGAGCGGACGGGCATCGCGCCCAGTTTATTTTTCGGGTCCATAAGTTTCTTTTCTCCTTTTCCGTGCAAACAAAAAAGCGCGAAATCGTTGAGGAACAGCACTTCCTCAGGATTTCACGCTTTGTAAGCCAGCTTGTGTTTTGATTCTTGACGATGTGTATTATACTCGAAACCGACCGGATTTTCAAGATGGATTTTATCCAGATCTGACGCAAAAAGCCCCTGCGGGCAATCAGCTCGCAGGGGCTTCGCTATGCAATGACTTGATGCTCCTCGCACCAGCACACGGCAGTTATTCAATTTCAATCAGATTGGGGTTTGCAGGCAGAGCCTTCTGCTGCTGGGGTGCAGGCAGCTGGATGTGCAGGATGCCATCCTCGAACTTTGCGTGGATATCCTCTTTCTTTACGGCATCGCCCACATAGAAGCTGCGCGCGCAGGTGCCGGAGAAGGTCTCGCGGCGGATGTAATGACCCTTCTCATCCTTCTCATCATTGCTGTGATTACGGACGGCCTGAATGGTCAGGTAACCGTCGTTCAGTTCCATCTGAACGTCTTCCTTCTTGCAGCCCGGCAGGTCCACGGCCACATCGTAGCCGTTCTCGGTCTGCTTCACATCGGTCTTCATCATGTTTGCACCGCGCTTACCGAAGGTCTCGCGCTCTTCACGGTTCATCGCACGCTCCAGCGCACCATCGTTCCAGAACGGATCAAAGAGATCATCGAACAGATTCTCATGGAAAACAGCAGGCATAAACATAAATCATTCCTCCAATCCCGGCGTTCGGGTCGGGTCAAAAATCTTTATGTTGTTCACTCGGAAGGGCCTTCCTGGGAGCCTCGCGGCTCTCTCTTTTACCCTTCCTCCTGAGCACGCCATAGTTATAGCATCGTTTGTTAGCAGTGTCAAGTGTAGAGTGCTAAAATTCACAAAAAGATAATTCTTTGATAATCTTTCATGCACTCTTTCATCTCTTATAGCAATTCCAAGAAATCATGAACCGTTTCCACCACACCGTTCACGTCCACATGGGCAATAAAGCGGTTCGGCCGGTCGATAAAGATGCCGTCTGTGATTTCTTTATCACCTGCAGAGCGAGGTCTTTTTTCGCAGCTGCTTGGGGAGCGGCGGCGTTCCCGGTTCAGGCCTCTGCGCTGCCCTCAGCCTTCATGGCGTTGTAGCCAATGAGGACGGTCCACACATAAGCGCAGGTCTTGGGGATCATCAGCATACCGATCAGGGGGTTCACGTCAGCCCACAGCACCACGGGGATGTAGAAACCGAAGCTCAGCACGATGGTGAGCCACATCCAACGGAAAGCCTTATCGCTGTGGTCCTTTGCGCTGCGGTAGAACAGCACGATGATCAGCAGGCCCAGCAGAGCAAAGGGTACGTTCCGCAGGATGCCCCAGGTGAGGGAGGTCTTGTTGGTGAGCCACTGGTTCTGGGGCATCATGCACAGCAGCACACGGACAGCAGACAGAGCGTACACAGCGATGGTCAGGTTCTTCTGGCCCTCTACCTGGTAACGCTTACGCCAGACGTAGTACAGCAGCACATAAAAGACGGTCATGGTGATGGAGGTGATCCACTTGCCCAGGCCCAGGGGAACAGCGTAGTTCTCCAGGCCGGTGGTGCACAGAGCCAGTGCACGAGGTACCAGGTGGAAGGAATCGCCGGCACCCAGCACCACAGCCATGAGGCCGAACAGCTTGAACTGAGAGTCGTTCTTGCTGCCACGGATCATGCGGATGCCCACCGTGAGAACGGCAGCCAGGTAAAAGATGTCAAACACAGTTTCAATGATTGCACGCATAGGTTTTTGCTCCTTTTTCAGATTGGTTTTGGAGGGATATTTATGTGAACAGGATGCTTCCGTCCTGCAGCACCGCCCATACTGAACGCCGTTCACTTTCGTCCTAAAAAACATCCCACAGTTTTGTGGGATGTTTTTAGTAGATGGCTCGCCGGACGATCTCCAGCACGGTAGAGGGGTCAAAGTCCTGCCGCACCAGGGCAGACAGCATCAGAGAGAAGAGTGTTTCCGCAAACTTTTCAACGGTAAACTCCTCTGTGAAGGCGTCGGCCCGGATCTTGGCATCATTCTGCAGCACCACACACAGGGCTTCCAGAATGTGCCGCCAGGCTCGCTGCATCTGCTGTTTGCCGTCGGCAGTATCCTGCCGGACAAAGCCCAGCGCATGGTGGGTAAAAAAGCCCGGATACCTCTGGCTGCCGTCCTCCAGCTGCTGATACATCCACCGGACGCAGGACAAGGTATCTTGAAAGACCACTTCGTTCTCCGGATGGTGGAAGATATCGCCCCAGATGCTTTCCACCGTGGCACTCAGCAGTTCGGTCTTGGATGCAAAGTAATTGTAGATGCACCCCACCGAGACCCCACAGGCAGCGGCCACCGAGCGGATGTTTACACCTGCCCATCCGTTTTGCTGGATAAGCTCCCGGCTGGTTTTTAGGATATTCGCTTTTGACGTTGCATTTGGATTCATCGGATCACCTCAACATGAACGCTGTTCACAATGCATAGTATACAAGCTATCCATGGCATTGTCAAGGGGGGGGTAAAAATTTCTGAAGATTTGTTTTTCCCCTCTTTGCGGCGGCCTCAGCGGCTTAAAAGAGCCCTCTCCCCCGCCCTTGCGGTCAGCCGTCCGGCACTCCTTATCTGAAAAAGCAGCACACCGCTCCGCCCATTAAAAAGCTGACCTGGCTGGTCGCTGCGGCGTTTTCCGAACCGGAATTTCCCCCGGACTGTTTTTGCTGCCCATGGCATAGCCGTGGGTGACGCTTTTCAGCATTCCGAGGTCATTTTCCCCATTGCCGAATGCCGCAGCTTCTTCCGGACGGATGCCGCATTCCCGCATCACTTTTGTCAGGGCAGCCCCTTTGTTGAGCCATTCCGGGACAATCTTCAGCCAGCAGGGCGTCACCATCAGAGCTTTGCTTCCCGCCGGGAGTTGGCGGACAAGCTCGCCATCCTTTACGGCATCCCGGTGGAGGACATTCTGGACGACTACACCCTGTTTCTGCACCGGGGCGGCGGAGACTTCCTCCGCAGATACCGGGAGGCAAAGGTCAGCCGGACAAGCATCCGCTGCTGGGAAAACGGGCAAAAGACCATCAGCCGCAAGTGCTTTGACCTGCTGGTAGAAAATCTCGGTTCCGATTTTCCATCCATGCTTCGCATGTGAGGGATGGTAATTTTTTATCGGGCAGAAGAAAAAGTCCGTCTGTGGGCCACCGAGTAACTCCGGTGGATGGCGCAGACGGGCTTTTTATGTACTATAATAATTATTTATTCGTGTGCAAAATCAGATGATTTCCAGCCATTTGTGATCCTCTTTAGCAGCTACGAGGTTTCATGATACCCCTTCTACCCTTGCCTTCGTAGGTATAAAGGGCATCATAGTTGTCATTTCAACGCTTGGTCAGAACAGAAAAGCATATGTTGAGCGTGGGACTTTGTTTATCGGCCGGGCTGCCAGCCGGGTTTCTGGTGTTCCTTGGGCTTATAGGTTCCCTTGGTGGTATCAATGACCGCCTGATACAGTTCCAGCTTCTGCCATGTGGGGCAGTTCAGCCGCTCGATTTTTTCGATCACATAGTTGGCGTGGGCAGTTGCGACACGCTTGCCCAACTCTTCCCAGCCTTCTTCGGTTTTGGGGTAATTTGCCCCCGGCACCCCTGAGAAAGGGAAACATTCAGGCGTTGGATTTGCACCACTCCATTGGCCTCTCGGCCACCCCGTCTTCTTTATGACCGGGCCGCGAATTACGGAAGTATCATTGTCTGGAAGTACCTGAAGCTGCATATTCAATTTTCAAGGTCCGTCGGCTCCGGTTTCCGTTCCCTCTCGGGCCCGGTCCGTTTCCGTGACATGATTGTATCGTACTTTCGCAGAAAAGTTTATGGATTTGTAGTCCAAGTCACCCACCCTCTTAGTCCAAGTTCTGGGATACAACAGGCAAAAAAGAGGAGTTGAGTCCATTCATCAGACTCAACTCCTAAGTAAGACGAGAAAATTCGTCTTTCTGTTAATTGTCAAAGGTGCATTTTCCGCTCGACTTCATAACGCAATCGAGATATTACACTTATAGGATAGCATAATTTAAAATTGCCACTTTCTAACAGTCCCCTGATGTCAAGATATCACAGCGCAAAAAGAGTGTCAACAAATTATTTATTGACAGATTTTCAATGAAACATCCAACTTTTTGAATTGCGCTGTTCCATCACTCACCGCTGCAAAAAACTTGCATTTTGTTCCACATCTACTATACTAAAGGATGTATCGATTATTCTTAAAAGAAAGCGGATGCTATGGAATTTCAAATGAAGTTAAAGCGATTTCTCAAACAGGAGACCGTTCTTTCGGTCGCCGCTGTGCTGGCCGTGCTCTCCATGTTCTTTGTGCCGCCAGATGCAGACTACCTCGGTTACATTGACCTGCGCGCGCTCGCCATTCTGTTTTCCCTGATGACCATCATGGCCGGGCTGCGGCGGCAGGGCGTTTTTGACCGGATGGGCCGGGCGCTGTTGGCACGGACCGGCAGCACCTTGCAGCTGGTGCTCGTTCTGGTCGGGCTGTGCTTTTTCGGGAGCATGATCATCACCAACGACGTTTCCCTGCTGACCTTTGTCCCCTTTACCTTTGTGGTGCTGAGCGGCCTTGCGCCGGACACCCGCCGGGCGCTGACCATCCCAGTGGTGTGCATGCAGACCATCGCGGCCAACCTTGGCAGTATGCTCACGCCCATCGGCAACCCACAGAACCTCTACCTCTACGGCAAAAGCGGAATGAGCATGGCGGAGTTCCTCCTGCTCATGTTCCCCTACACGGTCGTTTCGCTGCTGCTTCTGGTGGGCTGGGCGGTCGCGGTCTGCCGCAAACAGGCATCCTCCTGCATCGGTGCGCTCCCGGAGCAGCCGAACACCACCGCAGACCGGAAAATCATCCTGCTGGATGCGGTGCTGTTTGCGGTCTGTCTGCTGGCGGTCGTCCGGGTATTGCCCTACGGCGTTGCCTTTGCCGCTGTGCTGGTCTGTACCCTCTGCGCTGACCGCTCCACTCTCCGCAATGTGGATTACTCCCTGCTGCTGACCTTTGTGGCATTCTTCGTTTTCATCGGCAATCTGGGGCGCATCCCGGCCTTTTCGGGCTGGCTGCAAGCCATCCTCGCCGGGCGGGAAGTGCTGGTGGCAGTTCTGGCTTCGCAGGTCACCAGCAATGTTCCCGCTGCCCTGCTCCTGTCCGGGTTCACGGATGAAACCGCCGCGCTTATCATCGGCACGAATCTCGGCGGCCTTGGCACCCTGATCGCGTCCATGGCCAGCCTGATTTCCTACCGCCAGATTGCGCGGGAGCTGCCGGAGGAAAAAGGCCGCTACTTCAAGCTGTTCACCCTGTCCAACCTGATTTTTCTGGTGATCCTGCTGGCTGAATGGAGGATCATCGGGCGATAAGACCGAAACGTAAATGAAGCATCGTATTGTCACGGCTGCACAGATGAAGGCCATCGAACAGGCCGGAAATGCTCACAGCCTGCCCTATCTGCAGATGATGGAGAACGCCGGGCTTGCAGCCTACGCCGAACTGAAAAACGTCCTTCCGCAGCCCGGCTCTCTGCTGGTGGTCTGCGGAAAGGGCAACAACGGCGGGGACGGTTTTGTCATCGCCCGCGCCGCTGCAAAAGAGGGCTGGAAAATGGGAGGTGGTCATCCTGCACGATATCTGGAATCCGTGGCACGGCTGCGTCAAGTGCAGCGAGGGCTGCCAGAACTGCTATATGTATTTTCTCGACCGGATGCGGGACCAGAACGGGGCCGAGATCTACAAGACCAAAAACGGCTTTTCCTATCCGCTCCAGAAAGACCGCACCAGGCATTACAAGATCCAGAGCGGCGAACAGATCCGGGTGTGCATGACGTCCGATTTCTTTCTGGAAGAGGCCGACCCGTGGCGGGCGGAAGCGTGGGACATCATGCGTCAGCGCAGCGATGTGGTGTTTTTCCTGCTGACCAAGCGCCCTCAGCGGGTGCGGGAGTGTCTGCCGCCGGACTGGGGCAGCGGCTGGGACAACATCATTTTCAATGTCACCTGCGAGAACCAACGCCGCGCTGATGAGCGCATCCCGCTTCTGCTGGAACTGCCGTTCAAGCACAAGGGCATTATGTGCGCGCCCTTTATCGGACCGGTGAGCATCCGGCAATATCTGCCCGCCGGGCAGATCGAGCAGGTCATCTGCGGCGGCGAAAACTACGATGGTGCCCGCCCCTGCAATTTCGACTGGGTAAAGTCCCTGCGGCAGGAATGTGTAGAGGCTAATGTCACCTTCTGCTTCATCGAAACTGGCACTGTGTTCATCAAGGATGGCAAACGCTATCACCTGCCCAGCAAGTAGCTGCAAAGCCGGATGGCCTACAAGTCCGGCATGAACTTCAAAGGCAAGTCCATGCGTTTTGATCTGGTGGACGACTGGGGCTATCCCATCCCGCAGGAAGAGCTGTATGTGCCACACTTCCGCTCTAACTGCGCCACTTGCGGCAGCAGACTTATCTGCAACGGGTGCAGCAATTGCGGCAAATGCCTGTGACAGCTCTGAAACAACGCACGTCCCCTCCGTGCAGACCCGGATCTCGCTTTCCGGGTATCTGCGCGGAGGGGACTTATTGTTTTATCAGAGTTTTGTCGTCCACAGGCCATGCAGATTGCAGTAGGCATAGACCGCCACCGGTGTCTCGTCGCCCAGCTCAAAAACCGCTCTGGGTGCCTCGCCCGGATGGAGATAACGGATGTGGCCGCCCTGCGCCGTTTCCACATAGAGCCACTGGATATGGTGGACATCCACCATCGGATGCTCTACCGCACCCACCGTGACGGTCAGGGTGCTGCCGGAGCGCTCGACCACCGGCAGATGCTTTTCTCCGCTGGCTTCCACGGTGTTGGGAATCAGCTCCCGCAGTTTTTCACCGCAGCAGAGCATCGGAACGCCTGCATCGTGGAGCGTGGTGATGAGGTTACCACAGTGGTCACAAACAAAAAATCTTGCACTCATATCGAAATCCTCCCTGAGAATGTTTTTGTGTTTCTTGTTTCTATATGATAACAGTTCTCAGTTTTAATTTCCGTGATTGGGTCACAGAAAGAAGGATTATTTTGTCAGACACACAGGACTTGGATTACTTTTTTCCTTTTCGGAAATAAAGAATTGCGGTAACAAGACACATCCCTGCAATTCCTGCCAGAAATGAATTGGAATAGTTCTTTGTCAGGATGGCCCAAAGGTTGATTGACACAAAGACAATTAAAAATATAACACCGATTATCCTATTTTTCATCTCTGTTACCTCTGCAACTTCCGATTTATTGTCACAAGTATAGCATACTGCCACCCGTAAGAAAAGGCACAGACGCAAAAGCCCCTGCGGGCAATTGCTCGCAGGGGCTTCGCTATGCAATGACTTGATGCTCCTCGCACCAGCACACGGCAGTTATTCAATTTCAATCAGATTGGGGTTTGCAGGCAGAGCCTTCTGCTGCTGGGGTGCAGGCAGCTGGATGTGCAGGATGCCATCCTCGAACTTTGCGTGGATATCCTCTTTCTTTACGGCATCGCCCACATAGAAGCTGCGCGCGCAGGTGCCGGAGAAGGTCTCGCGGCGGATGTAATGACCCTTCTCATCCTTCTCATCATTGCTGTGATTACGGACGGCCTGAATGGTCAGGTAACCGTCGTTCAGTTCCATCTGAACGTCTTCCTTCTTGCAGCCCGGCAGGTCCACGGCCACATCGTAGCCGTTCTCGGTCTGCTTCACATCGGTCTTCATCATGTTTGCACCGCGCTTACCGAAGGTCTCGCGCTCTTCACGGTTCATCGCACGCTCCAGCGCACCATCGTTCCAGAACGGATCAAAGAGATCATCGAACAGATTCTCATGGAAAACAGCAGGCATAAACATAAATCATTCCTCCAATCCCGGCGTTCGGGTCGGGTCAAAAATCTTTATGTTGTTCATTTGGAAAGGCTTTCCGGGGAGCCGCTCGATCACCTTGCGGCTCTCTCTTTTGCCCTTCCTCCTGAGCACGCCACTGTTATAGCACCGTTTGTTAGCGGTGTCAAGTGTAGAGTGCTAAAATTCACAGAAAGATAATTCTTTGATAATCTTTCATGCATTTTTTTGGATTTCAAGCGCTGATTCGTTTATTCCACCTTCTGGATCACCGCGCCCAGCCAGCGGCACAGGGTCTCCCCGGCCCGATTGGCGATCTCCAGCACACGGGCGTGGCTGTGCTTCACCGTCTGGATGCCGGTGGCCATATTCGTGATACAGCTGACGGCCAGCACCTTCATACCCAGATAATTGCAGACCATGGTTTCCGGCACGGTGCTCATGCCCACAGCATCGGCACCCATGCCCGCAAAGGCACGGATCTCGGCGGCCGTTTCGTAGCAGGGACCCATGAAGCCCAGATAAACGCCCTCTTTGTAGGAAATGCCCAGCTCGTCGGCGGTCTGTTTGGCGAGATTCCGCAGTTCCAGACTGTACGGCTCGGTCATGTCCGGGAAACGCGGGCCGAAGCGCTCGTCGTTGGGGCCGATGAGCGGGTTCGTACCCATCATGTTGATGAAGTCGGTGAGGAGCATCAGGGTGCCCGGCGCAAACTCCCGGTTGATGCCGCCGCAGGCATTGGTCAGCACCACCTGTTCCACACCCAGCAGTTTCAGGACATAGAACGGGTAGCAGACTTCCTTCATAGAGTAGCCTTCATAAAAGTGGAACCGTCCTTCCAGCGCATAGACCTCTTTCTCGCCCAGCTTGCCCTTGATGCCCAGCATGGCCTGCGCCCAGCTTCATCAGGGTGTCGGCATCCACCGGGATCTTGTCCTCAAATGCTTTCATCACTGCCTGTGCGCAGTTGCACTGTCCGGCAGCTTTTCCAGTGCTTCAAAGTGGTACCGGGGCTTGCCTTTGCTCTTTTTGCCGTACTCGATGGCCTCTTTGGGGCAATCGCAGATGCAGGCCATGCAGTGGGTGCAGTGTTTGCCCCAGACCGGCTTGCCGTTTTCCAGCCGGATATTGTTCAGGGGGCACAGCTCCACGCACTTGCCGCATCCGATACAGGCATCCGTTGCCCGGAAGGCATCCGCCTTCACAAAAAAGCGATAGAACGCCGGGTTTACCGGGCCGCTCATAAAGCGGTCGTAGAGGGTGTCTCTCAGTGGAGAAAATTCCTGCCCGGCTCTGAGCTGCGCCAGCGCCTTCTGAAGCGCAGGCTCTGCCTGCTCCACGATGCGCCGCGCCTGCTCCGCTTGCGGCGCATGGAACATGGCAATGTAGTTTTCCGGCATGATGATCTGAGCTGTGCCCATGTACCGCAGGTGCTTTTGCGCCGCAAGCTGCCGGTTATATTTTGCCGCATTGCCGATCTCGCTGCCGCAATCCATCACAAACCAGATGCGCTCTGCCCCGGTCAGCTCGGTGTTGCCCAGCCACTGGGACACCACCCGGGGGATGCGCCATGCGTAGGTGGGCGTGACCAACACCACATCCTGCCCGGTCTGCACCGGGGCGGTATCCCCTGCCTTGATGCAGGTGTTCAGGTCGTAAAGCGGCATATCCAGCCCTTCGGCAATGCGCCGTGCCAGATACCGGCTGTTGCCGGTTCCTGTAAAATAAAGTACCATGGCTGTTCCCTCGTTTTTGTATGGTTTTTTAGATGCCTGTCTGCCCGGCAAACTGGAAGTTATGGCTTTAACTTCCTCCAAATAATCAGCTTTAGGATAATACATACGACCACCAAAACTGCCACCAAGGCACCATCCAACAGCAACTCTGTGTACCATGGTGCAGACTGCATGGCATATAAATTGGGATAGGTTTTGAAGTGCCAGAACTTATAAACTCCGAACCCCATGAAAACTCCTATGAATGAACCAATAACGATGTTTAAAAAACAATTCAACTTTCTCAGCATAGTAGTGCACCCCTTTCCAAATTCCGAGTTGTCATTCTCAGTCTACGATGGTTTCTCCCTGCAGAAAAGCTCCCTCCCGGTCGGTTCACCCTTTTTTCAGCAGCTTTTTATAGCTCAGATCCATGGCAAAGGCACCAAGGGGAGCCGTCAGCACGATGGCCAGCACCGCCACGGTAAGCACCGTATCGCCGCAGGCAAAGCCCAGTGCCAGCGGAATGCCGCCAATGGCAGCCTGCACGGTTGCCTTGGGGGTGTAGGCCATCATGGCGAAAAGCCGCTCCTTTTTGCTCAGGCTCGTGCCAAGAAGGCACACAAAAACGCCCAGCATCCGAAATGCCAGCGCACCCACGATCAAAAGCAGCGCCTTTGCGCCTACCTTACCCAGATAGCCGATGTTCACCGTTGCGCCCACCAACACAAACAGGAACACCTCGGCCGCCACCCAGAGCTTGCCGTATTTTACCGAGAGCCTTTTTGCTACCACTTCTCTCTTTTTCTGCAGACCGATGCCGATAAACATAATGGCGATCAAGGCCGAGAAGGTGATAGCGGTGGTCAGGGCGTCCTCCGCTGCCACCAGCAGGAAGGAGATGCTCAAAATGATCAGCACCTTTGCGGTATCCCGGATATGGACCTTTGCAAAGAAGAACGCCAACAGGGACCCCACCGCCAGACCCACCGCCATGCCCAGCAGAATGGACACCGGGATGTTGACAAAACTGAGCAGAGAGGCACTTTCCCCCTGCATCATGCCCACAAAGGTGGAGAACAGCACAATGACGTACACGTCATCTACCGATGCCCCTGCAAGGATCAGCTGCGGAATGCCCTGTTTTACGCCGTAGCCCTCATCCATGAGCCGGACCATCCGCGGCACCACCACCGCCGGGGAAACTGCCGCCAGCACAGCACCCAAGATTGCCGCCTCTAAAACCGTCAGCCCCATGAGCTTCGGTGCCAGCAAAAGCACCCCCATCAGCTCAAAAGACGCCGGAACAAAGCACATCAGAACGGCAGGCCGCCCCAGCTTTTTCAGCCCGGAAGTATCCAGCCCCAGCCCTGCACGGGTGAGAATGATGATCAGGGCCATCTTCCGCAGCTCCGGGGAGATACCCAGAATGCTGCCGTCCAGCAGGTTCAGGACGTAGGGTCCCAGAACCATACCGGTTGCCAGCATCCCCAGCAGGCTCGGCAGCCTGCACTTTTGACAAAGCCACCCCATGAACATCCCAACCATCAAAATCAGCGAAACACTCACTAACATAAACGTTCCTCCTTACCCACAACACGCAAAAAAGCTGACACCTTCTGCGTGGTTTTCTTCGCAGAAGTCATCAGCTTTCAAAGCGGTTCAAGTAATCTGGTTACTTCGGGAGAACTTCATTCCCGTTTATTCTGTTGGCAGTATAGCACACCTGTCTCTCAAAAGCAACTCTGGCCTGTGCAGTGCCGGGGGGTACTCTGCCTCATAGGTTCTGCTTCTCCAGCATTCGTTTTTTGTGGTTTTCAGATGCCTGTCTGCCCGGCAAACTGGAATTTCTCACTTTTTCATCTTAGGAGCAATAAGCAGCACCACTGTCACAAGAAAATATATACCATACAGTAACCAAGTAATTGTATTGTTCCAAGGGAAACTCTTTTCTGGATGGTTCAATGCAAACACTATAAATACAATAGCTACAATCAACATTATCACACCGATAATCCTTGATATACTCTTTTTCATGTAAAGCACCTCCTCGTCAAACTGGAAGTTATTGATTTTCTGAATCCAATCCAAGCTCTTTCAGTTCTTTTTCGTTTTTGATGTCTTCATCAGTTTTCTTTCCGGTGATAGCACTGTATGCTTCTTTAATACCATTTTTCACTGCCCACTTGATAACAAAATACAGCGCAATTAAAATAACGATTGCAGTTCCACCGCTGATTCCTAGTTCATTCCACATAATAATATCAATGCCTCCGATTTCATAAATTCCGATTTGTCGTTCTCAGGATACTATGATTTCCGCACGCAAAAGACCTGCG